>Ga0255055_10001981_pt1 | contig 14558 bp, 11 predicted proteins | sample JV7_2_27_MG_FD_188633 | JGI IMG/M metagenome (GOLD analysis project Ga0255055, IMG submission 188633) | Seawater microbial communities from Jervis Inlet, British Columbia, Canada - JV7_2_27 | ecosystem: Environmental > Aquatic > Marine > Inlet | place: Canada: British Columbia | collected...
AAGGTCCGAGACTCCCCTCCGTTTTAAATCCCTTGGCCATGGATTCAGTATACATCCGAGGGAGACCGACTTGACTGGACTATCAAACTCAGTTTCATGGAAGCATTATCCCATACCCGCGGGGCTTGCGGGAGGGCAGATCAACCTGGCAGTAGGAGAAATGGGTGAGGGATACCCAGAGGTCCTCGTCACGGCGGGCATCCATGGGGACGAGGGGCCCTGGGGCGCCTGGGCGATCCACAAGATGCTGGAGAGTGCCACCCTCGACGAGCTGCGGGGGACCCTCCGGATCGTGCCCGTGGCGAACCCCCTCGCCATGGAAGCGGACGCCAGGTGTTCGCCCCTGGACGACATGGACCTCAACAGGGCGTTCCCAGGAAAGTCCGGGGGCTCCCACACCGAGAGGCTGGCCGCCGCACTGACGAGGCACGCCCTGGGGGACGCGGAATCGGTCATCGACCTCCACGGAGGGGGGAGCTGGTGCGTCAACTCCTTCGCTTTCCAGTTCCCCGACGGCGAGGCCCTGGCCCGGGCTTTCCAGCCCCCCATTCTCGTCGATGCCACCCTGAGAGATTCGACCCTCACGGGTTACGCTCGCTCCCGGGGTGCCAGGGTCACGGCCGTCGAGATGGGGGGCAGGTGCGGGGACGAGGAGGAATGGGCGGCTCGGATAGCGGGGGGATTGAGGAGGGCCCTGGGGGTCGCGGGAGTCATGACCCCTGCACCGCATGAGACGGGGCTTCCCGAACCCGTGAAGGTAGGCCCGACCCAGGTTCTGAGGCCGTCCCGGGGAGGCGTCTTTTCTCCGGGTCTCGGGGCCAAAGCGGTCGGCACCGTGGTGGAGGGGGGAACTGTTTTGGGGAGGCTGCTGGACCCTGTAACCATGGAGGCAGTGGAGGTCTTCGAGGCTCCCTACCCCGAGACGGCTGTCCTGCTCCTTAGGCCGAGGCTCGCAGTGGTGGAGGGGGGAGCGATGACCTACGTCGTGGCGTCCCCGGAGGAGGCATGATTTGACGGACAGTCTTAGAGTCGGAGTCATCGGAGCTGGGCGGTGGGCCAATCGGGCACACCTGCCCGGGTTCACGCGGTCGCCCCTGAGCGAGGTGGTGGCCCTCTGCGACATGAATCGCAAGCTGGCCGAGCGGCGGGCAGAGGAGTTCGGGATACCCGACGTCTACACGGACGCCCGGGACATGATCGGTAGGAGCGACATCGATGTGATAGACGTCTGCACCCGGGGCGGGCCCGACGACCCTGACAACCACGAGAGGCTCGTCTTCGCGGCCCTGGAGGCTGACAAGCATGTGCTGTGTGAGAAACCGGTGGCCCACGACTACAGGATAACCTGGAAGGCCCATAAGCTGGCGGAGTCGAAGGGGCTGAAGACCAAGGTGGGGTTCACGTTCAGGTATGCGCCCGCGATGATGTGCATGATGGAGCTCATCGAGGGGGGGTTCATCGGGGAGCCCTTCATTTTCAATGGGTTCGAGCAGAACTCCCAGTTCATCAGCCCCGACGAGCCCGTCACCAAGAGGGACCTCATCCCCCCCACGGGGAAGACGGACATCAAGGTCTCGTCCCTGGAGGGTTACGGGGCCCCCATCATCGACCTGAGCCTCTGGTTCATGGGGAGCGAGCTCACCAGCGTGGTGGGGCTGCTGAAGAACTTCGTCCCCTTCCGCACCGACTACGACGGGAGCAAGGTGAGGACCAACATCGACGACGGGGACGTCTACATCGGCGAGTACGCCAGCGGGGCCATGTGCTCCATCCAATCCAGCTACGTCACCGTGGGGAACTACCCGGGCCTGGAGGCGAGGGCCTACGGCTCCGAGGGGGCGCTGATCTGCCGCCTGGTGGAGGAGTTCGGGGTCTGCCAGACGCTCCACAAGGCCACACCGGATGCCGTGGAGTTCGTCCCCGCCGAGATCCCCGACCGGCTCTTCCCCCCGGGGCACATCCCGGGGGAGTCCTGGCCTTCCCTGTTCTACTCCAACCTCGTCCACAACTTCAACCAGGAGATCGCCTCCGGTGGCGATGAGAATCAGGGCAACTTCGCCCAGAGCGCCGTGGTTCAGGAGATCATCAACGCCGTGGAGCTCTCCCACCGGGAGAGGCGCTGGGTGGACCTTCCCCTCGACCGGTGAACGCTCGATCCAGGAACCCGTCAGCGATGGGGCGGTGCCCGGGTGAAATAGATAAATGGTTTACCGGCCAATGGGGTCTCGGAAGGTATTCTCATGAAATTCAGGTTATGGGATATGTCATGGATGGAGGCCGAGGAGGCCTTCAAAGAGAGTGACACGGCGATCATCCCCGTGGGCACGTTCCACGGCCACGGCCCCACCCCGATAAGCATCGACTCCAGCTCGGTGGCCTGGCTCGCGGAGAAGGTGGGAGAGAGGACCGGCCTAGTCACCCTGCCGCTGATCCCCTTCGGGGAGAACGACAAGCAGAAGTTCTACCCCGGCTCCATCGCGATAGCCCCGGAGACCCTGGAGGGGTTCTACGTGGACATCTTAAGGAGCCTCAGCAGGAACGGGGTGCGGAGGGTCATCGTCCTCAACGGCCACGGGGGGAACCGGGAGACCCTCATCAGGGCCGGTAGGGCGGCGAGGGACTTCGGGGTCGTGGTGGCAGTCCCCGAGTGGTGGAGCATCGGCAAGGAGATTCTGCCCGAACTTCACCCGGAGAAGGGCTCGTTCATGCAGGAACTCGCCGTCTCCCTCTTCCTGGGCGGAAAGGAGATCGCCGACCTCAGGGGCACCGGCTACAAGGGTGAGTGGGGGGAGAAGTACACCATGCGGGACGTATTCGGGGAGGGGCTCGAGCCCGTCACATTCAACAAGTTCGAGTTCAAGGGGGGCACCATCACCATCCCCGTCCAGGCCTGGGACCTCGACGTGGAGGGCCCCCCGGAGCTGGGGAAGGAGGTGGTGGACGAACTCTACGAGCGGGGGAAGAAGATAATGGAGGGCCTCGTGGAGTACCTCGTCGACTTCGCCGAGGCGTTCCAGAAGGTGGACCTCTCCAAGGTCCTGGAGTCCAGGGACTGACGATCCCTCTCTTTTCTGCAAGCTCTTCGCTGAATGGCGGGTAAGAGCGTTTCATACACGGAGGGAGGGGAGTGTCTGCGTCGAGGCACCGTCCCTTCGCGTAGGGAAAATTTGGGTCCTATCTCCTCTGCACCGTGGCGCCGCCCGAGGTATCAATGTCTCCCAGGGTGGGGCTGCCGACGTACCAGAGGCGGGAGCCCCCGCTCAGGTTTGCGTCGAGGGTGCCGTCGAGGCTGATGGTCCCGCTGCTCCCCCCGCTGAATACTATATTCGCGTCGTGGACCGGGAAATTCTCCAGGTCCAGGGTGCTTCCCCCGGATGCGTCCACAGTCAGGTCGCTCGCCGAGCCTTCCACGTCGACGTGGCTTCCCCCGGAGAGCTCTAGGTCGAGGGAGGCGAGGCCCACGAATCCGCTGATGTAGCCCCGGGACCCCCCGGAGAGCTTGAGGCTCTCTATGTCGGGCATCGTGACCACCGCCCTCAGGGTCATCGATGTGTAGATCCCCGGGTCCAGGGCTATGGAGAGCGTATCTCCCTCCTTGGTGACTTGGAGTTTGTCGACCACGTTGTCGTCCACCGTGACAGTGACGCTGAATGCGCTCCACTCGGTTATCTCGACGTTGAACCCCATCGCGGCGCTCACCGAGGTGAACCCGGTGATGCTCTTGACCTCCGTGACGGGTGTCCCCGAGCCGGTCACGCCGCCTATCCCGGGGAGGAAGCCGACGTATCCGAAAGCGTAGGAGAAGACCAGGGCCACCGCGAATCCCCCGATGATGCCGCCGATGAGCTGATTGGCCTGGCGCATGGACCGGTTCCTTGAGAGCAGGGAACTGGCGACTATGGATGCGCCTCCCAGTATCATCAGCCACGAGAACAGGTTGCCCGATATCTCGAATGTCGTCAATATTATCCAAGCGGCTCCTAGGCCCAGGAGGAATCCACCGAATCCCAACCCCGAAGAACGGCTCATATTCTCACCCCTATGGGGTTTATTTGGTCATTGATAACTATTCGTGTTTTGTAAAAAGTAATAAAGAACGCAGAAACTGCAGCGTTTTGATACAGAAGCTTCGGGATCAATCTTGTCCAGGGCCCTTCTTTACTTTGGATTCGTTTGAGTTAGTAATTGACGCACTGGAAACGTAGGGATATCATATTTTCAATTAATGATGTGACACAATGCGGGAATCTCATCGAAGGGACGGGTGCACCGGGCGTCGAGCAGGCGAAGAAGACCAGGGTGCACATGACGATCCTCAGCGGCGAGTTCGTCCAAAGCATGAATGAAACATAGTGGAGCCCGCGCAGGAGATATAGAGGCGAGAGTGTCTCTTCTTCTGGGAGATGCGGGATGGAGGGCTTCGGCGACATCGTCCAGTGGCTCCTGGAGGGGGATGCGCCCCACGTCAGGTACAACACGCTGAGACACATCCTCCGGCGCCCCCAGGGCGACGGTGAACTCGTCGAGAGCAGGGAGCGCATGATGGAGTCGCCCCCAGTCTCCAAGATTCTCGCGAAGCAGAACCCGGACGGCGGCTTCCTGCAGGAGTCCTTCGTGAAGAGACGGGGCATCGAGAGCGCCCGGGTGGGTTACTCCCCCAAGCACAGGGCCACCACGTGGCAGGCGGTGTTCCTCGCCCAGGCCGGCGTCCCGGGGGATGACCCTCGCATCCGCGCCCTGGGTGAGTACATCTTGGAGAATAGCTTCAGCGAGGAGCTGGGCGCCTTCGGGTGGAGGGTGGAGCTTAAGTCCGGGTCCAGGCTGGAGAGGATTCCCTGCTTCATTGGGAACATGGTGCACGCCCTCTGCGCCTTCGGGTTCGGGGATGACCCCCGAGTAAGGAGGAGCTTCGAGTTCCTCGCCAGGCATCAGAGGTTCGACGACGGGGGATACAAGCCCGAAAAGGAGTGGCCCCATTTCGGGAGGCAGGACAGGTGCTGGGGAGGGCACACCTGCTACTGGGGTGTCACGAAGCTCCTCAGGGCCATGACCGTGGTCCCCGGGGACTACTGGACCAAGGACGCTTTGGAGGCGAAGGGGAGAGGCGTGGAGTTCGTCCTCCTCCACAGGCTCATGTGGAGCAGCCGCAACCCTTCTAGGCCCATGATCACGGGGAGGAACGACCCGAGGACCCTCAAGGCCCCCCTCACCTACCACGACGACGCCATCGAGATAGCCGCGACGCTGCTGAGACTCGGGGTAGAGGACCCGGCGATCGATGAGACCATCGACTACGTTCTGAGCAAGAGGAACGAGCGGGGTCGCTGGCATCTGGAGGCGACGCCCAGCAACATGTACTCGTCGTGGGGCGTGCCGGGGGGTGAGAGCAAGTGGGTCACCTTCAGGATGATGCGGATGCTGGCTCTCGCCGGAAGGCTAGAGGACCGTTGAGGCCCGGTGCTCATCCTGATGCCCTGAATAAAGGGTTATAAACCCGGGAATCTTGGAGCCAGTATCATGCAGGTGTCCAGGGAGGCTGCGAGGCGGCTCATGATCGAGAAGCAGCTGATCGCGGACTTCCCCAACGGTGTGAGCAAGGGGCGCATCTACGACACCGTGGACGCCCTGGGCTGCCTCCAGATCGACACCATCAACGTTGTGGAGAGGGCACACTATCTCACCCTCTGGTCCAGGCTGGGCCCCTACGACAAGGAGCACCTCCACGACCTCGCCTACAGAGACCGGCGGCTGTTCGAGCACATCGCCCACGCCGCATGTTACATCCCCTTCGAGGACTATCGTTTCTACCTTCGCTCCATGGAGGTGCGGAGAGGGGAGATGCGGGAACAGTTCGCGAGGAGGAGCAGGGCGGAGCCGGCCCTCCTGGATGCGGTTCTCCGGAGGGTCGCTGACGAGGGCCCCCTCGCCTCCAAGGACTTCGAGGGGGATAAGAAGAAGGGGGGCTGGTGGAACTGGAAACCCGCCAAGATCGCCTTGGAGTATCTCATGAGATCGGGCATCCTTCTCGTCCACCACCGGGAGAACTTCCAGAAATACTACGACCTCGCCGAGAACGTGGTCCCCCCGGGCGTGGACACCACGGAGCCCTCCGATGAGGAGCGTGTGCGATTCTTCTCCATGAGGACCCTTAGAGCCCTGGGCCTGGCGAAGCCCCAGGAGCTGAGGAAGTACTTCAACTGGTCCGTCAAGCTGGGCTGGACATCGAGGCAGCTCCAGGCCCTCATGGACGAACTCGTCGCCGAGGGAGAGGCGGAGAGGCACGGCATCGAGGGCGAGAAGAGCCCCTACTATTGCCTTCCCGGGGACACGGGGCGGCTCCAGGAGCTGGAGGGGGGATTCGGCTTCGACGACGTGAGGCTGATGATATACTTCGACAATCTCCTCTGGAACAGGGAGAGGGTGGAGGAGCTTTTCGGGTTCAAATCGAAGCTGGAGGTCTTCCTTCCCCGGGAGGAGAGGGTCTACGGATACTACCACCTTCCCGTGCTTTATGGGGACAGGATCGTGGCGCGTCTGGAGCCCAAGATGGACAGGGAGAACGCAGTCATGATCGTGAGGGGGTACTGGGTGGAGGACGGGTTCGAGCCCGCCGATGATTACAGGGAGAAGCTCCACGGGAACCTCGAGTCCTTCGCCAAGTTCCACGGCGCAAAGGAGACCGTCTGGCTCACGGAAGACGTGTAAACCAGCCGGCGTGTCCGCGAATCTCTCTAATTAATAATAAGCACCGAACCCCATTGATCAGCGTCTAACTATGAAGGTTATATCTGAAAAGTCTGAATTGACCGAGATCAAGGTTCCCCTCGTCCTCGTCGGGGTGTCCAAGGAGGCGAAGGAGGACAGCCTGATCACGGGCATCCAGGGTCCCCTCGGCAAGATGATCGGGGACATCATCGCCCTCGGCGATTTCACGGGCAAGAAGGGTGAGACGTCCCTCATCTACACCCAGGGGGCCGTCCCCGCCGACAGGGTCCTCCTCGTCGGGCTGGGTGAATCTGAGAAGCTGACCGTCGAGGGGGTGCGGGAGACCCTTGGCGGAGTCTCTAGGAAGGCAAGGGATCTGGGAGTAGGGAAGATCGGCGTGAGCCTCCCCCACATCTCCCGGGGAGTCCTCGACGAATACGAGGCAGCCGAGGCCATCGCCGAGGCATTCGTGATGGGGAGCTACCAGAACATCCACTACCAAACCAAGGACCTGGACAAGTTCAAGCACATAGAGGAGCTCGTGGTCTTCAGCCCCGAGGCGGACCCCGGGAAGCTGGAGGCGACCCTCTCCAGCGGCGCAGTCATAGGGGAAGCGGTGAACCTGTGCAGGACCCTCGCCTGGAGACCCGGGAACTACATCACCCCCACCAGGCTCGCCGAGGAGGCGAAGCGGCTCGAGGAACTGGGCATCAAGACCACCGTATTCGACCGGGAGGAGGCGAAAAAGATCGGCCTCGGCAGCTTCCTCGCGGTGGCCCAGGGCACCGAGGAGCCCCCCAAGTTCATCATCATGGAGTACGGGGCGGGTAAGAAAGGGGACACCGTCGCCCTCATCGGGAAGGGTATCACCTTCGACTCGGGGGGCATCACCCTCAAGTCCGGGAGCGGCATGGAGGCGATGAAGGGGGACATGACCGGGGGCGCCGTGGTCATCGCCGCGATGGAGGCCATCGCGAGGCTCGGCATCGACCTCCACGTGGTGGGCATCGTCCCCGCCACCGACAACATGCCCAGCGGCAAGGCGATCCACCCCGGGGACGTCATCACCACCTACAGCGGCCAGACCTTCGAGGTCATCAGCACAGACGCCGAGGGTCGGATGATCCTCAACGACGCCCTCACATACGCCGCGAAGAACTATGATCCTGCGGCGATGTTCGACTTCGCCACGCTGACGGGGTCGATATCCGTCGCCCTCGGGGAGCACGCCATAGGATACTTTGCGAACGACGAGTCCGTGGCCGAGAGGCTGGAGGAAGCCTCGAAGACCAGCGGCGAGAGGGTGTGGAGGATGCCCCTCTGGGAGGTCTACGACAAGCAGCTGGAGAGCACCGTCGCCGACTTCAAGAACACGGGGGGCAGGCCCGGGGGGGCCATCACCGCCGCCCGGTTCCTGAGCAAGTTCGTGATGGACGTGCCGTGGGTGCACATGGATATCGCGGGGGTCGATTCGCAGAAATCCGATAAGGGCTACAACCCTAAGGGGAGCAAGGGCCCTGCGGTGAGGCTCATCGTGGACGTCATCAGGAACTGGGGCAAGTAGGCGCTCCACCCCATTTTTTTTAGCCTTCACACTCGGTCAGTCGGTTCGCTCCAGCACTCGGAGCATATCCATGAGCTTGCCGTTCCTCCAGCGCACCATCTCGTCGAAGGTCTTCCCCTTCATCAAGGAGTGCTCCTGGAACCCCTCGGCCACGAGGCCGGAGATGCCGTAGCGGTCGATGAGGTGGGAGGGCGTGTTGAAGTATGTGACTGCGAAGGGGCCGTAGAGGGCCCACCTGAGGCCTATCCCCGTGGAGACTGCGAGATCCACCTCCTCGACAGTCGCGATGCCGCTCTCCACGATGTCCCGGGCGGCCTGGAGCACGGCGGCCTGGATCCTGTTCCCCAGGTAGCCCGCCACCTCCTTCCTGACCACGATGGGGGTCTTCCCCAGCCCCTCCATGAGGGCGCGGGTCCCCTCCACCGTCTCGGGGGAGGTCGCCTCCCCGGGGACTATCTCGACCAGGGGCACGAGGTGAGGGGGATTGAAGCCGTGAGCGCCTATGCACCTCTCTGGCCTCCCCGTGGCCTTCTGGATCTCGGTGATCAGGAGCCAGGATGAGCCGGTGGCGAGGACCGCCTCCTCGGGGGCGTATGCGTCCATCTCCCCGAAAACCTTCCTCTTGGTGGCATAGTCCTCGTAGACGGATTCCAGGACGAAGTCGGCCTCCCCGACTGCCTCCCCCAGGTCGGTGGTGGGATGGACGCGGGCGAGGGCCGGCTCAACCTCGGTTTCCTGGATGACCTCTTTCTCGGCCATGAGCTCCAGCGCCGCCCTCATCCACGCCATGGCCCTGTCCAGGTTGTCCTCGCTGACGTCTTGAAGTGTGACTCGATAGCCCTTTACTGCGAACAGGGTCGCCCAGCTGTGCCCCATGACCCCGGCCCCGACGCAGGCGACTCTGGTGGGGCCCTGGGAATCGATTGATCTCCCCATCTCGATCAGATGAGTCATCGCCCGCATCGTTTTTTAAATCTCACATAGGGCTGCGACAGGCGGTAAAAACTGCATATGCGCCGGCTTCTCAGTGTAAACGACTGATACTCCATGGTTGGTGGGCGTGCCGGCCGTAACCCATCTTCGGTCTTTGATAGATAGAGCACTCCGAGCTGCACTGGTTCCCACAACATGAACGAGAAATTAATCGATACGTATGACTACATATCTTGATAGAATAGAAAAAAAGGAGAGAATGTGTTTCTACTACTTCTTCGAGTAGCTGATTACGACAGCGACGATTGCGACCAGCAGAGCGCCTGCTGATAAGTAAGTAGTGGTCGAACCGCCTGCCCCTGATGGACCCTCCGGTCCCTGGGGACCTGACTCGCCCTGAGGTCCCTGTAGGCCGACCTCGCCCTGTGGACCCGTCTCACCCTGGGGACCAGCTGGCCCCTCGGGGATGTCGGATTGCTCCAGCGTGAGGTCCACCCAGGAAAAGTCAAGGGTCTCAGGATCGGTACATGTCGAGTAGTGACCGGCCTTGGTCCACCCGTTCAGCACGCCCGGCTCACCAGTCTCGTCTGCATCCCAGTACGCGATGGCCACCTTGTAGGTCTCGCCGACCTCAAGCTGGGCATCCTGTTTGGCTGTGTCGCTCGTCGTCAGAGATCTCTTGAACTCGAAGATCCACTGGCCCTCAGCCCCGACGGCCGACATGTCGGTGTGGGACCAGGCCCCGTAGACCTCGTTCGCGTCATCGTCGTCGTGTCTGTCGAAGACTGAGAGGGAGTACTCGTCGTCGAGGTTACCCACCGGGTCGTTGCCTGAAGCGAGGTTGAAGCCCGTCACGACACCGGGGCCCACGTCGAGCTCCCAGTGCCAGATATCGACGTATCCCTTGCCCCCTCCCATATCAGGGGTTGCGGCATCATCGATGGCGATGAGCACGGCGATGGCGGCCGAGTTACCGTGATCCGTGACGTTGTAGTCGAAGTCGTCGGAGATGACAGCTAGGACGTAGATGTTCGAGTCGTCGTATGCCACTTTGATCTCTAGTCCGTCCTCTATCCTCTGGTCTGTTGCATACGGCCGCACTAGAGTGATCGTGGTCCCCGGTACGCCCGCCCAATCGCCCGTCAAACCATCTATGGTTATACCCGTGCGCTGGACAGCCGTGATATCAACATCAGCGTAAGCAGGCACAGTCAGGAAAGACACTGAAAGCAGCAGCGGTAGAAGTAAAAACACCAGTTTCTTCTTGTGGTTGTTTATCATATTTCAACTCACACAACGAACCACTGATGCGGCGCTAATAAACGAATAAGGATTTTTTACTATAGTACAATATTACCTATAGTATACAGGCATCAAATCAACGCTTGATCAAATCTATAGACGCGCACGCAATCAAAAGCTCGCTAAAAGGCTGGTCGAGCGCCATCCGTGAAGAGAAACGTGTCGTCTCAAGGTTTACATGCCATCTGAAGGGTCTCAGCTTTCTTCACTGGATCGCCTTTTATGGGCCCTGATCAGAAACAAGTGGACTATGTCCCTCTCATCGATATCCTCGAAGGCCTCTGCAAGTGTGTCGCCTAGCAGCTTCTCCTCAATGGTCTGACCCTTCTCTATGATCTCGTGCTCGTATTTCTCGACGTAGTCACCGATGGAGAGGGGAGCCTCAATGTCTTTGACGAGGATCGTTGGTGTCAAGATCGCCAGCCTGCCCTTTGGCACTAGGATCCTTTTCCACTCCTCGACGGCGTCCTTGAGGAGTTCCTCTGGGGGTAGATCGATCACTATGATTAGATCGACGAAGTCGTTCTTCAGGGGTGTGTCTTCATAAGTTCCGCCTAGGGTGTGGAGGTTGTCGAGCTCTAGGTTCATCTCCACGGATCTGGGTTTCACAAGGTACACCTTGCCTTCAGGCAATTTCTTGAGGATTATTGAGATGATGATCTCGTTGACGCCGAAGGGCTTCGTTGTGACATAGGCCACGTTCTCGTTCCCCTGGAATGACTCCGTCATCAGGTCGATGATCTCCAGGAGAGGATTGCCCTCAGGAGGGAGGCCCATCAAGTATTCCCCGTAGAAGCTGTGGACCACCCCTATCGCATCTAACAGGATCTCCCTAAGCTTCTCCCTGCCTCCCTCGGTCACCCTGTACATCTTTTTCCTCGGGCCAGACTGGCTCTTCTCCCACCTGCTCTCGAGCAGCCCCTCCTTCTTCATATCGTTCAGGATTCTGTACAGGCGGCTCAGGTCGATGTCGACGTCCATCGTGCCCAGCTTCTTGTGTATGTCGTAGCCGTACAGCTCGCCACCTCTGAAGATCCTGAGAATGCCCTTCTTTATGTCATCAGTCTTCATGAGTCACACCTTTCCTGGGTTCATGGCTCTCATATCATCACGGAGAATCGTCAACCACGTCATTCTCTATACAGCATCGGATATTAACACAACTCATAGGACTGTTATCACGAGTCCGGGACAACGCGTCGTCCCCCGTGATTCCTATCAGACGGTTAGAAGTAAAAATGAGGGTTAATAAAAACATATGATGTTTTCACTATAGTACTGTTTTACAGATAGCCAGTCTTTCAAGCTCGAGAAAAATGATAGGTGGAGGGGGGGGTTTCTCTGGGGCTGAGCCTACGGCTCCTTTAGACCAGGAACGTTTGTCGCTATTGTCATCGGAGCATCGGTCAGGTCTACGCTCTGGAGGACCAATGGAGAGGGCTCCTTGACATCCAGCACCTGGGGAGAACTGAATAGGTGATACAGGATCAACGTGATGCCGATGGGGCAGACGACGAGGAAGAACAACACGTAGGAAATCAACGAAAACACGCCTAATATGGGATCCATAATGATGCTTTCACCACCTACTTTCATTAGACCACTTTAATTGTTATAACATTCTAAGGATATTTTACATGTATAAACATAATACTATAGTAATGATCGTCATATCGACTCTGACTATATGTAAATTGGAACTATAGTGATACAATCTTCTGTTGACATAAACTCTAGTTTCAGAGTTTTCACAGATTGCACGTGATCTTGGAGTCAAGATCATTAGCATGTCCTATGAGAGGATGGATTCACCGTCAAGGGAAGGGAGGCCAAGGTCAACAAGGTGGTCGACACCCTCATCCACAGGTTCGTCTACGTGGAGTCGATGTTCGGCTCCGAGCGAGAGTTCATCGATATGATGATCGGTATAGTGCGCGCCCTTCTGGCAGGGTGAGGGGATTCTCAGACTTTGGTTTCGCATGAGGCTACTTATTTCTTAATGCCGCACCAGTCCAACATCGTCAGGGCTAAAATTTTTGTCGCAGTCATGAGGTACTCCACTCGGACCCACTCGTCGACTGCGTGCATCTGTCCCGTGTCACCGGGTCCGAAGATCACACAGGGGGTTCTCCCGTATGTGTTGAGGAAACGGGTGTCTGCTGCCCCCATCCTTCCCGAGATCACGGGGTCTCCGCCCACGACGTGCTTGTACTGGGAAGAGACGGCATTCACTATGGGGTGATCCGCCCGTATCTCCGAGGGCTCGGCGAAGTAGCCTTTGAACTCCACTTCAGGGGGATGGTCCCTGAGCCAATCATCATGCCTGGAAGCTTCGATTATGTGCTCCACGAACCGCTTCTTGACCTCCATCGAGTCCTCGTTGGGGAGGGTCGCTAAGCTTCCTTTCAGGAGGCAGGTGTCCGGGAAGGCGCTGGGGAAGGAGCCCGACTGGAAGACACAGACCATGCAGGGGAGGGCCTCGCGCGCATCGGGGTACAGGGGGTGGCTCTGCGACGCGATTCTCCTCTTCTCCAATTCTTCGATGGCTTTCACGATGCGGTATCCTTTATGGATGGCGTTCACCCCCGCCCAACGCCTCTGGATCCCCGCCGTCTTGCCCCTCACGAGGACCTCGAACCAGATCCTCCCTATGGATGCGGGCTGCACTGCCATGCTGCTGGTCTCGCAGCATATCCCGGCGTCGGCCCTGTAACCCCTCTGGACGCAGGCGAGGGTGCCGTGACCCGTCAGCTCCTCGTCCACAGTGTACTCAAGTATGACGTCGCCGTTCAGCTCCACCCCCGTCTTGAGGACGGCGTCCAGCGCCATGGTCATCGCGGCTAAACCGCTCTTCATGTCGGAGGAGCCCCGGCCGTAGAGCTTCCCGTCCTCCACCTCGCCACCCCAGGGATCGAAGGACCAGGACTCTCTCGGGCCCGGAGGGATGACGTCCACGTGGCCGTTGAACAGGAGAGACCTGCCCCCGCCCGCCCCCTTCCTCACGCCCACGACGTTGGGTCGATCCTCGTAGCTTCCGGACATGGGGATGGAGGCCGGATGCCCCCTGAGCTCTTCAGCGTCCGGCTCCCAGACATCCACGATCAGACCCATCTCGCCGAGCGTCTTCGAGATGTAAGCCTGTATCTCACCCTCCTCTCCCGTCACGCTGGGAAAGGCTACAAGCCTCCTCAGGAAGTCGACGACTTCTCCCCGGTTCCTCTCGATGTGCGATATTACTCTCTGCTTCTCAGATCTCGTTTCCATTCACCCCATTCTCAGTGTCTCGCAGGAGAGACCCCGCGGTCATTCGCACTGCGGCAACGGTCATTCTTTTCGCCTTTCTGAACTCGCTCAGACCAGTGTAATGGCATCTACAGGGCACCACGCGACGCACAGGCCACACCCATCGCAGTTCTCTTGGATGACCTCGGCTTTTTCTCCTCTAAACTGTATGGCATCGTACTGGCATACCTTGGCGCACGTCCCGCATCCATTGCATGCATCCGAGTCTACTGCGGCTCTCATCGGCTCTCGCTTCGATAATTCCTCCACGGTCGTCAAATGCTTCAGAGCGATTCCCCTGAAATCCTCGATCCGGTCGTATCCCTTCCGCTCCATGAAGGACCGCAGTCCACTGCTCAGCTCTCCGAAGACCTCCATGCCTCCCCACATCACTGCGGTGCATGTCTGGACAGTGGTGGCCCCGACCATTATGTACTCGGCCACGTCCTCCCAGGTGGAGACGCCCCCTATCGCCGAGACAGGGATATCAACTTCCCTAGCTATCTGGGCCACGCACTTCATGGTGATGGGCCTGATGGCGGGGCCTGAGTATCCGCCGAAAGCGGGGAAGGGCGGGATTCCCGTCTCGATGTCCACTCCGAAGAAGGACTGGACGGAGTTGGTCGCCATTATCGCGTCTGCGCCTGCTTCCTCGGCCGCTTTAGCCACCTCGTCGATGTAGGCATAATTGGGGGAGAGCTTCACGGCCACGGGGATGTCCACGGTCTCCTTCACGGCTTTAACCTGTTCCGCCACGAGGCCGGGGTGCCTG
>Ga0255055_10001982_pt1 | contig 14545 bp, 10 predicted proteins | sample JV7_2_27_MG_FD_188633 | JGI IMG/M metagenome (GOLD analysis project Ga0255055, IMG submission 188633) | Seawater microbial communities from Jervis Inlet, British Columbia, Canada - JV7_2_27 | ecosystem: Environmental > Aquatic > Marine > Inlet | place: Canada: British Columbia | collected...
GAATAGCCGCTTTTGTCAGCCAGTTCCTGTAGCGTGAGATTCTTTTGATGGCGACAGGCCTTAATTCTTTTACCGATTTCAGCTTCAACAAGCATAAATCACCAAATTTTTATGGACGGATAAGTCATCAATTTTAATATACATAACCTCACTAATGGCGGGAAAAAGTCATCTAAAATGAAACATTAAAAGTAGAATTGTAATTTTGGCTCTTGATTTAATATCAAATTTAATAGGTAATTGTTAACTATCAAAAAACCCATATGTGTTTGAGTATTTATTGTCAAGTCATTTAGTTTAATTTTATGTTATTCTTTCAGTAAATTGTAAAAAGTAATGATTATTATCTAAATTAGCATAATTTCATTAGTTGGCTATATGGCAACTTTATTTGTACGGTGGTATTGCCTTTTGGGGTGTGAGGAATACTGTCATTTTGTTATCATAAAGGAAACTTTTTGATTCGGAAATGTGAATAGCACTTGACAAAGCGTTTTAGCGGAGCAATAAAATCTCATATCAATTCCAAAGAACGGGAGAATAATAATGCCGATGATGACTGCTGAACAATACGAAGAAAGCCTTAGAGGCTTGAACCTTGTGGTGTATATGTTTGGCAAGCAATTGGATAATGTGGTGGATGATCCCATTATCCGGCCTTCCATGCAGGCGGTTGCCAAAACATACGAGATGGCGCATCGCCCGGAGCATGAAGATATTATGACCGCGACATCCCATATTACCGGGGAAAAAATCAACCGCTTTACCCATATCCATCAGAGCATTGATGACCTGGTCAAAAAAAGCAAGATGGGCAGACTTTTAGGGCGTGAAACAGGGTGCTGTTTTCAGCGTTGTGTGGGAATGGATGCATTGAATGCATTATCCATAGTGACCCATAACATGGATGATAAATACGGAACTGATTACAACCAACGGTTTTTAAAATATCTTGAATTTGTTCAGGACAACGATCTCACCTGTGACGGCGCCATGACCGACCCCAAAGGTGACCGCAGTCTGCCTCCACACAAACAGCCTGATCCGGACCTCTACTTGCACGTGGTCGAAGAAAGAAAAGACGGTATTATCGTCAAAGGTGCTAAAGCTCACCAAACCGGCGCCGTTAATTCCCATGAAATCATCGTCATGCCCACCATTGCTATGCGCGCAGAAGACCGGGATTACGCGGTTTCATTTTCATTGCCGGCTGATGCCGAAGGAATCGTTTACATCATGGGACGCCAATCCTGTGACACCCGCAAGCTGGAGGAAGGGGTGATGGACCGCGGCAATCTCCTGTTCGGCGGTCATGAAGCCCTGGTTGTTCTTGAAAATGTATTTGTGCCCTGGGATCGGGTATTTATGTATAAAGAGTATGAATTTGCCGGGCAGCTGGTTGAAAAATTTGCCGCCTACCATCGACAAAGCTACGCCTGCAAAGTGGGTGTGGGAGACGTATTGATCGGTGCCTCCCAGACAGCTGCTGAATATAACAACGTTGCCAAAGCTTCTCACATAAAAGACAAGATTATCGAAATGAACCACCTGAACGAAACCCTGTATTGCGGATGCATTGCCTGTGCCTCTGAAGGCAGTAAAGAGCACAGTGGAACCTATTCCGTCAACACACTGCTGGCAAATATTCACAAACAAAATGTAACGCGGTTCCCCTATGAAATATCACGCATCGCCCAGGATATTGCCGGCGGACTGATGGTGACCATGCCTTCAGAGATGGATTTGGCGGCACCGGAAACAGGAAAATGGATAGAGAAATACTTTACGGCTAATTGTGATGTGCCGACGGTAAACCGCATGCGCATTTTGCGATTGATCGAAAATTTGACATTGGGTACGGCAGCCGTCGGCTACCTGACGGAATCCATGCACGGTGCCGGATCCCCTCAGGCACAAAGGATTATGATTTCACGGCTGGCTAATATGATGGAGAAGAAAAGAGCCGCGAAGAAGCTCTGTGGCATTGACGAAGATTGAATGGTTATTGAATTAAAAAAAGCAATTATAAATCATTTGGGGCAGAATGTTAGCGCTGTTGGTTTTGCACCGGTAGACCGCTTTAATAATGCCCCGGAAATGCATCATCCCGCCAACGCCTGCCAGGATGCCCGCACGGTGATTGTATTCGGGATAACCGTACCACAGGGCATGCTGCGGTCTCCTGATTACAACCTGTATCTGCTACACCGGAGCTATCACACGCTTTATATGCACCTGGACGAGCTGTCGCTGTCGCTCTGCAATTTTATTGAAGTTTTTTCAGGGGCCAATGAGTTCGATTTCAACTCGTCGATTCAATTGTCTTCCTTCTGCACTTTTATTACTGGCTATAAATTTTTGAGAACCATGACCAAAGGCCGTTATTCTGGAGGGCTCAACACCCTTTCCTACCAGATAGCTTTTAACCGCATTGGCCCTGATTTCAGAGATCATTTCATTGTAGGAGGCAGAGCCGGTTGAGTCCGAATAACCATTAAGTGTAATTTCAGTACTCGGATTCATTATGAGAATTTCAAAAACCTGATCAAGTTTTTCAATTGTTTTTTCCGAAAGATCATTTGAATTTTGTTTGAAAAAAATCATGAAAACCGAGTCGGCGAGCATTTCAGCAGATTTTGAGGGCTTCTCTGCATGTGTTTGATCGCCGAGGTTGACAATGGATTCGGTATGCTCGGTTTCTTGAACAGAATTATCATCAAGATCTTCTTCTATAATTTCCTGTTGAACCACTTTGCCGATTGTGGGCTGAATATCATCTTTTGCTAAATTTTCCGATGATTTTTCATCATCAATAGTATTCCGATTCAGGGTTTGATTTATATAACCATGAATTTGTTCTGAAACTCTTCTATCCCAGACGCCCAAAGAACCGGTTCTAACAGAAACTTGTGTATGATCCCGATCAATCCTTACAACCTCGATTGCAACCGGCGTGTCATCAGGGCGTTTGGCTTTAATTTCGGTTTTTAATTCATCTGCAATGGTTTCAGTTATTGGTATTTTTAATCTTTCCAAGGTAGCGCTGCTGGCCCGAACGGTGTCATGATATTCCGATTCATAAGTTTTTGTCAGCTTGCCGTTAAAATAAGCGACGGCACCGACGCCGGCGGCACCAATTCCAATCACAGCAACCGCGCAACCATAAAGGCCAAAAAAGCTTAAAAGAGATAACAATACATTTAGATTTAGAATTTTTTGTTGCATCATTTAATCAAAAATTGGACCTAAAATTCACAATTCACAATTCATATATATTATTGTATACGGCCATTTCAGCAGGAATTGTGTTTAACTAAAAGCAATCAGGCTTTTTCAATTTTATGTCTTAGGGATACATTAATCCCGTTTGCATAGGAACTCCCTTACACCATTCCGATAAATGAAGGACTTGACTGAAGCAAATTCTGAAAGCATGTTTGTTAGGGCTCTGTTGCTGCGGTAATAACAAGGTAGATCCAAGTGATTCTGAGGACGAAAGATTAGACGATAGCTATCCTGTATTACAAAAGAATTTATTTGCGATGGTGCCGATTGCTCTTCAAAGCTAGTTACTATCATCATGCCCTTTGGTTTTAGCAAGGTATGACAAAGGTTCACCAATCTGCCTATTTCATCATCATTTATATGATCAATAAAATCCCACAGATTGATTCCATCGAAACTATGAGGTGCATAATCTAAATGTTTCCACATCTTTTTAGAAGGCAGACCTTCTCGCCGGTTCCGGTTCAATCGCAAAAACATATCACAGACATGAAACCGCTTCACCCGCTGTGCGAAAAACGTAATATTTTCTTCACAAACGGGTCCCACATCAAGCACCTGAGCCATCGAGGACTGGTCTAGGGCTTCGAAGTACATTTGGAGCATCATGCTGGTATAGTCAGCGAGAGAAGGCCCAGTATTTGAGTAACTATGAGCCGGTCCAGTTGATGTAGACAAAAATCAATTCTCCTTATCGGCTTCTTTGGCCATTGGGGTCTTCGGTTCATTAATCGGCTGGGAAGTTGCAATGGTTGTCGATTTTCCCGTCAATGCTGTCTTTCTATGAGGCTCTCGATCAAGTTCGATTGAACCCTTGAAATAAGCACCATCTTCTACCGAGATGCTTTTTGCCCTAATATCGCCCATGAAATCGGCCTCTTTGGTGATTTCGACCTTGCCTTTAGTCTTGATATTTCCAATCATTTGGCCGCTGACCCTTACACTCTGAGCATTGATCTCGCCTTCAACCCGTCCCTTTGATCCAACCGTAAAATTATGCTTTTCCATCTCTATGTTGCCTTTCATTGAACCCTCGATAACAAGATGTTCATCTCCACGAATGTTGCCTTCAATGGAGATATTTTCGCCAATGACCGTTTTTTCTGCCGTGTTTCCAAGGCTCGGAGCCGCTGTAAGCGTTTTCTGCTCTGTGATCTTGTCATAAGCAGAGCTTTTGTCATCTTCAGTTTTTTTCCTTTTTTTTAGCATGTCGCCTCCTTTCGTCTTAGGCAAATTCTTATTTTTTAAAACTCCTCGTTGTGAAGTCTTTATAAAATTAATCTAATAGTTTCAACCATAAATTGGATGTGAACGTGTTGCCGAACAGCTATTATTTTTTACAACCTTTAATTTAGGATTTAAAAGATGTGCTGCCAACTTCGTCTCGTTCGGCACCCAACTTTATAGTGCCCATTACGGAGTTTGCACAGTTACCGATAGAATGAATAGAAGATACAGGAACCGGGTCGATATTGCAATGAAGGTGACTGAAAAAGACAAGGCGCTTCAAACCGGCATCGAAATAAATTCTTCAAGCGCTGAGCAGGTGAAGAACTAAAGGATTGCGCTTGTATTGCCGATAATAGGTTTGGTCAATCCCGTAAATTATGGGAGTGCTCTTAAAAACGCTCAACTTTTTATCATTGATCGAAAAGGAAAAAATCATGAAGATATGTAAAATCGGATTATGTGCTTTATTTTTCGCCATTATTTTATTGGGTTGTGCGACAACCAAAGGCAAGACGCCCCCGGATAAGCGGCATGCCATTCTTGATATGAAAAAAAACACGCTGGCAGAGCTTTATCGCGTTCGACCACAGGTGAAATCCCAAATTTCGAAGGCAGCAGGATACGCTGTTTTCAGCGATGTCAATATCAATGTCATTTTCGCCAGTTTCGGTGGTGGGTACGGTGTTGTTAAAAACAATAAAACCGGAAAACACACTTATATGAAAATGGGTGAGGTTGGTATTGGTCTGGGGCTGGGGGTCAAAGATTTTCGTGCTATTTTCATTTTTCATGATCATCATACGATGAATAAGTTCATTGAAAGCGGGTGGGAATTTGGTGGTCATGCAGATGCTGCAGCTAAAGCCAGTGACAAAGGGGCAGCCGTAGGCGGGGAAATACTATTAGATAATATTACTATTTATCAGCTAACCGAGAGTGGATTGGCACTCCAAGCGACAATTAAAGGTACCAAGTATTGGAAGGATGAAGCGCTGAATTAATCCAAACTATATGTTCCAAGGCCTGTCAGATCAGAATTCTTATTATTTAGGGACCTTTTTACGGCGATTTTTATAAACCGTGTAATCAACCAGCGTGGCGTCGATGTTCATCGTCTCGGGTGCAAGCGCGCGCAGGGTGGGGGCGCTGAAGACGACCATGGCTTCTTCTGAAATTTTGCCGTGCACCTTGAGTTTCACAATGCTGTCCTGCGGAATTTCAAACAGGCGGGATCGAATCCAGGCCTGGATCTGACTGCCGTTCATTCCGACGGCGTGCAGTTCCAGCTGGATCATCGGACGCGCAGGCAACTCGTGGAAGATCCAATTCCTCAACGTTCCAGATGAAGTTCCTTCGGTCTCAAGCTCCAGGATCAAATACCCTTTTTTTTCATTTTTTTCGGCAAAAGAAGTGCGCTCGATCGAACCGGGATAAAATACCGGTACCTTGAGCGTTCTGCCTTTCAGATCCTTTGTCAAGACCTGAAAGCGGTGGATGTGCCCGGCCAGCGTCGCGCAAAACTCGCCGAGTATGTCGGAGATGCGGATGACGTCGTGGCCGTAGCGGAACGTATAACCGCTGGGGCCGACGGTGGCGCCATCTATTGACTGGTGAAGGCAAAGCACGCCGGCGTCGGCTTTTACCCGGCGCCAACCGGTTTGCTCGACAATGTTTAAAAAATCACGGCGGATTCCGGTGCGTACAAACGGAAAGCCCGCCAGGGCCAGAGAACCGCTCGTGGTTTGTAGAATGAAGGTTCGCGGATGATCGAAAATATGAATGTTCGCATGTTCGGCAAGATAGCCATGGGGTATGACTGAGCGTTCATGATTACCGGGTACCAGATAGACGGGTACGCCGGCGTCAGCCAACCGTTTTAGCGGTTCAAATGCCATTTCGACCAGCCGCGGAGGCACCTTGCTGCGGTATAAAACGTCACCGCCGTGGACAACAGCGTCCACTTCACCGTTGAACGCCGGCATCAGGGCCCGTTCATAATTGGCAAAGAAATCCGGCCCCCGCCTGCGCCGCTTGATGCGCGGACGAAAGGGCAGGTCGAATCCCAGGTGGGTATCGGCAATCAACAGGATACGGATTATACCCATGGCAACACTTTGGTCAGTTGTCTGCGGTTTAGAATTGAATTTGGACTCAAACGAATTTCAACTTTGCGGCCCTCGGCGACCAGTCGCCGCATTTCGGTGGTGACCACGCGCAGGCGCTCGTAAGTCGTTAAATCAAATATTTTTTGTCGATTTAAAATGGGTTTGGCATGTCCCGCTGATAGCGGTATGGCCTTTCCGATGGACAGTTCCTGGCGCTGTCCAACGGCGCCGTTTTCAAACAGCAGGACAATTTTGCGCCGACCCTCCGAGCCCCGGGATTCCCAGGCCAGCGAGGATTCACTCAGCAGACACAGCCAGCGGGCGCGGCGCATGCTAAGTGCACCGCGCATGCTAAATTTTTCGATGCTGCGGGCAACCGTTTCCGGCGTCCAACTCGGTGCTTCTTCGACTTCTAACTCCGGATCAACAGACGCTTCTTCAACACTTTCTTCCAGGTCATTGGTTTGAGCCTTTTCAAGCTCGGCGAGCCGTTCACGCCAGAGCCGATGACCCAATCCGGTTAAGGTTCGTAACGGAGAAGGGTGGGTTAAGCGCGTCAGATGATTGTGGCCAAATAAGCCCAACCCCTCTGCCAGGCAATCCGGTTCCGGGGCATAATCTTGCGGCACACCCAGAATGGCATATCCGAGCTCGAGAACTTCATCCGGGGTTAGGTTTTGAAGGTTAGCCTGCCAGATCCCAAACGCAGCCATGGCGTCAGTTGTGTTGCCTGCAGGAAGCGGACCGAGGCAATGGAGGTTATCGGGTGTGTCGGAGCGCTTTTGGAGATCTCTGGAAAAAAACACCAGTTTGCGCTGCCTTTTTTGCAGAGCGACATTATAAGGCGGAGAATACTGTTTGATTTCATCAGACTCCAGCACGGCGGCTTCTAACGCTGAGCCTGTCAGCGTCACATCCAGGTCGGCGGCCTGACTGAGCATTTCCAATGTATGTTCCGCCTGGGCTCCTTTCTGCCGGAAATAGCTGTTGACGCGTTGCTTTAACGAAGTGGCCTTGCCGATGTAAAGCAAATCCCGGTTGGAGCGCAGCATTCGATAAATGCCGGGTTTTTCCGGCAAGCTGAGACGAATTTCCGGCTTCATCGGATAGACGCGGCCGGTTCGATTTTGCGCAGTGGTGCGACGCAGCCAGTCAGTGAGTTGATCTAAATTCTGGATGTCCTGATCCGCTTTGAGCCGCAGAATCAAATTCTGCCAGATCACGGCTGTGGCAACGGCGTGGTCGGCACTTCGCCGCGATGGAGGTACGGTGTGTCCGAAGTAACCGGCCACCGCCCGCAGTCCTCTGCGCGGAAGGCCGGGCAGTAGGCGTTTCGCAATTTCGTGGGTACAGATTATTCGGAGCGGAAATACATGCTGGCGGTTGTTTTTCGCATGCAGGTCTCTGAGAAAAGGCTCCTCGAAACGGGCATAATGGATGATAGACGGACATGTATCCATGTGATCGGCTGCGGCAATTTCGTTTGCGGTTTTGATAACCTTTTGCCAGATGTCGGCTGGAGAGAGCGTTTTTTCCAAAGCCTCTTTAGATATTCCGGTTATGCGTTGAACGGCTGGCGGGATTTCGACATCCTGCGGCAAACCGGCAAGATAAGACGTTACGGGCAGGGCTCTGGGGCTGACTGTGGCGGCGGCGCGCGTTTTTAACCAACCGATTTCAAGGAGGTGTCCTTTTTGAGGGTTGGCGCCGGTCGCCTGGCAATCAAGCGCCAAAATTTCTAAGTCTGCAAGGTTCATAATTATTCGGAAGAATTTTATTCTAATACATCTTTAAGTGTCTCTTGGTCATTGGCTTCTTGCTTCTGGCTTCTCGCTGCTGGCTACTGGCTCCTTGCTACTGGTTTCTTGCTGCTGGCCGAGCCAGAGATCAGGAGCCAGATGCCATAGGCCAGTAACCAGCGGCCAGAGACAAGCAGCCAGGAACCAGTGACCAGAGGCGAGAAGCCAGCAGCCAGAGAGAGACAAGAAGCCAGCGACCAGCAGCCAGATCTGAGTTTAGCGAATTTTGATAATAATTCAATGGTTGAAACCGGGAATTTTTATTTTATTTTTTGTTTTAATGATGTCAATATGTTATTGAAATGTATTTATTCGTAATAGATATTAGTACGTTATTCCCAAGCCGGACTAGCCGGTTGGAGCGAAGCGTAAATCCCGATTTATCGGGGAACCCAAAATGATTAATCACGAAAACACGAAATTTGGAAAGCACGAATTTTTTTTTCTTTCGTGCTTTCGTGATAAAAAAATTTTTTCATAAAATGCAAAGAATTCACAACTAAGACTCTAAAATTGTTGTTTTTCGTGGCAAAAAATTATTTAATATCTTTATAGATGATTAGATATCAATGCTTCACCGGAAACTAAGCGAGTTTTAATTTTTTTTTGTTTAGATCATTTGAATTTTGGTGCTTAGAAATTTGTTTCGTATTTCTTATTTCGAGTTTCGTATTTCCGGTTTATCCGGGTTAGGTGCTTGTATAAATTTCAAACCATACTGCAGTTGATGGAGGCCGGATGCAACCCGCGTTTTACAATGCTTTAAAAAATTTAAAAGAAGGCATTCCTCGCTTGGCGGAATTGCTGAAATTCGGTGATCGCTCCGATATCGCCTCCTGGGTTAACATCGTTGAAGCTAAATTGATTCCCCGCTTTTCATCTGATTTCCCCATTGTCGCGGCCATTTGCGGCGGAGGTTCTTCGGGCAAATCGACTTTGTTCAATTCGCTGTCCGGAGAGCGACTGGCACCGACCGGCGGCCGTGCCGGCATGAACCGCCGGGTGCTGTTTTCGGTTCCTGAAACCCTGGTGACGCAAAACCGGGTGGTTGCCGATCTGGCCGAACCGTTTAAATCGGATTTGCAACCGCTAAAGGATAGCGATGATCTTGCGATTCCCGGAAATCCGCTGTATGTCATCAACCGATCGGGGCCGCAAGACCTTGTGCTACTGGACACGCCCGACTTTGACACCGGAGCCAGAGGCGAATATATCAACCGGGATGTGACCCGCATGGCCCTGGAAGCTTCGGATATCTTCATTTATATTTTTACCAACTCTAACTATAACAATCGGGACAACACCGACTTTATGTCCCGCATGCTCACCGGCATCGGCAAACGCAAGTGTTTTCTGATCTATCGTGTTTATCCCAGCTTTAGCGACCAGGAGGTGCAGGAGCATGCCATGACCGTTGCCGGGGGTATTTACGGCGATGATGCCGAAAAAAATCTTCTGGGAATCTATCGCGCCGATGAAGACAACCGCGTTGCGGCTGCCGAACAGGACGTGATGCTGCGGCCCGTTCCCGCCAAAGACCCCGAATTTGTTTCGGCGCTGGCATCCCTCGATGCGCCTGAATTGCGACTCGAACTGCACGGCTCCATTTTAAGCGATACCCTCAAAAAAGCCGCAGATCTCCTTGGCGATGCCGGACGTTCCCTTGATGAGCTGTGCCTGTACCTTGATGCGTTTCAAACCGTCCAGAGTCAATATGTGCATGAAGCGCTGAAGCATTTCCCGATGGATCGCGTCATGAAAAAGTTTGCCAAAATTTGGGCGCGAACCGATCCGGCTCATATTAAGTTTATGCGCAAAACCGGGAGTGTGATCGAGTTTCCGCTGAAGGTACTGTTTGGAGCAGCGGGCTGGGCCAAAGATCACGTCGTATCGAGCAAAGCCGGACCGGCAGATTCCGGAAATTTTCACAAAAAAATGGAGGAAGATCTGGTAACCGCGGTGACCAGTCTGCATGCGCAGGCCATCGGCCCTCAGATTACGGTTTCCGGATCATTAAACGATCCGGTTGTAAAACGCATGTCGGATCTGGTTGATCGCATTCGCGTCCAACAGAGCAATGCCGGGGTTCAAAATCCCCGGGCGGAATCTGCCGATCAGGATCATGTTCTGCGTTTTTTTGTCGACACCCATCCGGCAGTTATCTCCGAGCAGGAACGATTACGGGATCAAGATTTTAGATCCATTTTACAATCCATCCTTTCCCAAAAAGAAGAACTGGTCGAGATCCCGCAGGATATGGTAGCGGATCTAAAAGATCTGGCCCATCATTTTCGCAGTAAAATGGGGGTGTGGGCCAAAATCAGCCAGACCTTCTGGGCCTCATTGAACGTCCTGCCGGCAACTGCAGCCGTTACCTATGTGCTTTCCACAGGCGATCCGGTCGGCGCTGCCGGGATTAAAGTCAAATTGACCGGGCTTTTCGGTGCCAAAGATCTTTATGCCCTGGTTGCCATACCGGTGACCACTCAGTTAAAAAAAGCGGATCAACAACAGCTCGAAACCATGCTGGGGCCGATTGCCGAGGCCTGGTTTAATCACAAATTAAAAAAAGTGCAGCAGCTTTTTGAGCAAACCATCACCGCCGGCACGATCCGAATGGCGAACGATACCATTGAGCGGGCAACTGCCCAGGTCGCCGAAATTAAAAACAGCATGGATATCTGTGCAAAGGAAATAAAGTAGAAAATGAATTTAGATCGCAATACCGCCGTTCTAAAAGCCATGGGCAGAATCGAGGGGTTTAAAAATGATTTGCATCGGCTGAATTCCGAACTCAGCCATGCGCCCTTATGGCTTCCGGGTCGTGGTCTTGAAAAACAGTGCACTGAAGCCGTTCGTATGATTGAAGACATTGCCGAGCGGTTTGAACGCAAGCTGGTGGTCACTCTTGTAGGTCCAAGCGGTTCGGGGAAATCCACCCTGTTGAATGCTCTGGCCGGTGTTGATGATCTTTCGAAGATCGGTCATCAGCGACCGACCACGGACCATTTAGTTGTTTTTAGCGGAGGTCAAGTAGATCAAAACGATACCGGCCAGTTGGCAGAAGTCTTTGATAGTGAAATCGTTGAAACCCGCGCAAACCCTGCCGCCGATCGCCTTGAGCATGTGCTGTTAATCGACACTCCGGATACGGATAGCAGGGCTTTTAAAAAACATATTCCCATTGTCGAGCGTGCGATCACAAAATCCGACATGCTCATCTGTGTGTTTGATGCCGAAAACCCCAAACGAAGGGATCATGTGGATTTTCTGGCACCTTACATACAAAAGTTCGGCGGGAAATCGTTGGTTTGTGTTTTAAATAAATGTGACCGGCTCGATGAGCCAGAGCTCAAAAATCAAATTGTGCCCGATTTTCTGGAGCACATTCGCATGGGCTGGCAAATGCCGGCCGATCGTGTATTTTGTATATCCGCCCGGCGTAACTTGAAAGATCCGGACTGGGATGAAACCGTCGGTCCCAAACATGATTTTGATGAGTTTGAAGATTTGAAGCAACTGGTGAACGTTACGATCAATCGTGCCGGGTTTATTGTCGATCGTCGACTCGAAAACGCTAAACACCTGAGGGATTTTGTATTTGAGGAGGCCGGCCACCAAGTTTTAAAGAACAAAGCCGTTTTGGCCGATGCGGCCGACCGGATCACAGCGGCTGAAAAAAAAGCATTGGGCAAGGCGGTTGTCGGCATGCAGGAAAACGCAACCCGACAGTTTTTTGGACTTAATGTCGTGGTTTACCAGAAGCTCGCTCAGCGGTGGTTGGGTCCCATGGGTTGGATGATTGCCATCTGGGCACGGATGTTGATTTTTGGTAGCGGAATCATGGCCGTTTTTCGATTCGGCCGCCCCCTGCGCCAGGTGATCGGCACGTTTTCGGCTTTAAGGCATTCGAAGGATGCCAAATCAGTCGTCGAAGAACCTGAAAAAGATCAACGCATGGCGGCGGCTTTTAGAAATTATCGGCTCGTTGTGCTGGCGCACTGGCCCGAAATCGCCAAATCCATGGTTCAAGGCGGCTTTGACAGCTCGATTCGCAAAGTGGAAGATGCGCTGTCCGGTACGGATGGTTTCAAAGACAGGCTTGCTTCCATCTGGACGGATGCTTTAGACGCAGAAATCGAACGCTTGACCGGCAAGCTCAGCGGTTTGTTGCTTCAAATCATTTTTAATATACCGACCATCGCTATTCTGGCCTATTGTGGCTGGTTAACCCTGCAAACCTTTTTTAGCGGCAGCTATCTCTCCGGTGATTTTTTTATGCACGCTTTCTGGGCCATCGGCATTATCCTGTTTTTAAGCTTCTTCATTTTGCAGCTGTGCATCCGGGGCGCCGCCGGGTCCGGGCGGATCACCGGTAATGCGTTTGAAAAACTGAAAAGCCGGCTTGAGCAGTTGAATGAATTAAATCAAAACCCGTTAAAATCCCAGCTTGAAACCGTACTGGGTCTGGCGATTCTGGCCGAAGCGAATCGTCTGTCAAGGTTCAGAGGTTCAGGGTTCAAAGGTTCAGAGGTTCCACCGGAGGCGGATTAGGTGCCAGGTGTAGGTCGCATAGTTCAGAGGTTAATTAACAGAAGACAGATATCAGAGGTCAGAGGACAGATGAAAAACGGAGAGTAGGGCAGCCCTCGACTCGACTGAGCTCGCCGCAGGCTGCGGCTGTTAGAAACCAGCAGCCAGAAACCAGTAGCCAGCGATCAGGTGTTAGAAGCCTGTCACCTGAATTCCTCGCCCTTGAACCTTTGAACCCTGAACCCTTGGAGCCGGCCCTTTAAATAAAAATCTATTCTGAGCAATCATAGGCTTGAGTGATGGCGCAGTGCACCTTATGTGAGCAGAATTCAGCGGTCATCTCCAAATCGCTGAGAGTCTGTCTGGCGTGTATTCGCCAGCGGCCGCAGGAGGCGCTGGAAATTGTCGCGCAGACCCACCGTGAAAGCCGGGCGGAATTTGGACTGCCGCCTAACCCGCCGAACAGTTCCGAGGGCCTGTCATGCAATATCTGTGTGAACCGCTGTCGCATGGCTGAAAACGAGATGGGCTACTGCGGGCTGCGCCGCAACCGTAACGGTCACCTGGTGGGGTTCTCTTCAACCACCGGAAAGCTCTCATGGTATCATGATCCGCTGCCGACCAATTGTGTTGCCGACTGGGTCTGCCCCGGCGGAACCGGCGCCGGTTATCCTCAATTCGCCAATCGTTGCGGGGCTGAAGCCGGATATAAGAATCTGGCGGTATTCTTTCAAGGATGCTCGTTCAACTGTCTGTTTTGCCAGAACTGGCATTTTCGGAACGAAACCTTTACATCGCCTTTTCGCTCGGTGGAAGAACTGGTGGCGGATGCGGATGAGCAGACAGCCTGCATTTGTTATTTCGGTGGAGATCCATCGCCCCAGATGCCGTTTTCCATTAAAGCTTCAAAACAGGCTCGGGAAAAAGCAACCGACCGGATTCTGCGAATCTGCTGGGAGACCAATGGTTCCGTCAATCCGGACCTGCTCGATCAGATGCTGGAAATCGCCATCGATTCCGGCGGCTGCGTGAAGTTCGATCTTAAAGCCTGGGACCCAGCGCTGCATATTGCCCTCACCGGGGTTACCAATCAACGCACCCTGAAGAACTTTACCCGTGCAGCCGAGAAAATCAGTCGTCGACCGGTCCCGCCGCTGCTGATTGCCAATACCCTGCTGGTGCCGGGCTATATCGACCGGCAGGAAGTTGCCGCTATTGCCGGATTCATTGCCAATCTCAACCCGGATATTCCTTACAGCCTGCTGGCTTTTCATCCCCAATTTTTCATGTCTGATATGCCCGTGACATCAAAATCGCTGGCGAACCGATGTCTCCAGGCCGCCCGGGATTCTGGGCTGAATAATGTGCGACTCGGAAATGTGCATCTGCTCGTATGAACTGGGTGTCAGGTGTCAGGTTACAGAGGTCAGATGTCAGAGGACAGAAGACAGATGGTAAAAACTGGAGGATGAAACGCATTGTCAGTCATCTGTCATCTGTTTTCTGTTATCTGTTGACTGATCTCTGACACCTGACACCCGAAACCTGAAGCCTGACGTACCGCCGCCAAAATCGGTTAATTGAAAAAATAGT
>Ga0255055_10001983_pt1 | contig 14538 bp, 15 predicted proteins | sample JV7_2_27_MG_FD_188633 | JGI IMG/M metagenome (GOLD analysis project Ga0255055, IMG submission 188633) | Seawater microbial communities from Jervis Inlet, British Columbia, Canada - JV7_2_27 | ecosystem: Environmental > Aquatic > Marine > Inlet | place: Canada: British Columbia | collected...
ACGCACGAGAACAAGCACTACAGTTGGACCAACCATACGTTGACCCAGTAGCGGCACAGCAAGCCGCTAACCGTGAAACCAGAGCAGCAGATGCTGCGGGTCGGGCGAAAGAAGCACACGAACAACGCATGGCTGGTGATCCTATAGACCCCTTCAAACAGATACAGCAAGCAGATAGGCTGGCTCAGATCATCAGCGGGTTTAGTGAGAACCAAGACATTAACCCAGGATTCGGTAAAAAGATCGTGCCGCTTGCCGTCAAAGATGAGGATGGTAAATGGGTTGAAGCCACGCCTGCTGAAGCACAACTATACCAACAAGCAAAGGCTTACGGGGCATCGCAGATGGCTCCTGGCAGCGACCGCAATAACCCACACAAACCAGCAGCAACACAGGAAAGCTATGACGCGATTCAAGTAGGAGAATGGTATATGTCTTCTACTGGTAAGGTGGTCCAAAAAACACAGTAGGGGGTTATAGATGCCTTTTGAATGGGAACAGAAAGACCTGCTCGCTGCAAAAAATGCTGAGACCAATCCACTCCCTTGGGAAGAAGCGGATATACTTGCGTCGCAAGCTCAGGATATGGGCGTCCCGGCATGGGAAGTAAAGGACTTGGCTGCGGATGCAGAAAAGGGTCAAGGATTCTGGCGTTCGTTGATAGAGAACCCCGAAGAGAAAATTCCTTTTGTTGGCGGGGTTGTGACAGGATACCGCTTTGCTGATGTGGTAGGGGCGTCTAAACGACTACAAGACCCAGAATTATACGGAGTCTTGGGGCGAACCAGTATGGGGATGGGCGGAGTTCGTGGGATTTTGCCGAGAACTAAAGCCGATGTTGGTAAGGTTACTGCCGAAGAAGTGGCTCGAAGACAAGCACAAGATGTCAAGACAGTAGAAGCATACCTCCGTGAAGCCAACAAAAAATACACTGGCCACGGTCAAGTAGGTAGGATTGTTGGAGAGATGCCTGCGTTTATGATTGAGTTTTTGACCACTGGTGGCTTGAAGGAACTCGGTGAACGTGGTGCCATCAAAGTCGCCGAGAAACTTCTCAAAGGACGGGCAAAGCACACCTTAACCAAAGCCGGTGTAGGACTGGCTAAGTACACTTCTGGTGCAGCACTGCGATCAGTGGGTCTCCCCCAACGAGCCGCTGTGTCAGTACTTAAACGGCAGTTGCCTAAAGGTATTTCTTATGGTCCCAATGGTGAGATCAACATAAAGGATTCTGGTGAAAACCCGTGGACATCCATCGTCAAAGGGGCAGCAGATCACTATATAGAAATTCTCTCAGAACAAGCGGGCGAGATCGTAGCACCCGCAATGGGGCGGGCACTCAAACGCACTCCCTTCTTAGGCAAACTGCTTTCAGGGATGCAGGCTAAATGGTTGGCGAAACACAAGGGCAAAAAGGTTGTTGATTTCTTAAACAAGATTGGCACCAAGGCTGGTTTTAACGGTATAATTGCCGAACTGGGTGAAGAGTTCTATGGCGACCAACTGAGAGCCATCTTTGATATAGACGACTTTGGCGCGGGCAAAGACGCTGGTATACTCGAACGGATGAACGCGGCTCTTGAAACTGATGTCGCCAACTTACCCGTCATGGCTGCTGCGTTCGCAGTACCTGGTGTCGGGCGAGCCGCCCTTGGCTTCGCCGTGGGTAGAGACGATACGCCACCTATAACACAGCAAGGAACCGCCGCAGTATCAGAAGCTACACACCACTGGACACCAGAAGAGATAGACACTACTTTTGGGCCAGGCATCAACGAAGCCTTAGAGCGGGTACGATCTGGTGAAACAACTGTCGATGAACTGGTTGAGATGTCTGAACTCCAAGAGATCGAAGAAAGAAAAATACAGGGGTTACCCAGTATAGCAGAGCAGACAGTAGACGCTGATGAATTTGAGAAGAGGGTGTCAGACCAGGCTACTGAATATATGAAGGAGGGGATGCCGCAGGAGAGAGCGTGGGAGTGGGCGAGGAAATCGGTAAGTAACGAATTGGAAGAAAAAGGGGGCACCAAGGAAGTAATAGAGCGTAAGGATGTAGATGTTACCCCGGAAAAGGGTAAGATTGAGTTTTATGAGCAGAAAAAGTTTGAGAATCCCAAGACTACAGTAGTGAAAGAACTTGCCAAGTTGGTTAGTGTAGGATTATCAGTCGATGACGCCGTGGCCACACTCCAAGACCTCCGCACATCAAAAACACAAGAAGTGACCCACAAAGATCAGACACAAATAGAAGTGGAGGAAATAGCAGAGGCAATAAAGCAGGCCAACCCAGAGGCGTTTGCAGCCAAGGTTGTCGGTACGCATGGCCCCAAACTTCAAGAGGCCAAGGACGCAGTTAAAGATAGTGTCACCCACTTCCACTGGAAGCACATGCGTATTGGCCGGATATTAGAATGGTTAGACGGGAAGCCAGACGGCCCATTGAAAGAATATATTTGGAAACCCATGCGGGCGGCAGTAGCTCAATCGGCGATGGGCCGTGCGTATCGAATAAAACAGTTGCACGACACCTTAGAAGAACTTGGTATCAGCGTAAAAGAGTTGTACAAAGGTGGTTTTGAACTTCGTAAAGGTAAAACTCTCCGTCCTGTTGATATGCTTGAGGTCTTCTTGGCCACCAAAGACAAAGAGAAACTAAGAAACCTTAAAGAAGGTAATGGGTTTACTGATGAAGACATCCAAAACACCCTGGCGGCTTTCGCACAGGATGAAAGAATGTTGCACCTGGGGCACTGGTTGTTGAAGCAGTATAGTGACGACTACATTGAAGTGGCTGAAAAATACAACAAAACTACTGGTGATGAACTTCCGTCAATACCTGGTTACTCTGCTATACGTCGATTGCCCGAAGGAAAAGTTGCTCGTTTTGTTCGCGCTGACCAGGATTTTGACGATTTAATCCCACAGTTAATGGGTGCCTTAGAAGTCAAGAAAAAAGGTGTGGCTAAAAGCATGACGATGAAAAGGACACACGCTACTGGGCCACTTAACCTGGACGCGATGTCTAACTACATAGCACATACCCGCGCCGTCGAGCATTACAAAGCAATGGCGTTACCCGTTTACAATATCAATCAGATGATAAACAACAATGATTTCAGACGGGCTGTGCAAAGCAAAACTAAGGGGGCCGGAAACCTCATTCTGTCTAAATGGATACAAGACGTGGCCAGCGAACGAACATCGTTAGAAAATGACTGGCTATCTCGGACACTTGGTGTGCTTCGGCGAAATGCTGTGGTGTCGGCACTTGGCATCAATGTTGTAACAGCGTTGAAGCAGCCACTTTCGTTGATGCTTGCTGCGGCAGAAGACCCTAAAATGATTCCTGGTATAATGTCCGCTTTTGCCGAGGGAGCCAGGAGCCCAGCAGCACTGAAAAAATTCGTCCATGATAGATCAGTAGTGGTGCGACACCGCAATATGGAGCGTGAAGTCAGAGAGATGTCGCGGCGCAGAAGCATTCGCAAACAGATTGGGGGGCGGCGATCATGGTCTGAAAGATCGCTCACACTTATACGACTGATGGACCAAGCCACAGTACAAGTAGTGTGGAAAGCTGCGTATGACATGAAGATGCAGACTCAAACAGAGGAACAGGCTATCGCATACGCTGACTCAGTAATAGAACGCACACAACCAATGGCAGACATAATGGACCTCCCCCACTTCTTCCGGGGTTCTGAACTTCATAAAATGTTCACTCTATTCCAAAATCAGATCAACCAGAACTATAACTACTGGGCACACGACATCCTTGGTGCGACGAAGCGGGGCGAGATTTCCAAAGCGATGTTGGCTTACCGCGTGTTGATGTCTACGATACTACCCGCAACTTTTTTAGGGCTCATTGGGCGTGGTTTCAACCCCCCTGATGATCCGAAGGAATGGGCGAAAGACATGGCATCCTTTATGGTGGCTCCCATCTTTATGTTTGGGAGAGTGGCATCAGCGATTCTTAATGGTTATGATCCATCCAGCATGATTGGGTTTGGTTGGGCAAAAGAGATGGCCGAAGCTCAAAGAGATTATAGTCAAAGTAAGGATGCCAAAAAAGAGAAAACCAGACAAGCTGCACTAAAAAGAGCAGGTGTACACGTTGCTGGTGCAGGTGCGATGGCTCTTGGAGTGCCTTGGAGCCAACCCAAACGGTTTACTAAGGGTGTGGTCGCATTGAACGATCTGGAGACTGACGATCCCAGGCGGTTGATCTGGTCACAATATGCCTTAGAAGGTGGCGAGTCTAAAAAGAAAACCGGACGTCTTAGAAGAAGTAGAAAAAGGAGAACCCGATGAGCACACCGACACTCCGCGAACGTATGGCCCGACTTGAAACCCTGGTCGAAGGACTCATCGACGCGAACAAGAAGCGCGACAGATGGATGCTACGTATCCTTGGTGGTCTCGTCGTCGGCGTCATCCTTATGGGGTTGCCGGGGTGTATCCGATTGTTGAACGGGGCGGTATGACCGTCGTGACAGAGTATCTAAAATGTTAGCCAACCTAAAGAGCGATTCACGTAACTTAGTGTTTTCTTCTTCGAGCCATTTAGCCTCTTCAGATACAAATTCATCATCGGGCATCGCAAATCGAACTGCCTTTTTACACTGCGGACAAGTGGTATCCAAGACGCGCATCATTTGTGTTGCATTCCAATTAGTATATCGTTCGATTTTCATCTCTCTTCTCCTAAACCCCCAGCCAGCCCCCGAAGGGGCCAGCGTGGGAGGGGTTTTGTTAGACTGTCTCCTTCTTCTGTAACGTCTTAATGATACTATCCTTCTTGCGGTTGTCGGCCACCGCTCCGATCCCGAGGATGCCCAACAGCGTTACACCAGCACCAACTGGGTTGACTGTGCCCCCTTGGGCAGCGACCAGACCGATCTCAAACAGCTTCTGCTTAAAGAGGTCTTGTTTGTTGAGGTCTTCGATGGCCAATTTGACGTTCACTATTAGCAATTCTATCTCGGCGTCAAGCTGAACTCTGGTCACTTTTTTGGGCGGGTTGATGGGTGATGTCACGCTGCTATCACACCCGATCAGGTACACCCCCAGCGCGATGCAGATAACCACCGCTACAGCAAGTGCTTGGTTGTGTCTTAGTGTTTCTTTGATTTTTTCGATTGTCTCTTTCATTGCCCTGTCTCCTTCTTGTTTTCTACAATATATCCATTCATTCTTAATGCCACACTGTTAACTTGGTCTTGAAACATTCGCACACCTTTCATATTTTCAAACGAAATTATCACATCTGGAACACTATCTTTCGATACATCAGAGGCGACAATTGAATCAATTGGCCTCCCGTGATCAGGATTGAAATATATTGCAATGCCCTCTTTTTCATCTTTACCAACGCCTCCTATTATTATCTGCCCACTACCAACTGGTATTTCTATATTCATTTCTCTGTCTCCTGTACCTGTTCTCGTTTCATAACCAGCTTGATACACTCAAGCTCGATCTGTGTTCGTTTCAGTTCCGCCCTCAGTTCTCTGTTCGATCTCTTGAGTGTCTTGTTGAGTTCTTTGTAGCTCATTTCGGGTCTCCAATCTTCTCAATCACTTGTGAAGCACCGTACAAAACACACGCAGCAACCAGCAGATGCCCTTGTAGTGGATGTCCCCAACCAAGGAGCGCGAGTGCTGCAAACACAACTGATAATATGTAGATCATATCACTCTCCTCCACTCTCAATTGTTTTAGCTCGGTCTGTTATCTTAATCCCCATTATTATCTGGCCTTCGCCACCGCCACCTTCCACAACACTGACATCGTCAGGAGACGCGGTCAATAGAGCACGTAGGAAGACATTCTTCTTGCGGGGCTTTGACCCATCACGGCTGCACCAACACCTCCAAATGTGATACATCATATCAACTGAAACACCTGATCCCGATGGGTCTGCTTCTACACAGTGTTGCAAGAACTCAGGCATGGGGTCTTGCTCGTCTCGGTATTCCTCTGTGTGTCTACAAATGGCCTCAGTCGGTATCAAGGTTCCGTCTTCTTGCCATTTAAGACAACCCGCAACGGCCCATCGTAAAATACCTGTCCATTCAGCTTCGAGTTTTTTAATCAGGCGTGTGTCCCATTCTTCTTTCGGTATTCGCACAGACCACTTCACATAGTGAACTCGATCCCAGATTGCATCACCCGTGTCAGTGACAGCAAGTAAATAATTGGTCTCCAAGACTACTTTAGCTGTCTGCTCGAACTCAAAGAAGTCCTTGTGCATGAGCCGGGCCTTCTGACGTTTATCACCTGTCAGAGATTTAATCAGGCTTGATTTAAGTTTGTCACTTTGATTTGTTTCAGACGCAACCACTAACCGTTTACCACTTAGATCAGCAACCTCTGTTGGATGTTCCTTGCTGCGTGATGCGACCAGTAGTGTCCGCGCCGCGATGCCTGCATAATCACCGAGCATACCTGTTATGGTGTCCAAGAATACACTCTTGCCGTTCTTGCCTTCGCCGTGAAAAACAGAAAACACCCGACTTGATATATCGCCTGTGCAACACATACCAGTGAACCTTTGCAAGTAATCAAGCGTGTCCTCGTCTCCGCTATGCCATCGGTCCAACCCACGGAACCACAATGTTGGTTGCTTTGGTCTGCCCTTATAATAGTAGTTGACCGGGGCGAGCAGAGTTATCATATCATCAGGATCGTGTGGCCTCGGTTCGCCGGTACGCAGATCAATCGTGCAATCCAAACAATTGAACAGGTAATTATCCTGATTGTAATCTTCTTGTCCAGAATCAATTGGCACCATTGTTTCGACGTAAGACAAAGCGCCCCTGCGACCTGTTGCTGATTGGGCGTGTTTAGCCCCCGCCTTGAGTCGTTTTCTTTCGTCTGGGTCGTTACAAGCAAGAGCCTCTGTCCATAACTTTTTCACTGTCTCGACATAGCAACGGGTAGCTTCACCCTTACCCGTGTTGTAACTCCAACGCTGCCCATCGTAGTTCATCCACTTGCCTGATGTCCGATTGAATCTGATCTTGTCTCTGTGTTCCAAAACGAATTGCTCTGCAACATCAATGTCTGTTAGAGCGGCTATATCTTGGGGAGCCTTATGCCCGTGCTGCCCAATATACCCCAACAACTCCTCTTGAGTCAACCCCTTCTCCACCCACTGCCGAAGGTCTTTGACCGCCTTTGGGGGCATCAATTTAGTGAGCTTTTTACACACACCCCGCAGGGCATCAAAAGTAGACTCCATACCTCCCTCGCCAGCCCCGGCATCGTTCTCGCCCATAACTATGACATCACGACCAGTGAGAAGGTTGGCGAGATTGCGGCTTTTGGTTAACGCCGTTGGCTTGCCAACAGCTATGAAGTCCAGGTCATAGGCCGCGAGTACGTCTGTCCAGCCCTCTACGATCAGGATAGGGTGATCCGAGGGTAACAAGAGGGAGTAGTTCTGCAATACTGCCTGTTGCCGAGCAAAATCGAAGACATGGAGATAGCCAAGCTCCATCTTCTTGGATGCCCCCACCGATATGCGCACACAAATTACAGAGTTGGGGTTGTCGTACTCGCCCTTTGGATACAGACACCCGCTTGGCTTAAACGACCCGTCTGAACTCTCGCCTTTGCACAACGGACACGGGTACTCCGCCGAGGTTCGCTCCCATGACACCTTCTTGTACTGCGTGGTATCACGGTTGACCATGTAGGCCAGGCCTCGTTTGGAACCAGGGACCGTATACTTGGCCCCGTTATCGAGTCGCTCAGGAACGCCCACCACATTACCCTTAGCGTCTCGCTCTGGAAAAGCCCACGCTTGGTTGCCTTTGTGGTCCACCGGGATGAACCCGATCTCGGCCTTGGCGATGGACTCTGCCGACACACCGAGTTGGTTGGCCAATTCGTCATAGAGGGCTGGGAACCGTGCGGTGTTGGCGGCGTAGACTTCGTAGAGTTTTGGGATGTTGGGCATTAGTTACCTCTGGTCACTCTTCTTCATCTCAGCCTCTCCAAAATAGGTGGGGCAGGCTTGGGACATAGGGTGCTGCATTCCTCTTCGGTACTTTCCCCAAGTGTACGCGAGGGCCTGCGGTTCCTGCCCCACCTTGCAACGACCGGGGTCATCCCCGGAGAAAGGCTTACACCTTAGCCGTCACCTTCAACAGTTTCTCCTTGATCTCGAACCATTGCTCGGGCGTGATCGTGGCCTCGTCTTCACTGACCTGGGCCACCATCTTGACCCACAATTCGTCAAGTCGCTTGTCGGTCACGTCATCCCGTTTAAGACTGTAACAGGCATCATAGGCTTCCTGGTTCGTACACTTGCCTACCGCCGTGGCCTTGGGGGCCTTGGGTGGCTTGCCCTTCCCCTTCCCCTTCCCCTTAGCCGACACAGCCTTGGTCGGAGCTTTGGTCGCGGCCAGAACTGGGGCGTACCGAGCCTGGAGAGCGGCGGCGTCTTCCTTGGTGATCTTCTGCACTGTCTTGCCCGGTGTGGCATCAGGCACATCTACCCATTGTACCTGGAGGGTTGTGTTGCCCTCGTAGGTCCGTTCTTCCACTCGCCACGACAACGGCACATCAGTCAGGTCCATACCGTGCAGGTCCACAAAGCTGGCCCCATCCCAACCTGTGATCTTCTTGAGTTGCTGAGCGCTTCTGGTCTCCTTGTCTTTACTGCTGATGAGGATCAGGTATGCTGTAATCTCATCGTGCTCGTCATCGACTGGGAGGTACTCCTGGCCCTCTGGGTCATAGACCTCTGCTGCCTTGAGTGCAAGTACCTCCTGGGGGAAGCCACCTGTTGACTGCCCCAACCCACCGTCTGTGATCGTACCCTTGAAGTAACCTGTTGTGTTGATTAAGCCCATTTTCTGTTCTCCTTTTACTTTCTTTCGGTTAGGTGCAACACAAGTAGTGTTACACAAATGATCGACGTTATCACTATCGCTGTCACTCTTCCCCTCCTTCCTGATCGAACAGTAGTGTCCATAACGAATCATCATCCTTGGTACTAAACGAAATCACCGGATCATCCAAGGTCCGGCTCTTGGCTCTGTAGTGTACCTCCTCTTTAGCTTGAACCACACGGGTGACATCGCCCGTTACCTTACCGAACGCAGCATCCTTGTTCGCTTTCTTGACCCACATTCCTTGGTAATCGACACGGAGTATATGGTCGGCCCATTCGCACCAGAGCAGGAGGACCGATTGCGCCCGACTATGAAACAACCTCGGCTCATCACGCAGAAAGTCATCACCCCCAGGGTTGGCAACCTTACTACTGATGCTCTGGCAGATCGCGACCACATTCTTGCCGGCGCTAATCAATTTATCACAATCAAGTAATGGACCACGCATGGTGTCGTACAAGTGCTTGTAGCCTTTGCCATAACCATACGCTTCAAGGTTCATAGCCGCTCCGCCTGGTCCTGAGATTGTCTTGAGCACATACGCCTCAGCCAGCGACTCAAGGAGGGTCGCCGTATCAATCACAACCGTCTTGCAATCAAGGGTCAGACAGGCAGTGATGGCTGCTCGAACGTCCTCGAACGTACTGATCCCTGGGATGTGGCGGAGCAGTTCACCAGTCTGAGGATGCTTGAGCTTCCGGCCCCCGTCATCAAGACCAATGAACACAGCATCAGGGGCCATGCTCGCCAGTGTGGTCTTGCCTCTTCCGGTCTCACCGTAGAGGATGATCTTCTCCCCAGATGCGGACCCGTCCCACTTCTCGATGGTGAAGGTCTTGGGAGTTCTGATAACTCCGGGTTTAGGTATTATCGTTTTGGCTCCGGGTTTAGGTGGCATTGGTCTCATTGATTATCCTCCAAATAATAAAGTTTCTACCCAAAATATATAATTAAAGTATGCTGACAATACAAATGGAAATGCTGCTATTCCTAATATTACACATATTACTACACCAACTGTCTTCATTTCTCTCACCTCCCTCTCTTGGTAAAATTTTCAGGAACCTCATCAGGCCCCAACTCGATATTATTGTAGCAGAACTGACAAAACTCGCATTTATAGGTGCGTTCGCATTCGTGCTCGTCCTCCCACCAACTATTGTTCCGTGTCTTGTACCTGATGTCACGGTAGATGTCCACCAACTGACGGTGGAACGCCTCGATACTGGTACTGTGGTGGACGATCTCCTTCCGGGCGAAGTAGAACTCCGGCCTGTTGGTGATGTCTTCCAGCAGTCTCGCTCCGTACATCTCTGGGGTCTCTCTGATGGTGAAGGTGCCGGGTTTCTTGCCGGGTTCATAAATACAATTGGTCCCATTCACCATGAACAGTGTCATACTCGGCGTTCCGTCTGGTTCGGGGGTTCCAATGAACACATCCTTCCCACTCAACTCAAAATCCTGCTCACAGTACTCACCAGTAGCCACGAACTTCTTACTATCAGCCTGTGACAACTTCTTCGGCTTGATTCCTGGCTTGTGCCAAACATCATACAGTACACCACATATCCCCAACCCAAGCTGAGCAGCAGCATAGGTGTAGAGCCGGGTCTGAGTGTCCAACGTGAGGTGACTCCAGAACGTCGAATCAGGGTCAATAGCCTTGCTGGTGCTCTTGTAGTCGTGGACGAACCTATTGGCTCCACACGAGAACACCCGGTCAATCTTGCCCCGGAGCCTGCCCTTGAGCTTAGCCCCGGTGATCGGCGAGATCAGTGGGATGTCGAACGACTGCTCCAGCGACTCGACTTCGTACCCCTGGTCCTGCTGCTCGTACCACCAACGATACCCAACCAGAGTGTAGAGGATCGTGATCTTCTCGGTCTGCCACTCCTCCACGGTCTTGGACAGGGGCGGGATTGAGTACCGTTCGTTGAGGTGGCGGACCACGGCGTCCATCGGGTCTTGGGGGTTGGTGCCGGTGCCTTCGCAGAGGACACAATACAAGCACGGCTCTTGGGGCTCTGGCCCGCCCACACACTCACACACCTCACCCGGCTCGGCGTCGTATATCTCCTGGACGCGATGGTAGTTGGTCCCAACCCGGAGGGCGTCCGTGTCCTCGATGGGGGCGAGGCCCAGGATGTACCTGTAGAAGTACCGTTTAGGACAGGCTTTGAAGCAGCCTATGCTGGTTGCACTCATCTTGATTATGTCGCTCATTATGGTAACCTCCACGTTATACTGTCTCCAATCGTAGGCCGATACTTCTGATTCAATTGCCACAACTGCTGCATGTTGTCCATCCCCTTCCACCGTATGTCATACATCCGCTGATATAACAGCTTGGTTGTAGGCCCAGGCTGCGGTATCACAGGTGGTGGTATCACAGGCGGTGGTATCACAGGCTGCTCAGGGGTATCCAAGGGAAAAGCTCCAACCATCCATCGCACTGCTTCGTTCTCCACATCAGCCGACCTGTACGTTGTCGAACATCCTGCCAGTAGTAGGCAGCACAGTAGTAAGTGTTTCATAACACCTCCCTTATCTTTTCACAATAGAACTCACTCAATTCAATCCCAATACAGTCACGATCCAACTCCTTGCACACCTTCAGCATACCGCCCGTCCCCGCGAACATGTCGATCACCAAATCCCCCGGTTGTGTACTGAACAACACCATACGCCGGAGCAGGTCTTTGGGATGCTGGTTCGGGTGCCACTTCTTTCTCTCGTGGAACGTCCCACACACCCTCGGGAACTCCCACACGTCATCCGGTACGCGGCCCCTGGGATCAGCCCTCTTGTCCCCCATCTTCTGTCTTGCTGATTTGATACGGATCGCATCGGGGTAGAGCTTGGCGTCCGGGTGGGTCAGCCGAAGGATGGGCCGGTAGCCGTTGCCGCAATCAGTGTGGCGGTGTTGGCCGAAAGTGAACCGCCAGATGAACTGACGCCAGTTATACCCCCACGTAGCTATATAGAACAACACATCAACTTGATACCGATAGTAGTAACTTAGCCAGAATATGTCACCCCTGTTTTCTCCGGTGTCAAGTACGTTCCACAACCACATGTCGTAGTCATCCCTCTTGTCACTCACCCCAACATAATCCACCCCCAAATTATCGGGAGGATCGGCCCAGACCATCGTGGCCTTGGGCAGTGTGGGTAGGACGTTTAAGCAGTCACCTTGGATCACTCGTTGTGTGCTCATATCAACCCCTCCATATAGTATTTCAGTTCTGGTACCCCATGAACCACGAAGTACTCCCCCTCAGTCGCCCGAACCTCGGCCATTCGTTCCTGTTGGCCCTTACTCAGTCGCCCACCCTTGCCCTTCTTGCACTCGATCTCGAAGTGTCGCCCGTCATAGAGGATGCCAATGATGTCCCCAGCACCCTTGATGCCGTACCGGGCATGGCCTGGCCCTGATCCACAATCGTGGCGGTCGCAGAACACACGCCGGGCTCGGAGCCACTTGAGACACCGCTTGAGCACCTCAGCCTCTGGCAGATCAGGACACGGCACGACAGGGTGAGTCGGGATCGACCCGTCCTTGGCCCCGCGATTAGGAGCGGTGCCCTGCTTCTCTGCGACGTAGGCTTGGTGGACTTCAGCGAGTTTTTGTTTGCGGCTCTTGGTCATAGTGTGTTACTCAACTTCCCTTCCACATCCACTGGGAGTCCCAAGGCCCAGTCCGGCAACGACCGCATGATCTCACACTGCTTGGCCAGACCCTCCTCCGCTGATTCGATGGGGAGCAGTGTCTTGATGTCATCGTGGACGGTCAGCACCACTGGCAACCCAGCCTCCTCACAAGCTAAAATCCAGTACCCCAACAGGTCACGGCTGATCGACTGGTCGATGTTCTCCGTGATCGACCCACCCCACAGGTGCCCGTGATGCCACCTGATCGAGTTGTCCTTGATCTTGCAGTGCCGATAGTAAAGCACCCGGCCCGAGGGCAGTTCGATCTCCACTGTGCCACCACTGTTACGGAACGTGACACAGCCCACCTTGACATCGAGGTGCGGGAACCGGATCACACGCCGGAACGCCTTCTCTACTCGGTTCCAGTACGCCGGTATCTTGGAGTACTTCTTTCGGTACAGGTTAATTAACTGCTTGACGAACTTAAAGTTATACTGTCCAGAATCGAACAAAGGTCTAAGTGACGGATTAGCAAGACAGTTGTTGTGGAACCGAGTTGCACCCATGCCGTAACCGGCACCAAGGATGGCGTCCTTGCCAAACCCACGCTTGATCTTCAACTCTGTAGCGACATCAGGGGGGTCATCCTTGGTTGATTTCCTGACCTCGCATCCGAACAGTCGAGCAGCAAACACCGAGTACACGTCCTCACCAGCCGCAAAGCCGTTGAGTAAGTCTTGCTGACCAGCGAGCCAGGCCAGGACGCGGGCCTCGATCTGGGCTGAGTCTGCCACTCCGAGCTTGTAGCCGTCTGGGGCCTGGATCAGTTGCTTCACTACCTGGATCAATTGGTCGTTTTCTACTCCCCTACCCTTGCCCCCAAGGTTCTGGAGGTTAATCTTCTCTGATCCACCCCATCTGCCAGTATGTCCACCGTAATACGTGAGTGGCACTCGAAGCAGCCCGTCATTGACGATGGTCTGAGAGACCAAACTACCCACTCGTTTGATATGCGTGGGCCAAGATTTCGCTGCCAACCGTCCGATCAAGAGATCGCGGACCTCTTGGCTGGGATGGACGAGTAGCTGTTGGCAGGCTTCATCGGCCTTAGCCAGCGCCGGGATGTTACCCCGCTTGCCTTGTTTCATCGGCACATCCTCGTCATCAGGGAGTGCTTCTTGTAACCACTTCACGAACTTCTTGGAACGCAGTTCTTTCGCGGTGTGGCCTGACGCCTGAATAGTTGATGCGATCTTGCCCCGCATCTGGACCTTGATCCTGGAGGCGAGATCAAGGTCCACTGCGAAGCGTTTATGCAACCAGAGGTCAAGGGTGTGACGTGCAAGCTGCAACTCGGTTGCGGGGTTGGACAGCTTAGGGAGGAGGAGCTTGAACAGTTCTGTCTCAAGTTCGACATCATGGATCGTATACTCGGCCAAGTTCTTGCGTTGCCAAGGAGTCATGTCACCCCAATGCAGACCCTTGAACTCCTTGGTCTCACCCTTGGGTTCGAGGCCGTACATCTTCGCTAAGTCCTTTAGTTTGTGGGACATACGGCTGTCGTAGTGACACGCCAAGTCCTTCAAGTCGATAATGTACTTGGGCACGATGCCGAAGTGCTCTTGGAGGATGGTGATGTCAAACCGGGCGTTCTGGACGAGGATGGTGAAGTTGTCGAAGTCCAGCACTTCTAAGAAATTCTCAATACTATCAGGCTCAATGAATTGGGAGATGTCATATAGTGCCCCCAACCCCGTCAACTCGAACCGAGGGTCTTTAATGTAGTTGATCGTGGGCATCTTGCTCAGGCTATACTCGGTGTCGTAGTAGGTCTCGAAGTCGAGACACAAAACATCTGTTGGGTAGTCTGCTTGTTTTAGAATGTCACGGTAGTCGTTGATCATAATTAGCCCCACTGTTCTGCCATTGCGTTTGCTATTCCTTGGAAAGTGCGGCTGCGGGCTTTCCAATTCCT
>Ga0255055_10001984_pt1 | contig 14538 bp, 8 predicted proteins | sample JV7_2_27_MG_FD_188633 | JGI IMG/M metagenome (GOLD analysis project Ga0255055, IMG submission 188633) | Seawater microbial communities from Jervis Inlet, British Columbia, Canada - JV7_2_27 | ecosystem: Environmental > Aquatic > Marine > Inlet | place: Canada: British Columbia | collected...
CGGCAAGTTCGACCTCTTCTTCGAGCAAAAGAAGAACATCCTCGAGCCCTCCCTGCTGGACCTGGCAGAAGGCTTGAAAGAAGGCATCTGCAGCGAGATCCACCGGCTTCAGTCGTTCGGCAAGTATGAGCAGGAGCGGGACGGGCTCGTCCGCAAGCTTCCAGAATCGCGCACTCTCAAGGTCGGAGACCTCGAGCTCAGGCTTGACTCGCCAGAGCTGAGCGCCACCAGATTCGAGGAGATCCTCGAGCTCTTCCTCGATCGCGACCTCCTCTACCCAACAGAAACCGATTACCTCCTCACGACGTCAATCTTCGGGCCTCTCACCGACGCGCTCGACCGCAGCGGGCTGGCGGCAGAAAACATCGACCTCGCGCTCATGGTCGGCGGCAGCAGCCTCATCCCGCAGATGAGCCAGGCGGTGGAAGCGTTCCTCCCCAACGCCCGGATCCTCACCCACCGCAATCGAGACGACATCAAATCGTGCGTCAGCCGGGGCGCTGCGTACCAGGCCATGTCGCAGGCTCTCTTTGGCGAAGGCCTGGTGCAGCCGGTGTGCGCGGAGCCGCTGGCGATTCAAACTGTGAAAGGGCCGATGGAGCTGGTCGCCGCGGGCACGCCACTCCCCTTCCCCGCCGACGGCGGTTTCGCCTCCAACACCGATCTCCGTGTGCCGAAAACCAGTGCCGACAAACTCCTCGATCTTCGTGTCGAGCTTGTGAGCGGGACCGATCACCGTCGACTCGGAGCGGAATGCGCCCTCATCGAGCCGCCTGTGTCCAAGGGCGACGAGCTCGAGCTCCGTTACCGGCTCGACGACAACCAGACCCTTCAACTCACCGTCACGCACCAGGGTGAGGCCGAACCACAGACCGTGGAGATGGAGTTCGAGAACCCTCTCACCAACGTCGTCAACCCGCAGACCACGAGGATCAGGATCGAAGAGACCGAGGAGGAGATACGCACCAACGACACCCTGACCAGAGACCAGAAACTGACAAAGCTACAGGAACTGGGGAAGGACTACGCCGAGATCGGCCAACGTGAAAAGGCAATCGCCTACCTCAAGACCGTTCTGAACGCCAAAGCCCAGCCGGATCCCGGCGTGCTCTACGATATGGCGTGGATCAATGGTGAGCTCGGCGACACTGAACGCGAACGGAAGTTTTACATCGAAGCGGCCAAGGCGGATCCCCGCTGGGGCCTTCCCCTTTTCAGCCTCGCTTATGCGCAGCATCGTCGGGGTGAAAACACGGAAGCCATCGGGACCCTCGAAGCTGCGATAGAGCGCGAGCGCAATCCGTGCTACCTCTCGCTTCGAGCCGAGATCGCCGAGAAGGTCGGAGATAAGGAATCCCGCGACAAATACCTTGCCGAAGCGATCACCGCGTTCGGCCCTCCCAATGCACTCAACTTCGTCGAGCTCAGCTGGCTTGCGCTTGCACTCCGATTGCAGGGCGACATGGAAGCTCTGAAGGAAGTCGAGGCAGAAAAGCGAGCGAGAGCCCAAGCGGATCACCCGTCCCCCACGCCCACCGGCGAGCTGCCGGACCGCCTCGTCATCCCCCCACAGTGAATGAGGGCCTGACGTGGAACTCATCCCCCGCTCCGAGCTGACGACCGAGCAGATTCGCGCAGTCGAGCTGCCGCCGGACGAGCACCGGGTGTTGATCGGTGGACCAGGTTCCGGGAAGACCCAGGTGCTGCTCCACCGTGCCGACTATCTTCGCCGCACCCAGAACATCGACGAGGACGGCTATTACATTCTCGTTTTCACGCGGGCCCTCAAGCAGTACCTCCGCTCCGCGTGCAACCTGCTCGATCTCGACGAAGGCAGCATCGACACCCTCGACAAGTGGTGCTTCACGTACTACCGGCGGCACATCTCCAACGATCTCCCGCAGAACCGGGAAACCAACATGGTGCACTTCGCCAGAATCCGGACGGAGGTCCGCGAACATCTCGAACGCCGGCCCGGCCCGCCGCCATACGACTTCATTTTGGTCGATGAAGGGCAGGACCTGACAGCCGAGGCCTTCGATCTGATCAAGCTCATCGGCCGGCACGTGACGGTGTGCATCGATCACAAGCAGCAGATCTACGAACACGGCTCGCGCGAATCAGACATCCTCCGACGCCTCGGCCTCAAGCGTCACAACATGTCGCTACTCGCGACCTATCGATGCACCCCGTACATCGTCGACATCGCCTCACGGCTGGTACCCGATCCGGACCAGCGGCGAGAGTTCGTGAACCAGTGCCGCATCAACGGCAGCGGCCGCGAGCAGCCCCTGATGTACGTGGCGAAGGACTTCGAGGATGAGCAGAAACGGTTGGCGGAGATCCTGCGGGTTCGCCTCGGCAAAGGAGAACGCGTTGCCGTCCTCGTCCCCCGAAAGAACCAGATGTTCGGCTTCGCCAAGGGGCTGACCGAGCTCGGCTTCGAGGTCGAAACGAAACGGGACCTCGACTTCACGACCAACCGCCCCAAGGTGCTGACCTTCCAGAGCGCGAAAGGCCTCACGTTTGATTCGGTGCTGATGCCCCGCCTTGTCAACACGTCGTTCACCCGGGAGTCAAGCGAACTGATCGACCGCCTCTTGTTTGTCGGCATCACCCGGGCCATGAACTGGGTGTATTTGAGCAGCACCGACCCGTACACACTGCCGGTACTCGGAACGATTTGGGGAGCCGCCGACAACGGGTCGCTGGCAATTCAGAATGATGGGGTGGCGATTCCCGTTGGACACGCAACGCCACCGACTAAAAACGATCCGCCGCCTGATGATGATCTGACGGGGTTGCTTTAGAACGGTAAGAACAGGAAAATCCGCGCAGCAACTATCTGTATCGCACTGACGCCTGAACCCAAAACCACCGGGTCATCACAACACCAACCGCTCAGGCAACCCCCGAACCTCCTGCGGGCACGTGATCCTCAACTCCAGGTGCTCCTCTCCCTCATACCAGGGGGCGTGAAAATTAAAAGCTACATCCATAAAATTGCCCACCACTCCAGGTTGATCTCGAAGGTACCTGCCAATCCCGCCTTCAACCCGTAGATGAAGCCTTTTGTCCCCCTCCATCGGAGCTAAAAAGAAACGGGTGATCCTGGCAAGCTCAACCATTGCTTCGCACAGGGAAGGCGCCTCATCGAGGTAAGTGGGAATCCGCCGGTTCTCTTTCCTTCCGTAATATCCGGGCCAGATCTTCACCCGTTTTCCTTCGGCCAGCTTTTCAGGATCGTAGACCTCGTACGACCCTGACATCTGTTCCTTGAAGTGATCTTTCATTCGCCGATGAAACGATGTCTGAGTCTGGCCCACATACCAGGCCAGGTGGCCCTTTTGTGTCCCAACGGTCCACAGATAGATGCCGGGGTTCTTTGAGATCTCCACATCAAAAATGAATTCAGCGTCGTCAGCGGGCAGCCAAGCAAACGGTCCGTGGAATTCAAGTTCAACTATTTTCATGGTCTCCGCTCCTTGCGGCCAGCCCGGTAAGGGCACACTGCCCAAGGTGGCCGTTCAGATCACCGCGCGAGTTTCAGACGAAGGTCTACGCAACTGAACCCAGACCATTATGCCCAACACGTGCCCACTCTGCGCCGGCCGTACGGTTGGACTCAAACAGCGAACCGCTTCACCATCCGCCGAATCGCCCACGCGATTATCCGAATGACCGAGACATATAATGGTGGCACGATGAATCAGAAACACCTCCTGCGCCGTGTAAAGTCGCTTCTCGACAAAGCAGCAGCATCTGGCAAGCCCGATGAAATTACTCTCCGCCACGCCCTCAAAGAGGGCTGGTTCTCAGATGCCCTTGCGTGGCTACTCGACCCTAAGGGGGACCACGGGTTGGGAGTGCGGTTTCTCCAGGAGTTCCTTAAAGCAGTCGCCAGGGAACGATGCAACCCGGATCGTGAGTATGAAAGAAGGGCAACCCATCTTCGATGGTCATACACTCCCGGCCCTGGTCAACGCTCGACAATTCTCCGCCTTTCAAATGCAGCCTCCTTTCGAGAGTTCTACCTCGCCGGAAGGACAAAGCATTCAAAACATAGTGACCGTTACTGCGATGTAGTCGTCCTGGACCTTGATTCGAAAGACGGCCTCGTTTTGGTGATCGAAAACAAGCTATTCGGCACCAACAGCGCCGGCCAGCTGCGCGACCAGCTGTGGGGCGTGGAAGACAAATACTCCCGCGCGAGGGTTCGGGAGTATGTCTATCTGACTCTGCTTGGGGATAAGCCAACTTCGATTGTCGAGGATGAATTACCCATACTCCCCCGCTGGGTGGCGCTGAGTTGGAAAAAGAGCGTCCTGGCTATTCTGACCACCCTTGTATCAAATCCAAAAGGAAGGCTCGGCGAACTCATGGCCCTGCTCGGCTGGTTGAAAGATCTAACCGACCGAACCAACTCGGAACCTGAAACCGTCATCCAGTTCATCAAGTGCATCCACGCCAACACCGCGGTGTGCCTGCTATTCGAGCTGAACCGCCTGCGGCGCTCAGGGGAATGGACGCAATCGACAGAAGGCGCGCATCGGCTCCGCCTTTCTCACAGTTCCGCCCCCCGCCGGTATTTAACTCTCGACCTCACGACTGACTGCTCGATCGCGATTCAAAGCAAACTCAAGAAGAAGGCGCTCTGTGACAAACTGTACCTGCCGTTCGGTGCCCCCGCCCGTCAGGTCTTCAACCTGATGCAGATCACCGCCAGAGACCTCTATTGGATCCACTTCGACAAGCCAACAGCGTTTTTGGCTGAAAGGTATCGAAGAACCAAACTCAGCCCTCCGGAGGAAGAGTTCAAACCGATGCTCACGTTCATCGCGAAGCGCCGATTTGAGCTTCAAGCGCTACTGGGTGTCAGCCGCTGCTGTCGGGACTCTGATCCCGGTGAGGCGAGGTAATCACCCAGCTAACAAAAGGATTCAGAGATCGCCTCGCAGATATTTTGGACGTGCGGGGACCATGCGTCGAAGGAAAGCGTGTAACCCGTTTTAAGCTTGTCCTCGGGAATGGAAATACTCAGCTCTTTCTCTATCAACGATCTGAACTTCATCAGACGTTCAAACGGTTCGCCCTCGGTTGGATGCCAACCAAAACTGAGCGCGAGGTTTCCATCCGAGTAAGCGGTGAGGACAGATTTCTGGCTCACAGAATCGTACTTAGGGTTGAATGATCCAGCCAATCTTCCAGTCCCCCAGGTGACAGAAGATGCTGAGTTGACGCAGTGATCAAAAAGCGGCCTCAGCGCTTGGACCCCCTTGTCCCCAAGGGTCTCCTGTACATGATCAAAATACTTGTCTTCATTCCAGGTGCTGCGCCCACCGTCGACAACCTTGACCGACTCGGTACCGTACAGCCTGGGGATTGCGATGTGCAGATCATCGTGCTCGTAGAACTCAAATTCAACCCCGTAGAGGTCAAACCGGCAGAACCTGTTCACGTACCGGATGAGGCGTTTCAGCCGATCACCCATCCGATCCATAAGAACCAAGAACCTGAATGCACCGTCCTCACAGTTCTGTGCAGCGCTGGCGACGAGTTTCGAACATTGATCAGGTTCAACGCCAAGGTCCGAAATCAGAATCTCGTTCAGTGACTTCGCTTTCAAATTTCTCGCACAGGCGTCCAGCTGCTGGCGGAATTCATCGGCGTCTGAAAAATTCGCCCAGATTGAAGCGGCGTAGTCCAGGACCTGCGCCACCACATGTCTCTTGTCCGGATTCTTATACAACTTCGTTTCGATAAGATAGACCCCGCCGTTTTGATCCAGGGCCAACACATCAATCGGGCCACTGCCCGTCGGAAACTCGCGCGCCACGATCGACAAGGCGAGGTCGTCCTCAATCTCGTCTACCGGCAGGCAGTGCGGGTTTTCTGCCACAAAGCGCTGAAGGAAGTCTTCATCCTTCACGCCGGTCGGTTCAAGTCGAATAGCGTGACCGCTTCCCTTCGCGATGACTATCGACATCTCGGCCTCCAATAATCCGCATTCGAATTCGTTCCAGGACCGGCACTTTTGACCGTAAGAGATCGGTTTTCCTAGACTTTCGCAACTGCAGCCCCTGCCGGCCCTAGAACCTCCATCTCAAGAGTCAGTCATCTATCCTCGGCCATCGGAATTGGAACCTGTCCTTATAACGCTTCTTGTAGAGCCACAAGAGGTCCGACTCCCAGTCGGCTATTGCTTCGCGCGGGCGTTCCAACTTGCGCCCGTGAAGAAAGCGGAAATGCGCAATCGAATCCGCGATCTTTTTGAGTCTCCTGGCAGAACCGCTCGCGCCCCACGCCCTCCGGTAGTACTCGGGGAATTCATCTGGAAGGACTTCCCACTCCTCAAATGCTTGGTCGAGCAGAGGGCGTCGCTCGTCGGCGCGTTTACCGCTCTGCCCGACCCGATAACCCAGCCACCTAAGGAAACCTATCTCCAAAAGTTCGGCGTCGATGCTGCCACCGGCTCCATCTGTAAGGGTTAGCGGAAATGGCCACTCGAACTCAGGGTCCATAAGAAACGCAAACGACTCGTAATTGGCGACCATTCGGTCAAGCTCATCATCGTCTTCATCCAAAGGATCCTTTCCCGTGACTAAAAGGGCAAGGAACATCTCTTGCGAGTAAAGCAATGGGCTTTCATGCGCGCTGTCTATCAGCATGCCTTTTATCTTTCGCAAGTCAGGCTGCTGACATTCTTGGCCGAGCACGACCGTGGCTGTGTCTTCGTCCAAGGGCTGCAAGGGAACCCCTCGCTGAGTAAGGAAGATCTCCACCTCACTAGGTAGGTATGGATAGTCACCAATCACAGACGTTTGATCTCGGTGCTCATACCTTATGGCATCGATCTTCTTCGACATCCAGTGCGGGATCAGAATACTCGCGTGTCGTCTCGTCATAGTTCCGACTTCCCTCGATTGTTTGCCAATCCTGCAGACATTATTTAGGAGGTCCGCCGCTACGGCTTGGGGGCTGGTTTTCTTTTGAGTACTGCCATAGGGCGCGATCGAGGGTTCGCATATCAACATTATATTGTTTGGCGAGTGACCGGCACTTCTTCACGTAGGCAGACCAGAAATCAAACCAGTAGTCAGACGGTGGTTTGTCAACGCTCAATGACCAGAGGGCGCGAAAATCGAGAATCGGATAATCGTCCTCGTGGAACCAATGAAGCAACACAGATGCAGTCGGCCAACCAACACCATGCAGCAGCGTCAGAACTTCGATCCTAAGCTGCTCTGATTTTTCCAGAAACGCGATGGCCGTGACATCACGCACATAGGCTTCTTTGTTTCGGTCAAGATACCTAGCGGAGCGGGCTGCCTTCCAAAGGCCTACAACATGGAGATTACCTTTGGTTAGGAAACCCCGCTTTCTGACTGATGCCACCAGGTCCTCGACAGGTTGGTCATCTTCAGCCGGATATCGACCCGCCCAATACTCAAGATCAGTAAGGCCGTCACGAAGACAAAAGGTAGGGATCTTCCTCACGGAAATCACTATTTCGACCCTACCCTCCTCTCGACAACCCCTTCCGGATCGATATGGAAGCTGGCGAGTGTGAGAACTTTCAATTCAACCCCAACGCCTTGTACGCAGCTTGACTCAGATCGCCATAGAAAATCGGATCCACCTGCTCGAGGACGTCGGGGTTGACCTCGAGAAACTGTCGCTTGTTCTCGATCGGGATCATGGCTCGTTTGGCGCCGTTGTCCATGGCTACTTGGAGGGGTTCGACCAGAGAGCGAACAGGCTTGATGTTGCCCTGGATGCTCATGTCGCCCAGCACCAGCAGGCCCGGTTGGGGTGAAGCTCTGCGGAGAATCGAGTAGGCAGCAACGAAGAAGGCAACACCTATTTCAGCCTCGACATGGTTACCGAGGAGGTCAATGACCTCGACGTGGAAATCGGCGGTGTCCACCTCGCGGGCAACTCCGAGGCTACCCTTCTGAGAGAGGAGGTAGCTGAATGACCGTTGCACAGACTCTTTCATGGAGCCCTTGATCCCGCCGGCGGGTTTGAGCCTGCCGGTTCCTGAGGACAGTGACACCTCAATGCGGTAAAGGCCCACTGTTCCATCGCCCGCAACGGACGCTGTGTAAACGGTCCCAGGGGAAAGCGGATCTACCGAGATGAGGTCACGACCTCCCTGCTCAGGCACGCCCACGAATCGTTCTTCACCGGTCTCGTTGTCGATGTAGCTGAATGATGTCTGGTAGTACTCGAAGGAGCCCATCTTTTTGAGCTGCTCCTTCACCCGGCGTCTACCTTCAACAGCCATCCCAAGCAACTCCTCGATGTCTTCCTTGGAGGCATCGCCGTGGGGATGGAGGATCTTCATAAAGCCCGAGAAGGTGCGGCGCACCGCCTTTCGATCCCGGGCGTTGAGGTGAGCTCCGAGGGAGAAGTGATGGTCGATGGTCTCGGTGAAATTGAGCTTCCGCAGCTCGCGAAGCGCTTCGGCAAGGTAGTCCACCACGAAACCGTAATTGGAGGTGAAGTGCTCATTGCGCATCTTCGGAATCTCCCAACCGGGGAGATAGAAGTGCAACCTGTCGATGAAGGCCATGTCATCGCGAATAACATCGGGCATTGGGGCGAAGAGATGGCCGGTTTGAACCATTACGTCGATCGGCTGCTGGGTATTGCCAAACATGGCAATCGAGGCGTAACCCGCCATGGCCTCTTGGCCGCGTTGGAACTGTGCCGACTCGCAGTACGTCTTGAGGGTGGTCACAACCTCCTTGGGCATCTTCTGCAGGTCGGCTACCTCGTCAAATCCGACGACGTCCCAGATCATCACCATGCCCTTCTGCTGGCGTCTGGTCATGTGCCCAAAGAGGTTGGCGACGGTGGTTGGGCCGGTGAGGAGAGCGGAGTACGGAGAGAGCTCCTGGATGGCGTAGCTTTTGCCTGTGCTGCGGGGGCCCAGCTCGACCAGATTGAAGTTGCGTTCGCAAAACGGGATGAGCCGGGCCAAGAAGAGCAGTTTGAGCCGGCGATCCATCTCGGTGGGCTCGTAACCCATGCTGCGCACCATGAGATCGAGCCACTCGTCTGTCGTAAACTCGGCCCGCAGGCGCCGATACTCATCAAGGTCAAAGGTAGCGAGCTGGATTGGGGTGAGCTTGGAGATGAAGAAAGGGGCCTTTTCGTCAGTGTCGTCCCAGATCATGTCCAGCTGGGCCCAGATTCCCCCGGTGATGAGCCGGTCGTAATCGCGGACATAGTGGTCGGCGATATGTACCTTGTTGTGGCTGAAATTTACCACCTCGGCCCAGTAGCGCGAGTCGACGAGGCGGACCTTTACCTTGTCGAGGAAGGTGTGATGGCCCTTTTCTTTCACTCGACTTTGGGCCTTCTGTCCCTCATCGGGGCGGATGTAGTTATCCGCAAGGGTGTCGTTGACCACCTGCAGGCCCATTTGGATCGCTACTTCGTCGGAGGAGGCACAATATTTTCCCAACAGGTACTCCAGAACAAACACCGGGACGTTGGTCCCGACCTTCACCCTTCGAACCAAATCCTTGCGCACCACCTTGCCGGCAAAAACTCGGTTCACCTTGTTGTCGAGATCATCTCGCCCCGGTATTGCTTCATCCGTCATATGAGCTCCCCAACTTCAATCTCTTCCGACTGCGCAAGCACCGCGCCGGTCGCCGGATCTTGCACAACGATGCGTACCTTCTTGCTCGTCTCGTTGGTCAACATGATTCCAATGCTAACTTCTTTTCGTGGCGGCAACATAACCGTCGCGGTGGCGCGGTCGAATTCTGCTTCTGGCGCCATTCCCGCACGGCCCACTTCCTGACCATCGCCGACCAGGACTACCCGCGCCGCAATAGCGTCCTGATCAAACATGCCTCCATCGAAAATCAACCTACAGCCAAAGGTGCGGTTGGTGAGCCTGATCGGGTAGCCTTCGACGACGACGTTGGACGCAGCCTCGGTCGGCACCTGAGAGGATGGCATCCGCAGGGTCACCACCGGGACCACCAATTCTTGAAGACTGCAACCGCCGTGGTGGAAGGCCAGATCCCCGCTGGCCTTGAACACCGCGAGCCCTCGTGGAAAGATGAAATCCAAATCTGTCTGATAGCTCAATTCTGCGCCGGAAACGCGCACTGCAGCGGTCGGCGTTTGCCCGCCGTGCCCCGCCCAGTAGCGCCGATGTTGTTCCACCTCGGTGCCTCCAGGCCGGTCCATCATCATGTCCTCGGCTTTCCGGGCCGAAAACTGGTGACCATGGTCGCTCGTGATAACGAACTGCTCGATTCCGAGCTTGGAGAGCTTCCGGACCGCCCGCGAAATATTGCCGATGATGCTGTCCATCACCTGGCGGGCGGCGAGCTCGTGGCCGGACTCTCCAAAGGCGTCGATCTCCTGAGAGCGGACCACCACAAGTGGTGCGCTGCCGAGCTTCTTGCCAACTTTCGATGACGACCAGAGAAGCAGATTGTCCAGCAGGATCTCAGCGGAGTCGGGGCGAACGGCCTTCAGAAGTTTGTTCCGTTCACGAATTGACGGCAAAAAGCTGTCGCCAATTTTTGATGCGATTTGCCCCTTGTGCTCGACCACCGAAAAGTTGCTCGACGCGCCCGGAAGCAGGGCCGCCATACCCACGGGGGTGATCGATGGCAAGGCAGCAACAGCCGGCTGCAACCTAAGCTCCTGCGCGCCGGATAGCTGCTCGACCAGATCGGCGCCCATCTCAAAACGCATGGCGTCGACAAAGAAGTAAGCGACCCTGCCGCCACACGACTCAACCAGCTCGGGGTAGATGCGTGTCTGTTGGAGCGCACCCGGCGTCGCCCACTCAGAGGCCGAGAGTGCCGCTGTGAAGCCTTTGGCCATATCCTCGAGCAAGGCTTCGTGGCTGCGTCTTGCGAGCACCAGCGCCTGCTCCAACTGCTCCTCGGGATCATCTTCCATTGTGGCGACCCAGGCTTCGAGGGCCCGCCGTGTTCTATCGGCACGATGCCAGCCACTCTCTTGGGTATAGGCGTCGACCCATTTTGATGACTCGGGCGCCGCCTCTTTCAGGGCCGGTCGTACGGCATCAACTTCAGCACCCAGTTCTGCCATCAGGCGACAGGCTTCCCATTGGGCAAGGCGCCCGAGGAAGGCTGGGTGATCCACCCAAAAGCTGTGCCCTCGGCCAGCAACCACGGCGAGCGCCTCCGCGTAGTGACCATCGGTGACGAGTTTGGCTGCATGGTGCAGCAGGCAACGCTCCTCAAAGCGGAAAGTATCGATAGCACCCAAGCTCGCCGCGTCGATGGCGGTATTCGCGAGATCGAACTCCTTTTCGATGCCGTCCGAAAGCTCCGCATAGGCATCGCCGTGGTTGGCCCGAAGTGCAGCGGTAACCATGGCAATGCGCTTCGATTCGTCGTCTTTCCCGGGGACCGGAACGATCATCAGGAGATCGGGCGCGTCGCAACTGAGATCTGCTCGAAACTCGTTAATAAGGAGGTAACAGAGGGTCTGATGGCGGGCCTTCGCCAGAGGCGTGCCCTCATCAATCTCAAGACCCAGACGGGCATGAATCAAGCGAAAAAGCTCCGGCTCGGCGAGCTTTGAGGCGAGCTTTTCATCTTTGTCTTCGGAGACAATCCAATCGGTGATGAGGTCTTCGCTCGTGGGCCCTTTGAGCACCAGTTTGATCAAAGAGCCAGTACCCGATTCGCTTTGGTCGAGAAAGCGTGCCACGTCGTTGTAGCTCAGCGAATCGGGGCGGAGCATTTCGTCGATGTCGCCATCCGTGAACTGCTCGCGAAGCAACCGCCTCGCCATGCTCTTCAGGGCGTGGCTTGGCGCATCTCCAAAGACCTGGCCAGCGCGTTCAACCTCCATCAGCACCGACCCGGCACGATCCCGCGCCTGACCTGGCACATAGATCAATAGCGCTTCGGGATTGTCAGCCGAGACCACTGGCTCAATGGTGGCCTTGAGGTCGAAAAAGGAGCCGTCGAATCGGGCCATGTGGGTGAGGGTGTCACCGATGCAGGTGCGGGGCAGGTCTCCCAGGCCAATACCGACCTCATCAAGCTCGGCCATAAACGGCTCGAACTCTGATCGGGCATCGTAGAAGACCACTACGCGGTGTTGACGGAGTGCCCTGTCGAGCTGTTGCACGAGGTAATTATGGAGAAGATGGCTCATTCTTTCGTCCTTCGCTTTCGGCGGGTTGGACCGCCCGGGGCGGGCACTTTGAGGAGATCCTGAAGCGCGGCCTTCACCGCAGATGAAGAGCGGTCTACGATCAATTCTTCAACCCTCTGATTGCTGACCTTCCGGTTCTTCCATTTCCCATCGTCGTCCTCGTACCAAAAGTCGTCTTCGAGCCCATGGGCAATGGCCAGGCTGCGATCGTCTTGGCATTTGGGCACGACCCGCTCGGGCCACAGATGCATCGCGAGGTGCGCCCAGTCGTAGTCGCCTTGCACGAGTTTGTCCCAGCACGCCTTGCACTCTTTTTGCCACGCCTTGTGTTGGGGCACGAGACGCCAGAGCGGGGCGAAGTTGATGATGACGCCGTCGTTGAGGTTCGGATTCCACAGAGGAACGACGCGATTCACTTCGGCGGCAAAGGTGCGAAGCTCTGCCACGAAATTCTCCTGCTCATCGATGGCCTTGCGCTGCTTGCTCGATGGGTCGGGTCCCGCTTCTTGGCGGAGCTCGTTCAGCTTGCGCTCTTCATGGTCGACCTTGGGTGCGACGTAGTCGTTCGCGACCTGAAAAAAGGTGTTGCGATTCAAGCGATGGTAATAGCACCAGACAGAATAGGAGGTGGAGGGGGTCGCGAGTTGCCAGTAAACAGGGGCTTTGCGGCGGCTCGCCGAATACCTCTTTATGTGAGTTTCGAAGAAACTCGATGCAAAGTAGCGTCGCGTGGCCAGCTCACCATTGCTAAATGGTTCGATTCCCGGCCCGGCCCGCAACAACTCCGCAGATACGCGCTCGACATGCAGACAAAGGTCCTGCTCGGCACCTGGGTCGTCGTGCAGAATTCCCACGTTCATATTCGGGTCATTTTCGAATTCCAAAGACAGACAGGGACGAATTTTCAATGCCTCAAACGCCGACCCGCGCAAGCGCTTCACCCGCTGGGCCACTGTCTCACCTGAACGGATTTGTTCAATATCCCACCTGCCAATCGCGAGCCCAAACAGCTCCGAAACCAGGGCGTCTGAGTCCAAACCATCGATTACCGAGCGGGCCTGTTGGAGCTTGCCGTTGGGCTTCTCATCAGCCCATCGGTCGGATTCGTCCCCTGCGGGCACTAACGAGTTTATTTCAGTCAACGCATCGTGAAGTTCATTGAAGCAAAGATCAAGCTCGCCCCTAAATGTCTCCAAGCAGTCGGCTCCAGATGTACAGGTCGCCGAAATCATCGGCTGGTAATTGGGATCTGTTTCAAGCAGGCTAAAAATAGCGCCAACATATGCATACGCACTAGCGCCCAGTTGCCTCAGCCGCTCGAACAACGGATGAGGCCATTCAATAGGAATCGCCCCGATCGTCCCCATCTCGTATGAGCCAAACGTCGTAATCGAATTCGCGAGGTGCTCAAACCGATCGGCGTTAAGAAGGGCCAGAATAGCGAAGTACTCGTCGGTGGTGGTGTCTCCCCATTCACCGCGTGAGATAAGGGCGGGACTCTTATGAGAAAACGCACAGCCGGCAGGCAGCACACGAAATGAGAGGCCTCGCTGACTCCTCAGTGGCCATGTGATACCAGATTTGCCGATGAACTCCCGTGACCAACTCCGAGGGCCCCAAAGGTATCCGTTCCGGGGGCGCTTGAGGTACATATAATCCCCGAGATATCCACCCTCCCCGAGCCAATCCAATACTAGATGAATCGGAGCATAGAATCCGCCGTACGAACCTCCTTTACTTAGCCATCGCCATCGAAAACTGCCGCCCGTACCGACGGTGTCTTGCGGCACTTCCCAGACCGCTCTAATGAACCGAACGTCATCCCCGGTGGCGCTCCCGCGCTGCACTTTAAAATATCCAGATATTGGCTGGTAATGCCTAAAGTCCTTTTCGAGGGTTCCTAAATCGTAGGAAATAACATTTTTTGGCAGTGTCAGGAAATCCTTGTGCTTCTTTTCGACCCAGACCGCAGACTTCGAGCAGCTTGACTGAATGAAATCGCCACGCTCTCGCACCGTGCTGGCGTCTAGAAAAAAGCACTCGCCCCGGTTTTGAAAACCGGCTCCAACAGTGTATGCGGCCGTCTCCACCATCGCGGAATCCAGCACACCCTGCCCAAGTTCAACACACAACCGCAATCCACCTGTTGAAAGTAGATTCCGAGTTCGAAATGCTTCGAATGACGAGAGTTTGAGTAGCGTGCTGCTGGTTATTGCTCCAACACGCCCGCCCTTGGTGGTCAGGTGAAGGCCACGTTCGACGAATGCCGTGTACAAATCGACATAGGCCACTGGGTAATGCGACCGGAGTGAACTCAGCATCCGCCGGGATGCGTTCCCAAACGGCGGATTCATCAACACCACATCA
>Ga0255055_10001986_pt1 | contig 14533 bp, 14 predicted proteins | sample JV7_2_27_MG_FD_188633 | JGI IMG/M metagenome (GOLD analysis project Ga0255055, IMG submission 188633) | Seawater microbial communities from Jervis Inlet, British Columbia, Canada - JV7_2_27 | ecosystem: Environmental > Aquatic > Marine > Inlet | place: Canada: British Columbia | collected...
GGGGTGTGTCGGCTTGAGGGAAAGATTGTTCAGGACAGGGGTTCTCCCGGAGCCCTACAATCTTCGATTGATCGCATCAAAGATGCTCTTGCGGCTCCCGGTTGATCAAAGCAAGCTAACGGAGTGTCTTGCGCTACTCCTGTATAGCCTCAGTATGTATATCTCGTTGGGCCTTTAGCCCCCGGTTGCCCCCTTTCCCTGCAGACCCTTCAGGATTCCCCTCCGGGCTACGCCCGGCCTATCGGTAGCCTGTTCGCTTTGGCCATTGGCCCACGGATATGCTGCCGTGCATTTATTCAGATCATCGGAAGGTTATACCGATGGGTATGGCTGTTTGGACACTCCGTTGTGTTCTTATTTAAAGCATGTGGATGTTTTATCAATATATAATGATTCTAAAGAATCTTGATATAATTTCAATCGGCTCGACGCAACTTCAGTTTTTAATATCGTGATTAAATTGGCTCAGCGATATCATAATTTATCACATTATCAAAAACTTACGTGTGTCCACATAACAATTTTTAATTCCCATCTCCTTTTATCAATTTTTCCCGCATAAAATCTTATCATCCAAAATTTCAAGTAACTTGAGTTATCGGCCCAATTTATAAAAGATCCACTTTAGAAATCTGACGAAAAAGCCGATATTAATGACAATATTGCTTTTTTGATGAAATAAAACCGTTCAGACAGAAAAATTTGGTTTGTATCATAGGAAAATTAATGGATACAATTGAATCATATAAATCTGATCATATAATCGGCATACAGATTGGGACATCAACTATTTTAAGTGAATTGGCCCGCGGAGGAATGGCCATTGTCTTTATCGCATATCAAAGGACTTTAAAGCGCCGGATTGCGGTAAAAATTTTACCGAAGACATTCCTTACTTCTCAAACTACAGAACTTTTTCAGCAAGAAGCGGAAGCAGCTGCAATTTTGTCCCATCCTAATATTATTCCAATTTATGAAGTCGGAGAAACTGAAGAATTCCTTTTTTTTACAATGCAGCTTATCCAGGGTTTCCCTCTGACTAAATTACTCGAGATGTTCCAAAAAAATGTATTGCCTTCTAAACGAATGATGCCGTTAAAACAGACCATCCAACTAATTACTCAGATCCTCGATGGACTCCATTATGCGCATCAGCAAGAAATTATCCACCGGGATATTAAGCCGGACAATATCCTGATTGAACAACATAGCCATCGACCAATTATCACCGATTTTGGAGTGGCCAAAGTACTACAGGAAGAAAATGAGGATCATTCGATGGTTCGAGGCACCCCTTTATATATGGCTCCGGAACAAATTATTGGCGAGACAAAGGGAAACCCCACCGATATTTATGCTGTCGGCATCATGCTTTTTCAAATGATGGTACCAGCGTTGCCCTTGCCTAAGTTTGAATCCTCAGATGGAATTCTCAAATATAAACTGTTAAATCGGAATGGCTCTTTTTTAAAACATCCTTCAGAACTTAACCCTTTCCTGAACAAGGAAATGGATAAGATTGTCGAACAAGCAATCGCTTATAAGGCTGAGAATAGGTATGCTAACTGTCAAGAGTTTAAATCAAAACTCGAATGGTACAGCCAAAAATATTTTTGATAAAAATATAGGGTTAATCCATGATAAAATCAAAACTTTCGAAAATAATATCGGGAAAAATTGGCAGATCGTTTGCGATCATGTATAATCGTGCTTCTATGTATGAAATTGATCATCCATTCACCACTCAATCTATTCAAGAGGTATATAATACAGTGACCGAAGGATTGGATCTTTTTTCCCCCGTAGCGCTTATACTCAACCGGGAACAATTTTTTATCGAAGAAGAACCCTTTGATTCTCGGCTAAATACTTCTAGAATGGCAGCTCATTTTAAAAATGTGGGCATTCAATCAGTATCATTTGAAAAGGGAATAAATGAGGCTGAATTAAAAAGCTTTGTGGAAATCTTTGTTGATCCGAAAAGCTACCCAAAGGCATCTTCAATGAAAAAAGCTTTGGCGGAAAAGTTGGTGTCAAATGTTAAAATTAATCATGTTTTCTATAAAAAAATGACAGTTGATGATGAAATTGTATCAAAAGAAAAACTAAATGAGACTTCTAACGATACACATAATGCTTCTTCAGATCAAATGTTCGGTGAAGTATTAAATATGATGGCAGAAGGTGTTTTAGCGGAGGAGATTGAAAAATCTTTTTCCTTAAAAAACCTAATTGAGGATCCTATAAAACTTTCGAACGATTTGATTAGTAAAGATTTTGAAGAAGCAAAGGGTGAACAGACAGAATCATCCCAATGCGGTCCTGTTCTCGTTGGACAAATCGCGCGCATCAGAGAAGAAGTCATCAAAATGGAAGAAGGCGTTGATGATATAAATATTTCAGATTTGGCAGGTGCGGTCTCTGAAATGCGGGATGAATTGATTAAAGGGATTGAGGCCCAAAAAGCTTTAGGTGTTATTTATGAAAATGAAGAGCAAATTATAGATGAAGCAAATGCCCTAACAGACCAGGTCTTGATTCAGCTTGTGAGAAAAGAATATCAAGAGGGTAATATATCCACTAAGCGACTTGCGCAAATACTTCGGCGGATGGTTCCTGAGTCTGCAGAGTTAAAACGACTGCTACCTTTACTCAAGGATGCCCTGATTGAGGAAGGCATGCCAATATCAGAATTTATGGACCTAGTGGATGCTCTGGGTAAAGAACTGAATAATGAGGAACTTGTAAAAATTTTTAAAAAAGGTTCAGAAGAAATTGGTCTTGCCTCAGAAGATCTTATCCAAGAATTTAAAAGGGATCCTTCGGGGGCAGCTGAACTTATTTATCTGGCTTCAGAGCTTCGTAAAGGACCCGGTGATGAAAAAATATTAACCGAATTGCTCGTCGACTATATCGAACGCATTGGATCCAAAATAGTTCTCGATACGACAGACCCAAACGATGATGATAGTGACGATCATATTAAGAAAGTAATTGCCAATGTAGAATCTGATATTGTGAGCAGATTGGATAAAAAGGGTATCGAGGATGAGGTTTTAAATAGCGTTCAGGAAAAATTAATGGAACGCATGGAAATATGTTTTAATAAGCTAAAAAAAGAATGGGAAAGTCAGCAGACATCAAATACATCCGCTATAGCAGCTGACCAGACAACCATTTTTAAAATTTTAGAAGAAAGTGTTGGTGAAGGCGATGAGCTTCATAACATTCTCACACAGGTGCGAAACTCCGTTAAGGAAGGTGAGATAGACGAAAATAACATTCAACAAATATTTAAAGAAATTACGCGGATTAATAAAAAAAAGCAAACGGGGAAAAAGAACAAAGAGCTTCCAAATGGAATATTATCTTATAAAAACACACTTTTTTTAATTGGAAAAGAAATATCCCGTTCAAATCGATATGAAACCCCATTTTCAGTAATTACCTATTCCATCATCAAAATAGAGTCCAAACAGCCTATCCCCAAGGGCAAGCTCAGTGGACAGGAAATAAATCAGGTTTTCATGGGTGAATTGATTAAAAGCCTAAGGGATGCAGATCTAATCGGCATTTTGACCCCAAAAATACTGGCTGTCCTTCTTCCAATGACTGAAAAAGAGAATGCCAAAATCGCATTGAGAAGGCTCCTAAGATCTCTACACGGCAGCCCAATCACAGTAAATGGTATTGACTTAAAAGTTCAATTTGCCGGTGCGGTTACTTCTTTCGATGAAAATCAAACACCAGATTTGAAAAACTTCCTCAAAGTCGTCGAAAATGACCACAATGAGTTAGTTATCCGGCTTAAGAATGTTCGCGAATTATACTAATAAGTTAAGCAGTCAAAGAGGTGTTGCCATCAAAAAATGATCATCACAAATTCAAGATACCTATAAATTACAACAACTTTATCAATTTTACAGGTATGACCTGGATATCGCAAGGACTTTTAGACGGTGGCACCGTAACTTCCTTTGTGCAGGTTTTTGGTTTGAAAATTTATGCTTCTATTGCGGCTGATGTTTTTTGTAGATTGCACAATGACAAATATACAAAATTTCAGCCTTGCGAAAATTGTGGACTTCGTGCCTGTATCGATTCTTTAGTTACACGCGAAAAATTTGGGATTAGAGAACGGAAGGTGAACTTTTTCAAAAGGTTGGATTTATAGCCGTAACCCATCATTTAGCTATTTTACAGATTGCGTATCGCAATCCAAAATTTACAATGTGATTTTTGTGAAGTTCCGTACGCGGTTATAGAGGACGGACTTCGTCCTCGTCGTCGTCCGCATACTCTTCTCTCGCTCCTATAATATTCTGATTTCGAAGACGAGTACAAGTGCAAAAAGAGCACTACTAATTTGTCTCCACTTCTATAAAATATTTTTTGCTGGCTATGTCGCCACCTTGAATAGATTGGCGAACTCCAGTTGCTATATCCCGTAGAGCTCGGCCATGCACGAGCGCAGCAGCTGCGCGACCGGCGGATAATCGTGTTTCCCCCCAAACCCCTTTTCCGTGTGCCTACCCCACCGCAAGCGGATGGGGTATTCAAAAGATCATAATAAGAAAATCAGCCAGATTGGAAAAATTTTATAACTTTACTCGTTCTCATGCAGGCGTGGAGGGAAAACCTTTTATGAAGTTCTTCGAGAGAAGCTGAGATGAAATACCTTTTGTCAAGCGAGGCATAGTGTCTCACAAATTGCCGTTATAGTGACTGCCGCAATAAATATACGGTCTATAAGCATTTATTTGCCGAAAGCGGGTTATCTCTCACAAGTTGTTGGCCCTGACCGATACCAACCTTATTCGTGCTATCGTCAATTAATTGGAAATTATCTAACTGCACTCGGCATCGGTGGGCCCTATCTCGGAAGCCTTTTAATTCTGCATCAATTTCCGCCTGTTTGCCATACGCTTGTATGCTTTTTTCCAAATCATCCAGAAGCAATGAATTTTCCTTTTTGATTATTTCTACCGAATTCGAAAGCACCCTCATCATATCATTAATCTGTTTTGCTTCGGTTTTTAGAAAATCACCTTTTCGCAGGCAAATTTTACGGGTAAAATCTCTTTCAGATATTTTTGCAATTGTTCTTCCAATGTTAAGCAAAGGACCGCAGAATTTGTGAGTAAATATTATATAATGAAAAAATGACATGATCATAATAACTATGCTGGCTATTGATAACCGCTCCAGCAATACAATAAACATTTTTGCGGAAAAATGCTTTGCCGCTAGGTCGCCTGTTTTAAATATATCGGTGTAAAAAGGAGATAGCACGGTTGCAATGAGTGCGGCCGCTACCAATATAATATATGCTAAATGGGCAACGGCCATGGGCAGCTGTAATTCTTTTGAGATAAAAAAATTTCTGAATTTTCTATGATTGACATTTGATTTCATCTTCAATGCTCCAGTGATATTCAGACAGGCAATAACGTTTTAAAGCCGGATTTGTATATCTGAATTATCGTTGTAAGATATTTCTGTTTCTTTTTTCTCCCAGGAAACTTGCGGTTTATTCTTAAAATGAATGATCCCTTCACCTGCAAAGTGAGCAAAAAATGCAAAATTAAACTCTTCTCCTTGATCCTCGTTAACGCATAAAACAGTGTACAGTGTTCTGCGATCGATAATTTCTTTCTCAACCCTTTTTACATCATAGAATTTCAGAATTCCGCCATCGAATCCCATAGTGATTTGTTTGGGGCTGAGCTCGAAATATTGGTCCTCGTATCCAGGATGGGTCGTTATATATTTTCCACTGAGCTCTTCGGGAATGAATGCCGGCGTTTGGAAGCAGCCCGAAATATATCCAGCAAACATGAAAGAAAACAGGATAACCGTCAGCCGTGTTCGGGTTCGCTTTATTCCTGTTTTCGGTATAACTTTAGGTTTCACTGTCTATCCTTTCTAGTGTCCATCTGTTGTCCTGAAACTATCGTGTAGCCTCGCCGCCCTCATCAGACAAAAGCTTTCTATGCAGCCTTCGGCGCTTTTCTATATATGTAGATGTAGATTTAATTTCATGCTACCAGCATTCTAATAGTTGGATACCAACCCCACATAGCCGCCGTTGTTTGCGCGAACAATATCGTCCTGGGTTATTTTGGCCATGAGAGGGGCCGTACTTTTACTATCTTTGCCCACACTGAAAAGGTCATAATCGGTGTTTATCGGATGCAGTGAGTGATCTTTTCGGGGTTTGCCGTTATTGTCCTGGGCTTCATCTTCTTCGGATTCGTCGCTTTCAGATATTCTCAGATAATTATAAGGTCTGCCCCAGGGATCTAGCATGTCGTCCATACCAATCGCACTGAGATCTTCAGGCAATTCACCATTATCTATCAAATAGTTCATAATTTCTTTTTCAATAAATCTCATTTCCGTTATGGCCAATTCAACCCGTGCCTTTTCTCTGAATTTTATATAATTCGGTGCGGCAATGGACGCAAAAATAGTCACGATGGCGATCCCAATCATCATCTCGAATACAGTAAATCCATCCATATGGGTCTTCAGGTCTTTTTTCATTTAATACTATAAAATTTCAAATGATTATGAGGCATAGTGTTATGATTAGAATTTTTTACGAATGGATTAAATTTATTATCGGTAAGTAGGGGAAATACTAAAGAATTAATAAGAAGTTACGCACAAACAATATTTTGAGGACAGAATTCATCAATGATGAAAACTTGTAAAGCATCCGGCCTTGGGATTGGCCTCAAAGCTCTTGCACCGATAACTGCTGCAATCACGGGTGCGGGCAAAGAAAAGGGGCTTATCCCATTACTGAATGATGTCTCTGGAAAAAACGTACTTTTTTGCGATGGTGAGGTGTTTTTCCTTGACAGGTGCCTTTTAATGGGTGCCAGTATCACAATTTGTCTGAAATTACAGATACGTAAGTGACACAACTGTTTTTGCAGTTTTGCAGATATAAAACTAATATCTCAAGACTTTTCATATTGTGGATTGCACAATGACAAATATACAAAATTTCAGCCTGTCGAAAATTGTGAACTTCGTGCCTGAAGCACCAATTCACAAGTTTGATGGATTTCGTATTGAAAGTGGAAGGATTTTTTTGGGGCAAATATTTACATTTCCAAATCTAATCCATAATTTCGATTGGTTCCATATGTCGTCATGATATCAATAAATATTTCGCAGTCCTCAGATTGTATCTGTATAGCCGCAACCCACAATTTAGCCGAAGTGTGGGTTGCGTATGGCTAATATACAATCTTGGGAAATTACTTTGTCGGTGGAATTTCAACGCTTGATATCATCTCTGATATTTCGAATATCACAACAATTTTATAGACCTAAAAAACTTTGACAAGTTGGATACATGGAATTGCAATAACAAATTGGGTGGTCAGGTGACGGGATTCAACGGTCCACCTTAATCACTACCAGAGTGATATCATCCTCCGGTGCCTCATCTCCTCGGAATTGCTCAAGCGCCTCAGTGACGGTGTCCACGATCTGTCGTGCAGACGCCGTATGGTTATTACGAATAATTTCCATTAACGTTTCTTTTCCAAACATCTCGCCGGTATTATTGTGCATCTCCCAGATGCCGTCAGTTCCAATCACAATAACCTGACCGGGTTCTATGCGACACTGAAAAGAGTCGTATTCGATAGAGTCGTCAAATCCGAGCGGCACGCCTTGACCTTTGAGTTCATCAAACGCGTCCATGGAGGGATCGTAGACCAGGGCTGGTTCATGCCCTGCACGAACCCACCGGACCTCCGTCTCGCGCTCCGTGAGTTCGCAGTAGAAGAAGGTCATGAAATTCCCGGTCTGGGCGGTGTCCAGACTCAAATGTCGGTTGACGTCAGTGATGATGCCCGCAGCATCTCCGGGCATGGAAGCCCGCAGCATGATCAGGGCCCGAGCAGTCGCCATCAGCAGAGCGGAGGATACGCCGTGACCCGAGACGTCCCCCACGACCACGGCCAGGCCGACCTGACCGTCTCGATTGGTTTCGATGAAATCATAATAATCGCCGCCGGTCTCGTCGCAATAGATGCTGGCACCCGCGATGTCGAATCCAGGGAGCGAAGGATCGCTCTGGGGCAAAAGACTTTGTTGCACCTCCTGGGCAAGCCCCAGGGCCCTGCTCATGCGCATGTGTTCCTCGATCTTGGGGACAATCTCGTTGAATGCGTGGATCAATTGGGCGCGCTCATCTTTTATATTGGCTTTGAGTCTTACCGAGAAGTCGCCGTTCGCAAGCCGTTTCCAAGCGTCGATGATGGTCAGTATACGGCCGGTGCTGAGACGGGAGGTGAAAAAGGCCACGATACCCACGAAAAATAAGGCCAGCACGACGGCGACCCCGGCGATGGCCCTCTGGTGTTTAGAATATCCCACAAACATCTGCCCAACTTCTTCAGGCAAAGTCATGATCTCCGATTTGGGTACGACAATTACGAAATACTGGTCTGCAAACATAGCAGCATATGCCCAGAGAGAGTCCACACCTTTGCACGGCATATCGAGGTATCCGGATTTCTTGTTTTTGATACGATGGAACAGCTCCTCGATTTCCGGGCTCTGTCGATATATTTCCCCCCCCGGATTCGATTCTGGGGGGGCCGTTTTTTCCTGCGGGGAAATAACCCAAATTTTTCTTTTTTCTGAAGAGGGATTCTTTTCCGTACCGACGATAAAGGAGGACATCTTTTGAGACCAACGGGAGGTGGTTTCACTTTCCACGAGAGCATGGGCGATCTTGATATCCATTCCTGCTACGCCGGCCATCGATCCGTCCGGGTGCCTAAAAGGCATGGAAACGGTTAAGGTGAGCTGACGAGTGGTGGCATCCACCATCGGGATCCAGGTAAGGGTCATTGATTTTTTAGCATTCATATACCAGGACCGCTTCCTGGGATCGTATCCCGTAGGATATCCGCCGTGGCCCGGGTAAGAAATATGTACCCCGCTTTCCAGGCTGACGTATGCCCATATAAGTCCTTCTCCGTGCTCATGGCCGAGGCTTTTTAGTGTGGAGCTCAAACGCGTGAACTTGGCAATGTCCTTGGCTACGTCCCCCTTCATCGTACCTGGGGCTAAAAGGAAATTGGGGTGTTCGCGGCTGATATGCTTATGGGAGACAACGCGGCCTTCGGAGTGGATCGGATGATTCGTCGAGGGCGCCATATCTTTAGGAGCTGACCGTGGATCGTCAAAATCGGCGACATAGTAAAGTCTGGTATCTGGCGGCGGCGGCAGGGCAAGAGCGAGCTCGGCCTGGGCAGCCAGCCTCTGAATGGACTGCTCACAAGCAAATCCACCCAGAAGACTGAGCGTGGCGTAGCTACGAGTGGCACGCACCATCTCCTGCCTGACTGTATCCGTAAGAGTATTTTGGGCTCTCTCGGAAATTGTTTTTCCCAACCGCCGGGACGCATTTTGGGTGATCCAGGTGACTACCAACAGTGGAACCAGACTGGCAGCTAAAAGAACCAGGAAGTGTTTCCAACGCAGTTTCATGATCCCTCCCATCTTCTTCCTCGACGGCTTCAGTTCAGCGGGAACTATGCATTGCCGTCGAGCATATCGATCTAAAATAAAGGAAATTCTGAAATTGCAAATAAACTTGAATATTCAAAAAGATGTGTCTTGGTCAACTAAAATTGAAGATTTAGGCAGCTACCGATTGAGAATAACACAACTTTGGCCATTTTACAGATATCCTTGAATATCACAACATTTTCAGTGATTCAAAAGTACTGATATGCTGGAGATCAAAGATTTTTGAATCTGCAAAGAAGCCTGATGTTATGCAACATACAAGCAATCGTTTTGTAATTTTCGTTTTTCGATCCAGCCAGTTTTTATATACACATCCGATTCAAATTCTCGAAAATATGGTTTGATATCAAGAACTGGAGTACCATCCAGAATATCCAAGTTAGAAATCATCAAGCGGTTCTCATGTATTTCATTAAGACGAACTACCGAAAATCCAATTGGATTTGGGCGCTTCGGAGATCGTGTGGCAAATAATCCCCTGGATTTTGTCTCTCCTGATGGAACAACACATAAATTGTATTCTAAAATCTTATGAAAATGACATAATAGAATAATATGGGAAAATCCGTCGAGGTCTTTCAATCCCTTTTGGAACGTTGGATACACCTCAACAACACCTTTCGTTCCTTCTGCCAAGGCTGGCTGATTTGGTATATTATTTAGATCTTTGAAAGGAGTATGAACAATACCAATGGAATTGTATTCAATTTTCATAATTCACCTTTTTTAAGAGTGTAACATTAATATTAAAGTTAATATAAAATGGGATTCGAAAATTATTTCCAATTAACGAGCGCCCTCACAATTTATAAGTCCAATTGAAAGGGTTCCATATATTCGGTTAATTTTTCCCTATTATCATCACTGAGGGCAGGACAATCTGATGAATCTTTAGCGCCCTCCGCTACAAGATTAGCAAAGACCGTACAGGTCGGAAAACCGCATTCTTTGCAGTTTGTTTTAGGAAGCAATTTCAAGATTTCAATCAGTTTAGGTCTTGGCATTCCCTCATAGCTTGGCTCAATTTCATCTCTTTTCTCCCAGGCATCATTGATTTCACGTTTGATCCATTCCACGATCTTTAGTGCCTCATCTTCATCTTTAATCGCGTTGATAGCGATTTTGCGGCCATAGACGGTTATCAATTTACCCTGAGCCCGGAAAGTTACCGAGGGAGGCTCCTTGATGTATTCAAAACCAACCAGGACTGCATTTAGATATGGCAGGGCTGCGCTGACATCCTGATATAGATGAGCAAAACACTGTATGGTCATGGCACTGGGCATGCATTCATTATTGAAAAGTTCCATTCGATAAGTTTTCAATAACATGTTGTCACCTCATTTCGCTTTTAGGAAATGTAAACATAGTTGTGATGTTTATACCTCTACTTTATAAGCTAATGGGAGAATTCTTTCTCATAAATTATTTTTTTCTCTTTGAACGAAATCATTGTCTCCACAAGGTAGGCCATAATGATTATCCCTGGTATATTAATAATTAATCTGGTTAGCATAAACTTCCAACCCATCGAAGATGCTTCGAATAACAACATGGGTATTTTGGTAGTCGCCCAGGCTCCGACAAATAGTAATATATTTGAAAATTTGCTTCCTTTATTCATCAACACTGCAGCCACGGGGAAAGCGGCATATAGAGGACCTGCTGAAAATGAACCCAATAAAAGCGCAAGAGAAATACCAAGTATCCCAGATTTTTCCCCCATCAGCGCTATGATAGTTTCCCTTGGCACCCAGATATCAAATAAGCCGAGCAGGAGGAAAATAGGAGGCACAACAATAATCATTTCAATTAGACTGGTAGATGATGTTTCAATTGACTTTAGTCCGATTTCAGGGTGGTAAATGATTAATATAATATTTACAAATATTAGTAATAGGAAAAACTTGTATCTCTGAATAAATTTCTTCATGATAACAGCACCCCCATTAAAATTGCAGCAATGAATGAATAAATGAAAGCCAGAAAATTTCTGACAATTGAAACTTTTAAGCCGAAATATTTTATTTCGGCCGGTAAGGTGACTACTCCGACAGCCATCAATGTACATATAAAAACGGCTAACTGCATTAATCCCCCCCCGTTTTCATATAAAGCGGCAGTTAATGGAAATGCCACAAACCCCGGAATTAAAGTAACTGAACCTATAATTGCAGCTATTAGCATTCCTATCCAACCAGATTGCTGACCAATTAGATTGTTTATTTCCTGTGGGCTCAATATCGCAAGCGTTAAACCGATTATCAATGTTGTAGATTACATGAGCAAAGGCAATAAATTTAGCGTTTCCTAAAACTGTGTAAACCGTGCCTTAACTGAATCTTTGAAGGTGCTCGAAAAATTTGGGATTAGCGAACGGAAGGTGCAAATCATTGCGATGATTGGTTAATAGCCGTTATCCACAATTGGGCCAAAGTGTGGGTTTCGTATGGCTAATATACAATCTCAGAAAGTAACTTAGACGATGCTATTTTTCTCCACCTGAGATATGAAAACGATATAACAATATTGAATTATTACGGTAGGATAGTGATACGTTGGAGATACCCAAATGTTCTACGAGATAAATTTATTCCTGAAATAGACAGTTATAGGTTCAACCTTGCTAAAGGTTCTCAATTTTCCATTTTTTGATCGCATTATTTAAGCTTGTTATTAGTTTCTCGATTTCTTCAATGGTCTTTAATGCGGCCACCCTTAAATTCACGCCCAGCTCGTTTTCAAAGCGCCTTTTTTGCATCTCTATTTCAGACTCAATTTGATCCTCACTCCAGTCCAGATGAGATCTCGTAACCTTGCGTCGTGCCATGAACTCATCAAATGAATGGTCAAAGTTCCTTCTTAAAATGGAGATCATCTCCTCAAGCGATGGTGCCTGATATGTAGCTCCTAAAATTTCGGCCAAAGATTCTCTGACCATTTGCATAGCACATTTCTTAGCATCAGAGATGTAAAGTGGCGCTCTTTCTCTTTGTATTTTATTCATTTTAAGGCATTTGGATAAATTTTTCAGAGAGGATTAGGTTAGGTGAAAATCACCATGAAATCAAACAATTTTTTAAATCTTGATCAACTGTGATAAAAATCGAATATCGCAGGGATTTTCAGAACTGATATCTACCGAATTGTTGGAGATACAACTGGTTTTCAAATAGGAAAAGCCCGTAGAATATGGCAAATATATCTATCTGAACTATTTACTATTCAACTTATTTGTTAAGTTTTCTATTTGGCCTTATTTTCAATTGGCTTTGCGATCGAGCGATATGGATTTATCAATTTGCCCATACGGTCGACCAATATGCTCAAATTATAGGAAATATTAAAATCCAATTTAAATGCTACTTCTCCATCATGGGTGACGATGTCACCATTTTTAAAATCAAACTTATCTATTGTTTCTATAGCATGTTGATGTTTGCATATCGCTTTTATCTGATCTAATTGAACGTTTGATTTTAGTTTCTCCATCAGGCCGATAATAGCCTCTTCTATCATGCCAGGGTTAACAGCATTTAAATCCATTGATAACCCTCCCTTTTCCGATTTGTAATTTTTTATCAAAAATCCTGAGATTGTTGTTTCATTTGTTAGCGAATTAGAAATGATATTATCCCTGAGGTTAGCCCTTGGTAAATATTCATCAATATTAAATACTTTCAAAGATGTTTCTTCAAAATTGGCTTTATCAAGGTTTGCGCCTCCAAAGTTGGCCGTTTCCAATTTAGCGCCTTTGAAATTAGCACCCTCTATGTTCGAATCAACCATTTCTGAAAATGAAAGATCAGCCCCATTGAATTTGGCACCTCGCAAAATGGTTCTTGTAAAATTAGCCTTGACGAGATTAGCACCTTCCAAATTAGCACCTTCCAAATTCGCGTCGCAAAAATTTGCTCCCATGCATTTTGAGAAACTGAAGTCACCTTCAGCAATGTTAGCGCCTTCAAGGTCGGCACCAACAAGATTTGCGTTGCTTAAATTGACATGTAAAAGTTCTGCTTGGCGAAAATTAACTCCTGATAGATTGGCATTTCTTAACGAAGTAAAATGAAGTTTGGCAAATGGCAAGTTTGCCATTTCAAGGCTAGCCTCATCCAGATTGCGGCTGTTAAAATCAGCTAATTGTCCTGCTTTCCCCAAGGATAAAATCCAATTCGAATGGTTGTTCAGGATCTTTTGTAAATTATCGCCGTTCGATTTCATTTTATTATCACTCTCCATTTTTAGTTTAGATTAAAATAGCCAAATTATGATGGCGCTGATCGTTTTTCTTACTAAAGCTTGTTTTGGGCATAAAAGGATAAATTACAAATCTCATATATTGTATGAGCTGTATTCTTGGGATACTACATATGGTATATATATAATAAAAAACGCTAATTCAAGTATTTTGTGAAATCTCTCTGACTTTGGCTGTAGCTTAAGTCAGATAAGAGCACTGAAAATGCAGATATCCTGAAACTGGCAAATTGAAAATCACCCCTTCTGCTCTTATTGGAATCGAATTAGGTGGGCACTTTTGATGCGATCATTTTGATAAGAAGTTAGACTACGAACTCAATCCGAAAGAATATTTCAATAAAACGAAGATTGTCGAAACTCTATTGTGCAAAAGCCAGATATATTGAGAGTAACCACGGTTCGGGCAAGGTTGTGATATCCAAAGAATCGGAACAAATTTTAATGCAATTTGGGAGCCGGATTCCGTCACAAACCATACTCGGTTAAAAATACATGTTTCAAATGGATATCACAAGCGGTTTTATAAGATAGTCTGTTAAAGTCCGATACGGATGTCCTCGCCCCCAAAATCCATCCTAAAAATAAAGTGACGGCCAGTCCCAAAAATTTCCCAAGAATTAAATTTAGGATTTTCTTGACTTGGCAGCCGGTTTTTATGATATCAGTAATTTTGCCACTGTGGTGATACCATCTACATATCTGCAGT
>Ga0255055_10001988_pt1 | contig 14503 bp, 13 predicted proteins | sample JV7_2_27_MG_FD_188633 | JGI IMG/M metagenome (GOLD analysis project Ga0255055, IMG submission 188633) | Seawater microbial communities from Jervis Inlet, British Columbia, Canada - JV7_2_27 | ecosystem: Environmental > Aquatic > Marine > Inlet | place: Canada: British Columbia | collected...
AATAGCCACATCGGGTGCATGTAGAAAGTAAAATACCAAAGATAACACGAGACTAAATGCAGACAATACTATTACTGCACTTAATAGATTCTTTATTTCAAGTGCTACTAAAGCAAGCACGGGTAACATTATCAAGAACACAATTAGCATAATTTCGCAGCTCTAATCTGCTCCCCCTTTAACATTTCTTTTTCTTCCGCCATGGTTTTATCCCTCTGATAGCAGCTGAGCGTGCTATGGCATGTGAGGCTACCGGATTGGTCAACAACAAAAACACCAATATTATTAATATCCTTAAGGAGAACGAATCTAAACCCTCCCTCACCATCAAACCGACAAACAACGCGACAGCGCCTGCAGCATCGCACTTTGAGCTGGTCTGTAATCGAGTGTAAATATCGGGAAAACGAATGATTCCCAGTGTGCCAAAAAATATAAAAACTAATCCCAGAAATATAAATAGGTAAGCTATCATTTTCTGTCGGTATCCTCACCTTCTAAAAATTTACTAATAGCGATTATGCTTACAAAACCTATAATAGCGTATACCAATGCTACATCCAGATATATCCTTCGTTCGAAGAATACTGCAGCAGCTACCATGATCATAACTACTTTAGAGGAGATAAGATTAACGGCTATTAGCCTATCCCATGGTGTAGGCCCAAAAATGACCCGATAAAGAGCAAGTGAAGCAGTTATACCTAATACAGCAATGATAATGGTCACAGCAGTCATATAAATATTCTCCCTAACCAGTATTCGAATCGCCCTTTGATCAACTCTGCTGCATGCCCAAAATGGGTTGTACGTGCATACAACCAGTGGACGTAAAGATGATCACCTTCGATATCGATGGTGATAGTGCCAGGTGTTAGGGTTATAGAATTTGCTAATAGCACGATACCTAAATCTGATTTTATATCTGACTTTATCATAACCACATCTGGATTGATATCCATAGTTATAACTCGATAGACTACATCAATACTGGCAAGAAACATCTCGTAAAGTAGAACAAAAACATAAATAAGTAACAACCAGATCGTTCGAATAGCTCTACCGCGCATGCCTTCGTCTGGTTTAATAAAGAAATCGAAACTCAGTAAGGCAACCAGACACGAAAAGAGAGCACCAATAAGCAATGAAGCCGGTTGAAGATTTTGGCTGAGAACCAACCAAAAACTCATGAGCACAAAGAAGGTTAAAACTAATCTGACACCTTTCTTATACATAATATATATAATTATCCTCTACTTAATTTGTATACTTAACACTTTGTTGATTATTATTAGAGTGAAGCTATAAATATAATAATTCTTAAGCTTCAGTATATGTCAAGCTAGATTGATTTTGAATCCAACACCTGCATATACTTATTCATCTTGCCCCTTTTAGAAGTGGCAGATGTTCATAAAAACTATTATGATTATCCTAAGTTTGTGCCCTATGGTTGAAAAAATAGAAAAAATAGGGTTCACTTCTATAAAATAGAGGGAATCCCTATGAAGCAGAAAATAAATATCCAGCTAAAGATAAATATAACAAGGGGGGGGTTAAAAGTCAAGTTTTTAAAAGAAAGAGACCGCCTTCGAAGTAGAGTAGCCAGAAGTAAAAAACCAGGATTCAGAATCCATTGCATTAGATGGCATAGATTGTTTAGAATACAGTGACAAGTAATATGTAATGAGTAATGAGTTCATGTTTTCAAGTCTGCAAAAACAAGTTACTTATCACATATTACACATTACACAACTTACTGGTAAGCTGGGTAACTGTATAACCAGCTAACTAGATAACACCCTCTTTGTTTATTGAGAAAGGGTTATCAGCATTTAAAGACAAACAACTTTTTCTCTACAATATTTACATTTTCCATCTTCATCCAAACTCACATTAATAAAATTATAACCTGCTCGCTTGATTAAAGTTTTTTTACAATTTCCACAATAGGTGGTGTTGGCTTCCTCATCCCAGATATTTCCTACATATACATATTTTAACTTTTTTTGGGCAATATCTCGTGCTTTATATAAGGTGGAAATCGGGGTTTCCGAAATATTCATCTTGTAACAGGGGAAATAGCGAGAAAAATGCAAAGGTATATCTTCACTTAGAGAAGAAATCCAATCCACCATCTTATTAATTTCCTCTTCGCTATCGTTTAAACCGGGAATAATCAAATTGGTTATCTCTATATGGCAATATTCTTTAGAAAGCTCGATGGTGTTAAGCACAGGAGAAAGGCTTCCTTTAGAATATTTTTGATAAAAAGAATTTCGGAAAGATTTAAGGTCAATATTCATGGCATCAACAAAAGGCAAAAGTTTAATAAGGGGTTCACGATTAATAAATCCGTTAGTAACCAAGATATTTTTTAAGTTATTTTTTTTAGCTAACCTGGCTGTATCCAAAACGTATTCATACCAGATTAGAGGTTCAGAATAAGTATAACATATTGCCGGAGAATTATTCTGTAGGGCTAATTGTATTGCCTTTTCGGGGGATAACTCTTCCACTTGAACATCTTTTATATTTGCCTGAGAAATGGTCCAGTTCTGGCAGAAAAGACAAGCAAAATTGCATCCTATTGTGCCCAGTGATAAAACCATTGTTCCGGGACAAAAATGATAAAACGGTTTTTTTTCAATATGATCCATTCCATAAGAGGAAACTTTGGAATATATTAAAGAATAAAGTTGGTTATTTATATTTTCCCGGGCTCGGCAAAAACCAACCTGGCCTTTTTTTATTAGGCATTCTTTAGGGCAAAGCAGACATTTTATAATCCCTTTATCTTTGTCGATTAATTCATAAAACAAGGCTTCTTTCATTTAAAAAACACCTCTTAACTAGTCGTTAGTGAATAGTGGATAGTCGTTAGTAGGGGCAGACCTTGTGTCTGTCCTTTTAATTAAAATATATAGAATACGCTTTATTCAACCCTATGTTCTAGTATTTATTTATAAAAAATAGAAGGATTGAGTAACTACAGCATTACATGTAAAACAAGATGTATGAAACTCAATATAGAATAATATATATTTAAATTATAAATTTTGAGCTATGGCTTTGCGTTTTGTGCTCTTAGTTTTTCATTTTATTACTAAATACTATTCACTAACGACTAACTAACGACTATCTAATGGTATCTTTTTACTTCAAAGCGAAATAATTTTGCTTTTTCATCGGGATAAATTCCTGCTTTGCGTTTGGCAATATTCACCTGTTCCTCTGCTGTATCTACGCCTTCTAAATCAGGTAACAACAAACCCTTTTTGTAACCACTACTAACAATTACTCCATATTTTTTGGGATCAAGTTCTGAGATATCAGAAATTTCTTCAGGAGGAGACAAGACATCCACCGAGATAGTTAAATCACCTAATTCAGAAGCTGTTACCGGAGAAAAACGAGGGTCATCAACAGCAGCACTAATAGCATTTTTTATAATTTCCTGGGCTATATTTTTCTGAACAGGCATAAAAGTTCCTATACACCCTCTTAAATTACCGTTTTTTTTAAGAGAAACAAATACCCCTGCCTTTTGATTAATCATCTCTTCAGGAAGTCCCAGGGAAGGAGTAATTATTTTTCCCTGTTTTATATAATTTTCAATCGTCTCTCGCGCTAACCTAACATAAGCACTTTCTTCTTTCGCTTTCATAACTTATTTGACTCCCTTTAATAAAAAATTGACCAATTCGCCAATTGACCGATTAACCAATTAGTTTAATTAGTAAGTTTGCCAGTCCTCTAGTAAGTTACTAAGAAGTAATATGTGAAAAGAAACTTGTTTTTTCCAGACTTAAAAACATAAGCTCATTACATATTACTGTATTTCTATCCGCTATACGCTATATGCTATATGCTATTTATATATTTTATTCGACAAATTATAAAGAATTCCTGCTAACAAATTATCATTTTTAATATAATACTATCTAATTTTAATTGGTAAATTGGTTAATCGGGTAATTGGTAAATTGATTAACATATCCTGGGTAACTGTTCCCCGGTTAGCATATCGACTATTCTTTTCCCACCAATGGTAGTATTCAGATAAACTTTTCCCTCCGATTTTTTTACTACTCTACCGATAATTTTTGATTTTTTTCCATATTCATTCTCTTTCATCTTTTTTAGCATATCGGGGGCAATTTCCCAGGGAATAAAAGCCACCAATTTACCTTCGTTAGCGAGATACAAGGGGTCATAGCCTAATATTTCGCAAGCTGCCCTTACCTCTTCCTGAATGGGAATATCATCTTCGTTTATCTCTATATCTACCTTTGAAGTTAAAGCTATTTCGTTTAGGGTAGTAGATAAGCCTCCTCGCGTAGGATCTCTTAGGACATGGATATCTTTGTTAACTTTCAACATATCTGCCACTAAAGAAGAAAGAGGAGCAGTATCACTTTTTATATCTGTTTCGAATTTCAAACCCTCTCTTTCCGATAAAACAGCAATCTCATGGCTACCAATAGGACCATTTATCATAACTAAATCTCCGACTTTAGCATTACTTCCGGAAATATTTACTCCTTCATTTACCATTCCCACACCTGAGGTATTAATAAATATTTTATCTGCGGCCCCTCTATTCACCACTTTAGTGTCTCCAGTTACAATATCAATCCGGGCAACTACTGAAGCCTCCCTCATACTTAAAACAATCTTTTCTAACAAGCGTAAAGAGAATCCCTCTTCGATAATAAAAGAACAGCTTAAATATAAAGGAGTTGCCCCACACATTGCTAAATCATTGACTGTACCGTAAACTGCCAGCTCCCCAATATTCCCTCCTTTGAAAAATAAAGGGTCTACCGTATAAGAATCGGTAGTGTAGGCTAATTTTAATCCTTCGATATTTAATATTGCACCATCATCAAGTCTTTTCAAATAAGGATTAGTAAAATTAGATAAAAACAGTTTTTTTATTAAATTAAAAGATAGTTTCCCTCCACTACCATGACTTAGTAATATTCTGTCTTCTTTCATTATCTTTTCCTTTCACAACCAGTCGTTAGTGAATAGTCGTTAGTCGTTAGTAGGACAAGGATATGGCGATGCGCCCCTACTTACTAAGAACTGATAACTAAAAACTGTCGACCGGTTCTTTTTATCTATAAACTAAAAACTGTGAACTTGCACCTTGCATCTCGCATCTTGTAACTTGTGTTTATACTAAATACTATTCACTAACGACTAGTTATATTTATAGTAGGCAGCACAAGTGCCTTCGGTAGAAACCATACATGCTCCTTGGGGGTTTTCGGGAGAGCAAACCTCTCTATAAAGAGAACATTCAGGCGGAGTTATCACCCCTCTTAATACCTCTCCACAACGGCATCCTCTTGATTCTTTAGTTTCTTCTATTTCTATTTCGAATTTTCTAGCATTAAATTTCCCATATTTATCTTTTATCTCCAAGCCGCTAAGGGGGATATTCCCTATCCCTCTCCAATCGGAATCGATCACCTTAAATACCTCTTTAATTTTATCCAAGGCGGTTTTATTCCCTTCAGGTTTAACTGCCCGTTCATATTGTATTTCTATCTCTGCCCTATCATCTTCAATCTGTTTAACCAGCATATAGATGCTCTGCAAAATATCCAGGGGCTCAAATCCACAGATAACACAGGGTACTTTATATTGAGTGGTAATAAAATTGTAAGGTCGACTCCCGATAATCGCACTTACATGCCCCGGGCAGATAAAGCCATCAATGTTTACTTCTTTGCCTTCTAATAAGGCTTTCATTACAGGGGGTATAATCTTTGCTACACTTAAAACAGTAAAATTATTAATCTCATCTTTTTGAGCTTTTAATACAGCACTGGCTATCGTAGGAGAGGTAGTTTCAAAACCCACCCCCATAAAAACAATTTTTTTAGAGGGATTATTACGAGCAACCTCTAAAGCATCTAAAGTAGAGTACACAACTCTTATATCGCTACCATTAGCTTTTTCTTTTTCCAAGGTAGAAGTAGAACCAGGCACTTTAATCATATCTCCAAAGGTAGTTATTATAAAGTCACTCTCTCGAGACAGGGCAATAATTTCATCGATATATCGAATAGGAGTAACACATACCGGGCATCCCGGCCCTGAAATAAGATTGATATTAGTGGGTAACATTTTCTTGATTCCATTTCTAAATATATTCACAGTATGGGTCCCACAAACCTCCATTAAATTGATCCTTTTTTTCGAAATATTTTTAATTTCCTGGAAGGCCCTCTGGGCTATTTCTTTATTCCGGTATTCATCAATATATTTCAATCTATTATTCCCTCCCACGCTCTAAATATTTCTAAAGCCTCTTTCTGGTCAATTACTTCAATGGCGAAACCAGCATGTAAAAGTACATAATCACCTTCTTTTACTTGGTCGATTAGATCTAAACTTGCTTTTTTGGTAATTCCACCAATTTCTATTTCAGCTGTACGGTCATTAAATATTTTCTTAACTTTTCCCGGTATCGCTAAACACATTCTTTTTCCTCCTCTATTTAGTTAGTTGGTCAACTGGTTTAATCTTAATTCATTAACTAACTAACCAGGTAACCACGTAACTAGCTAACTATTAACTTCCCGCTACAACCGCCTGTCCCAGAGATATTCCACCATCATTAGGGGGAACTTTTCTCTGGATATATACCTGAAAATCATCCTTTTCCAATAGAGAAATAATTCTTTCTGTTAGATAACGATTTTGAAATACACCGCCACTTAAAGCAATTTTATTAATTCCAGTACTTTTTTTTATTTTACCACACAAATTAAGAGTAAACTCTGCAACCGTATTATGAAATTTGGCAGCCATTACCTTTTTGTCTATCCCCTCTTTAAGATCTGTAATTATATCTATAAAAATTTCCTGGGGGTCAATAATAAATTCATCACCTTCTTTACAGATACAGAAATTATATCTCTCTTTTATCCCAGATGCACAAAACGATTCTAATTCCATAGCTGCCTGTCCCTCATAACTTATCTCATCTCTTATCCCAATTAACGAAGATACTGCGCCAAAGAGACGTCCACAACTGGAAGTAAGCGGAGAATTTATATTTTTATCGATCATCTTTTCAATAATAGATAATTTATCATAATCCATTCTACGGTTAAAATCTATATCAATTTTTTTAGCCCTGGAGCCATAAATAGAATATAAATAGCTGTAAGCCATCCTCCAGGGCTCCATAATGGCTTTATCTCCCCCGGGCAAGGGATAATATTTTAAATGACCTACCCGTAGATATTCCTTTAGATCGCATAACAAAAACTCTCCTCCCCAAATATTACCATCATCTCCATAACCTGTACCATCATAAGCCACCCCAATTACTTTTTCCTTAATATTGTTTTCAGCTATACAGCTTACTATGTGGGCATAATGATGCTGAACCTTAACAACCCTCAATCCTTTTTTCGCCCTTGTTTCCTCTGCATATTGAGTAGAGAGATAATCGGGATGAAGATCACAGGCAATAATTTTCGGGTTTATTCTAAACATTTTCTTCAAACTCGCTATAGATTCTTTAAGAAAATTTAAAGTTTCTACACTCTTTAAATCCCCTAAATATTGACTTAGAAAAACATAATTTTCCTTAGAAAAACTGATAGTATTTTTTAATTCCCCACCCAAAGCCAATACTTCCTTTAATTTGAAATCAAGAATTATGGGGTGAGGAACATATCCTCTTGACCTTCGAAAAAACACATTATCGTCATTTATAATCTTTAATACAGAATCATCGCAACGGTTAAATATATCTCTATCGTAGAGTAGAAAAAAATCAGCAATCCTGTCTAATTTCTCCAAGGCTTCCTGATTATCACCGATTATCGGTTGGTCTGTAATGTTACCACTGGTCATTATTAAAGCGGTAAAATTATCTTTTAATAAAAGATAATGAAGAGGGGTGTAAGGTAACATTACTCCTAGATAATTATTTCGGGGGGCTACTAATGAAGAAATTAAGCTATCTTCTTTCTTTTTTAAAAGGACAATAGGCCGAGCCCGATTTATCAGCCATTCTTCTTCCTTCTTCCCGAGTTTACAATATTGCTTAATTTTTTCTAAATTAAAAGACATTATACCAAAGGGTTTAGCCTCTCTATTTTTTAACCGTCGTAATCTTGCAACTGCTTTATTATTGGTTGCATCACAGGCCAAATGAAAACCACCCAATCCTTTAATCGCACCAATTTTCCCCTCTTCTAAGAGTTTAACAGCTTTTTCTATGGGATCGATGCCTTCTAATTTTCTTTTATTTTGGTAAAGGGATACCTGCGGACCACAATCAGCACAGGCATTTGGTTGAGCATGATATCTTCTATTTTCTATATCGTCATACTCACTCTGACATAAAGAGCACATTTTGAAATTATTCATCGTGGTCTTTCCCCGATCGTATGGGATGTCTTTTATAATGGTAAAGCGGGGACCACAATTAGTACAATTTATAAAAGGATAACGGAAACGTCGATTATGAGGGTCGAATAATTCTTGCAGGCAGTCCTTACATATACTTATATCCGGGGAGACTAATACAAAACCGTCCTCTTCTTTAACTATGCTCTTCTTAATGTAAAATCCTTTATAACCAACTAAGGGAAGTTGATTTACTTCTATCTTTTCAATCCTGGCTAAAGGAGGAAGTTTCTTTTTTATGTCATTAATAAAATTATTTAATTCTTCCGTTTTCCCCTCAATATCCATTTCCACGCCCTGGTTTGAATTAAGGACCCAACCTGATAGATTGTAATTTTGTACTAATTTATGAATAAAGGGGCGAAATCCGACCCCCTGGACAATGCCTTTGATAATTATATTTTTTCTAATCTTCATCTCTTTTTTTTCTTACCTGTTCTTTTAGCCAATCAAACCAGTTATCTAAACCTTCTCCGGTCTTACAGGAAATTTCAAATATCTTTAAATTGGGGTTAATATTTAATGCGTCTTTCTTTATTTTATCCATATTAAAATTTGTATAAGATAATAAATCAGTCTTATTTATCAAAACCGCACTTGCTTTGCGGAACATCACCGGATATTTTATAGGCTTATCGTCCCCTTCGGGTATGCTTACCATCACTACCCTATCATCTTCTCCCAAATCAAATCCTGCCGGACAGACTAAATTGCCCACATTTTCAATAACAAAAAGATCCGTTTCTTTAAAATTATAGTTACCCAATACACCATCTACCATATTAGCATCAAGATGGCAAGCTCCGTCAGTGTTTATTTGAGTCACCGGAATATTATATTTTTCTATCCTCTCAGCATCATTAGTAGTTTGAAGATCTCCTTCTATAACTGCAATCTTTAGTTCATTCTTCAGCGAATCTATGGTTCTTTCTAAAAGACTGGTCTTTCCAGACCCGGGAGAACTCATTAAATTAATGGTATAAACTTTGTTTTTATTAAATATGTCTCTGTTTTTTTGAGCTATGCTATCATTAGCTTTTAAAATATTGGTAAAAACTTTTACTTTAGCCATTTTGTTCTCTCCGTGATTATTTTAAATATTAATTAATAATTTTCTAATTATTTTATTGGTCTTTTAATTTATCAATCATTAATAATTCGAATAGTTAGTTGGTTATTTAGTCAAGGATTTAATCTTAAACCAATTAACTAGCTAACTAGTTAACTAACTAACCAAATACTAATGACTATTTCTAAAATATTTTTCCGCTAAAATAACTGCTACAAAATCATCATAATGGCAAGAGGGTACTCTTAAGGATAAAGGAATAAGCTTAGAAATGCCTCGGGGCGGATGTGCTTCAAAGTATTTTTTTCTTGCTTCTAAGGTGCTAAATTCTTCCTCGATTAGAATTATCCTTAATCGAGGAAAATGGTTTTTCAATCTCTTTTCTATATTTTTGTAATTAGTGCCGTTTCCTAAAATAATTTTATTTATCTTATAAATATTTAGACTATCTTCAATAGTCCCCGCTATCTTCTCTGTGGGAATAACTTTTCTTTGTAAAACGCTTAAATTAGAATCCACCGCTGCATAGCCACACTTTTTGGTTCCCGGATCAATAGAAATAATTATCTCTTCTTCTGGCATAATCTGTTTAGCAACTCCTTATGTTAACAATTAAATTTCTATCCGTTCAGGATGAGTATAAATATTCATTCTTTTCCCTCGAACAAACCCTACCAGAGTTATACCTGCTCTTTTAGCTAACTTTATAGCAAGGTCTGTCGGAGCTGCCCTGGAAATAACCATTGACAACTTCCCGATAATAATCTTTCTTAAAATTCCTGAAGTTATACGACAAGAGGTTAATATTATTTTATCTTCAGTGGTAATGTCATTTACAAAGGCTTCCCCTAATATTTTATCGATAGAATTATAACGACTGATATCTTCACTAAATAATATTATAGAACCATTTATATCAGCCAAAGCACAACTGTGTACCCCTCCGGTCATTTTAAAAAAATTAGCTCTTCCCTGCATTTCAGAAATAAGAGAATGAATCAAATTACTACTAATTTTTAAAGAAGTATCGACAGATAGAGGGGGCTCTTCCTGTTCTTCTGGTTGTTGGTAACTTCCTATCCATAAATTACTATTAATGATATCTTCTGACGATAAAGAAACACCTTTAATCTCTATTTCCATCAGGTCTTGCTTTTCATTTATATCTAAAGATATAATATCCTCTTTCTTTTGTAAAATACCTGATGTATAGAGAAAACCCAATCCTAGATATTTATATTTTTCGGGACTGCAATTTAAGGTTACTAACTTTTTTTTATTTAGCAAGATAGTAAAAGTAGTTTCTCTTACTACTAAATCTGAAATTTCTTCTCTCTTGTTTCCTTTAATTCGAGCTAGATTTACCTCTACTCCTTTTTTTTCCACTTAATCTTCCTTTAATCCTTGAACTCGTTTCCTTTTATCAGTTCTTCTGCCCTGATAAAGTCTTCTTTATAATTAATATTAAAAAAAGAATTTAACTTCGGATCAACCTTCTTTATTTCTTTTTCTTCAATATACTTAACTTTTAAATAAGGGAAAATTCTTCTAATCGATAGAATTCCGACTTCAATATTTCTCTTTATAACTTCCAAGCAATCTTTACTATAAATGGCACATAAGGGTTCTAAATAACTCTTGGCGTAACGAGGAATAATAATATCGTTAGAATCAATCTTATCCCCCATATATTGGAGTAGCTCCACTTTCAAAAAAGGCATATCACAACCTACTACCAAATTATATCGGGAAGCAGATGCCTTCAAGCCAGAATATAACCCTACCAAAAGACCTTTTTGGTTAAATAGGTCTGATACTACTTGTTTATAAGAGGGGTATCTCTCTGGAGGACCGACTATAATAATATTATCTCCTACTATATGCTTGAGTTTTGATATTACTATATCGATAAGGCGTTTTCCGTTTAATTTAAGTATTGCTTTATTTTGATCCGAACCTATCCTGCTGCTTTTCCCCCCTGCTAAAATAATTGCTGTTAAGCGAGGGCTTTCTTTATTCCTTTTAATTTCCATATTATATATCATTCCGTCTCGATTATAAAGTTACAAATTCGTATCGTGTATCGCGTATCGAGTATCGCGTGACGAAAAAGAAAGGCGCAAGAGAAAAAAGAAAATGGGAAAACAAAAGCAATAAATATTCTTTTCTTTATCTAACTACCCCACTAAAGTTTACATTAACTTTTTACTTCTTTGTGTGTGCTCTAAATATTATTTTATTAATGTTTTCTTTATTTTTACCGCACATACTTTATATTCAGGAATCTTAGCTACCGGATCCAGGGCAGCATTGGTAAGTAGATTTGCTGCTGCTTCGTGGAAATGAAAACTCATAAACACCACACCTTTTCCTGATTTTTCAGTAACTTTTGCCTTAGCCTTGATTTTTCCTCGACGAGAGGTTACTTCTACAAATTCTCCGTCTTCGACCTTTAGCTCTTGCGCATCTTGAGGATTAATCTCCACCAATGCTTCTGGATAAATCTCATTTAACCCTTTAGATCTTCGACTTACAGTTCCGGTGTGAAAATGGTATAATACCCGACCAGTGGTAAAGAGGAAAGGGTATTCCTCGTCTGGTAGTTCGGCTGCTTCTTTGAATTCTGCTGCAGAGAATTTTCCTTTTCCGCGACTGAATTTATCTTTATGAAGATATTTAGTTCCAGGATGATTGATATCTAAGCAAGGCCATTGCAATCCTGCTTTTTCTAACCGATTGTAATACATCCCGCCATAAATTGGAGTCAAGCTAGCAATTTCTTCCATTATTTTCGCTGGATTACTATAACTCATATTGTAGCCCATCTTTTGCGCTAATTCACAGATAATTTGCCATTCCGGTTTTGAGTCTCCTACAGGTGCTATAGCTTTTCTTATTAGTTGTACCCTTCTTTCAGTATTAGTGATGGTCCCGTTTTTTTCTGCAATAGTAACTCCTGGTAAGATTACATCTGCTAATTCAGCGGTTTCGGTCATAAAAATATCAGAAACTACTAAAAAATCTGTTCTCTTTAGTGCTTCCCGAGCGTGGTTAAGGTCTGGATCAGACATAGCGGGATTTTCTGCCATAACAAATATGCCTTTAATTTTTCCCTCATAAGCAGCATTTAAAATCTCTACTACGGTCAAACCTGCTTTGTCGGATAAATCTGCTCTCCAAGCTTTAGAAAATTTCTCTTTAACTTGAGGGTCTGTAACTTTTTGGTAACCGGAATAAACATTAGGTAAAGCCCCCAAATCGCAAGCTCCCTGTACATTGCTCTGTCCACGCAGTGGATTAACTCCAGTACTTTCTTTTCCTACATTACCAGTAAGCATAGCAATATTAGCAGTAGATAATACATTATCTGTTCCGGTAGTATGCTGAGTAATTCCCATCGAGTAAATTAAAGAAACAGTGGGAGCAGTTGCATAAATCCTGGCTGCCTTTCGAATATCTTCAGCCGGAACACCGGTTATTTTTTCTACCACTTCAGGAGTATATTTGAGCACAGCCTTTTTTAATTCCTCGTATCCTTCTGTTCTTTGATCAATAAATTCTTTATCTTCTAATCCTTCACTGATAATTACGTTCACCAATCCATTAAATAGGGCTACATCAGTACCAGGTCGTTGTCTTAGCCATAAAATAGCATATTTAGCAAGCTCAATTTCTCGAGGATCGGCCACAATTAATTTTGCTCCATTTTTAGTAACCGCCTTTTTAATTTCTAAGGCAATTATGGGATGATTCTCGGTAGTATTGGAACCAGTAAGATAAATAACTGAAGCATCGGCAATCTCTTCTATGGAATTGGTCATTGCTCCACTACCGAAGGCTTGAGCTAGTCCTGCAACAGTTGCTGAATGACACAAGCGGGCACAATGGTCTACATTGTTAGTTCCCAAAACCGCTCGACCAAACTTCATTAGAAGATAATTTTCTTCATTAGTACACTTTGCAGAAGATAAAACGGCTAAGCTATCATTACCGCTTTCTTCCTTGATCCTGGTAAATTTATCACTTATTAACTGGTAAGCTTCTTCCCAGGAAGCTTTTTTTAATTTTCCATTCTTTCTAATTAAAGGAGTGGTTAACCGGTCTTTGTGGTGAATATAATCGTAACCGAAACGTCCTTTAGCGCAGAGGTTAATCCCATTTACTATACTCTCTGGGCTAGAAGTAACTTTTACTACTTTTCCCTCTCTCACATTAAAATCAAAATTACATCCACATCCACAGTAACTACAAGTGGTTTTTACTTTTTTAAATTCCCAAGTTCTACCCTTCCCTTGTGCTTCTTTATCTATCAAAGCACCTACCGGGCAGACTGCAACACACTGTCCGCAAAATACGCAGTTTGAATTTCTTAAATCGGTTCCTCCCTCGACTATAATCTCTGTTTTTGTTCCTCGATACCCAAAATCAATAATATTTGATTGCTGAATTTCATTACATATTTCCACACATCTTCCGCATAACACACATTTATCCAATTCTCTTACTATAAAAGGATTATTATTATCAATAGTAAGCTCTTTTTTATTTTGTTCAAATCTGGATTTCTTTATACCTAAATCATAAGCCAGATCCTCTAAAATACAAGACCCGCTCTTCTCACAGGTCATACAATCCAGAGGATGATTGGCTAGTAAGAATTCCAAAGTCATTTTCCGGGCCCTAGCAACTCTTTTATTATTAGTATGAATTTCTAAGCCTTCTCTTACCGGATAAGCGCAAGAAGCAACTAATGCAGGTATACCAACAACCTCTACAACACATATCCGACAAGAACCAGGAGTAAATCCGAGTTCAGGCATAACACATAGAGTTGGAATTTCAATACCCGCTCCTTTAGCAGCATCTAAAATAGTTATTCCTTCTTCTGCTCTTACCTTGATATTATCTATTGTTATATTTATCAAAGACACTGCTTTTCGCCCTCCTATTTCTAAAACTTTTCTCTCTAAATAATTAAAAACTATCTATTTT
>Ga0255055_10001990_pt1 | contig 14498 bp, 10 predicted proteins | sample JV7_2_27_MG_FD_188633 | JGI IMG/M metagenome (GOLD analysis project Ga0255055, IMG submission 188633) | Seawater microbial communities from Jervis Inlet, British Columbia, Canada - JV7_2_27 | ecosystem: Environmental > Aquatic > Marine > Inlet | place: Canada: British Columbia | collected...
TAAACGCTGTACGCTAACCATGTGCTAACGACTTAATTATGCTCCGGTTCTTGATCTGTTGTGTGATCTAATATTTTCTCTTTACTGCCTTCATCTTCCTCTTTAAATATATCTATCTCCTTTTTTTTCTGCTCTCCTTCTGCCTTTTTAAATAACTCTTCCACTTTTTCTTCTTCCTCATGTGAGTAATCAACTTCTATTTCTCGATATTTATTCAAACCTGTTCCTGCGGGTATAATATTGCCAATAATAACATTTTCCTTTAAACCATAAAGTTTATCTACCTTCCCCTTAATAGAAGCGTTGGTTAAAACATGAGTAGTTCTCTGAAATGATGCAGCAGATAGAAAACTTTCAGTAGAAAGGGAAGCTTGGGTAATGCCTTGAATTATGGGCATTCCTACTGCTACAATCTTCTTCCTTCTAATAAATCCTACATTTACAATTATATTAATGCATGCGATCTTATTATTTGCTCTTACTTTTATCAAATCCAAATGTCTACTACAAATTTCTGTAGCATGCTTCCTGGTTATCTTTTTACCTCCATTAATTATAACTTCACCTGTTTCCGTATCCAAAATATCTAAAGCAGTAATTTTGCCTACTGCGTTGTTGTAAAGGAATTCTAAGGTTCTGCCTTCTAAAGAAAAATATCTTCCATCCTCTAATGGCAGATCACTTAATTTATACAATAATATTTTTTTAATTAAATTTTTACTTATTATTTGATCTTTATCTGCAATAACATTTCCGCTTACTGGATCTTTAATATCTTCCCCAAGAGGTTGGCCAATAATTTCATCCTTAATTGACTTAATCAGTCCATCCCTTACTGATATCTCCTTAGTTTCTTCCCATACCTTTATTTTATCTACCTTAGCTTTTATGATCTTATCCACCTCTGAAGAAGTAAGTTGCTTGTTTGCACTTACTAAAACTTGAGAATCTTCTGGATTAATAATATCTCCGGCGGTAATTCTGTCTTCTATCTTTTCATAAATATCTGGTTTTGCACAACTTATTATTCTAATATCACTATTAGTAATATCTACTCCTATTTCTTTACTTATAATCTCGTTAAGTTTTATCTTAGAATCACTTAGATTACCTGTTTTAGTGTTTTCTTCTTGAATATTATCTTCAATCCCACCGACTAAAATATTGCCGGTTATTCTTTCTATAAAGGAATTTTCTCCCTTGACAATGGTATATTGTTCTTTTTTTTGATCCTCAACTATTAATGCGGTAAAATCGCTGGTTTCAATTTTGGGTATCACTTTATTAGTAAGAACTTCTCCTTCTTCAACCATTACCTCTCCTGTCTTAACGTCTACTAATGAAGAAATCATTTTTTTGTTTTCTAATAATTCTCTATTCTTCTTGTTAATCTCTTTGTTTTCTTGTACTATTTTTTCATTGGCCTTTTCAAAATCTGATACATATACTAATTCCCCGGATAGTAACTCAGAGTCACGTGCTGATCTGACATAAATCATGTTTAAGCGGGCAATCTGACGAATTATTGTTTCGATATGTTTATCATTAATTTTAACCCCTTGCGATCTATATACTGCTTGTATTTCTTTTAATAAATATTCTTGAACTGCCTTGATTCCCTGAATCTTTAAAATATCATGAGGATCAATAAATCCAACAGTCAATCTTTCTCCAGCTCTAATTTTTTGTCCTTTTTCTACTATTAATCTTAAATCGGGGGAAATATTATAGATTCTTTTCTTTTCTTCAACGGGGTCTTTATTTTTTTTTGATGTTTCAGGATTAATTACTACCTGCTTTTTGTGATTGTTTTCGGTAATGATTTCCTCTACTATTCCATTTATTTCACTAATTACAGCCTGTTTTTTGGGCTTTCTTACCTCAAAAAGTTGCTCTACTCGTGGAAGTCCTAAGGTAATATCTTCACCACTAATTTTGACCCCTCCGGTATGAAAAGTTCTTAAAGTTAATTGTGTTCCTGGTTCTCCGATAGATTGAGCCGCGATAACTCCTACAGCTTCCCCGATATTTACTAATTTTCCAGTAGCCATATCTTTACCATAACATTTAGTACATATTCCATGTTCTGCTCTGCAGGTTAAAATCGATCTAACTTTAACCTCTTTTATTCCCGCTTCCGAAATCTTTTTAGCGCTTTTTTCGTCAATTTCTTCCCCTAATTCAACTAATACTTTACTGGTTTTGGGGTCTATTGCCTCTTCTTGAGTTATCCGGCCTACCAACCTTTCTTCTAAAGTCTCGATTACAGTACTATCATCTTGAAATGCCCTGATAATTATTCCATCAGATGTGCCACAGTCTTCTTCTCTGATAATTGCATCCTGAGCTACATCAACCAATCTTCTGGTTAAATATCCTGATTTTGAAGTTCTAAGAGCAGTGTCTGCTAATCCTTTTCGAGCTCCATGGGTAGAAATAAAATACTCTAATACTGACAAACCGTCTCTAAAATTAGATCTAATAGGGAATTCAATAATCTTTCCCGAAGGATCAGCCATTAAACCCCTCATTCCAGCTAACTGGCCAATTTGACGTTTACTTCCCCGAGCTCCGGAATCAGCCATAATATATAAAGGATTAAATTTGCTTAAATTCGCTAAAATAGCATCAACTACATCATCAGCAGCTTTGGTCCAAGCGTTTACAATTTTCTGTTCTCTCTCATCCTCCATAATTAATCCGTAATTATATTGTTCTTGAATCCTATCTACTTCCCTTTCAGCTACTTCTAATATCTTATCTTTTTGGGAAGGTATTTCTAAATCTACCACGCCTATAGAAATCCCTGAAGAGGTAGCAAAACTAAAACCTAATTTTTTAATCTTATCTAAAATATCAACAGTTCTTTCTTTCCCATATTTTCGATAAACAAAAGAAATAATCTTTTCTAAGGATTTTTTAGTTATAGTTAAATTGATAAAATCCATATCATCAGGGAAAATTTCGTTAAAAATAATTCTACCGGCTGTTGTGCCTTTTAGGGAGTCGTGTATTTTGTATTTAATTTTAGCATGTAAGTCTATAAAACCACTCTCATAAGCTCTTATTACCTCATTGGGATTACCAAAAATTTTACCCTCACCCTTCTGCGCACTTTCCCGCATAGTAAGATAATAACAACCTAAAATAATATCCTGGCTAGGCAAAGCTATAGGTAAGCCATTAGCTGGAGAGAGTATATTATTCGAAGATAGCATTAAAATTTCTGCTTCAGCTTGAGCTTCCGGTGAAAGAGGAACATGAATTGCCATCTGATCGCCGTCAAAGTCTGCATTAAAAGCTGCACAAACTAAAGGATGAATCTGTATCGCATTTCCTTCCACCAAAACAGGTTTAAAAGCTTGAATACCTAAACGATGTAATGTCGGTGCCCGATTTAGTAAGATAGGATGATCTTCTACAATATCTTTTAATATACTCCAGACCTCTGGCTTGCCTTTCTCTGCTATTTTTTTGGCAGTTTTGATATTATGAGCCAAATCCTTAGCCACTAATTCTCTCATTACATATGGCTTGAACAGCTCCAAAGCCATCTTTTTGGGTAACCCGCATTGGTAAAATTTTAAATTCGGACCTGCTACAATTACTGATCTTCCTGAATAATCCACTCTTTTACCTAAAAGGTTCTGTCTAAATCTACCTTTCTTGCCTTTTAGCATATCACTTAACGATTTTAGGGGCCTATTCCCTGCACCAAGTACTGCTCGCCCTCTTCTGCCATTGTCTATTAAAGCATCAACCGCTTCCTGTAACATCCGCTTTTCATTTTTAATGATAATTTCGGGTGCTCCTAATTCTAATAATCTTTTTAATCTATTGTTTCGATTTATAACCCTCCTATACAGATCATTTAAATCTGAAGTAGCAAAACGTCCTCCCTCCAACTGCACCATAGGCCTTAAATCTGGTGGAATAACTGGAATTGTTTCCAATATCATCCATCCAGGTTTGCAATTAGATTTACGAAATGCCTCAACTATCTGCAATCTTTTAATAATCTTTTTTGTTTTTTGGCCACTAGTTTTTTTCAATTCTTCGCGAAGTTCCAGGGTTAATTTATCTAAAGCCACTCCTTCCAATAATCCTTTAATTGCTTCTGCTCCTATTCCAGCTTTAAATTCGGGATCATAGTTGCTTAAAAGAAGTTTTTCTATTTCTAAAATTATTTCTCCTATTTTGTAAGGAGTACTACCAGGGTGTATCACTATATAACAAGACTCTTCAATGTTTTGAGTAGCTAATTTTGCCCGCAAGGATAGATTTTTTTCTTCTTCTAATTTCTTTAAGTTAGTTTCAGAAATCAAGCCATCAATTTTAGTAATTCGATATTGGGTCTCCTTATTTTCTACATCTTCTTCTTTAACTTCTTCTTTAACTTCCTTAATCCCTTCTTCAACCTCTTCTTTTTCTTCTTCGATTTCAGATTCTTCCTCTTCTTCTATGGATAATAATGATTCCTTTTGATAGAATATTTTACCAAATATTTTCTGCAGATCCTGATCCTCTTCCTCCGAAATTACATCACCTATTTTATGAGAAAATATTTTTACTTTATTAATATTATAAATCTCTTCGGCCTTTAATTTTTCATTATACTTCTTGTGAATACGGTACTCTACCTCTAAAATTATATCTCCCTTTTCTAAACCTGTTCCGTCACTCTCAACAACCTCGAATAACTGTTCTCTTCTTCGGTCTGGAGCAAAGTATAAAATCTTTTCTAAATTACGAGGAGGTATATCTAAAAGTAGAGATAAAGGACTAGGTATGGCTTTAAAATACCAAACATGGGAAACAGGGGAAGCTAATTTAATGTGCCCCATTCTTTCCCTTCGGGTGATAGATTTGGTAACTTCAACTCCACATCTATCACAAATTACACCTTTATATCTTATCCTTTTGTACTTTCCGCAACTACATTCCCAATCTTTAGCTGGTCCGAATATTCTTTCGCAGAATAAACCATCTTTCTCTGGTTTTAAAGTTCTATAATTGATAGTTTCTGGTTTTTTAACTTCGCCATGAGACCATTTTTTTACTTGCTCTGGTGAAGCCAGTCCGATTTTGATCGAGCTAAAACTCTTCAAAATTGTCAATATGATTACCCCCCATTTTAGTCGTTAGTGAATAGTATCAGAGCGTAAAATGTAAAGCTAAAAACGAAAAACCAAAACTTAAAACTTAAAATTAAAGAAAGAGTTTTGAATTATGGTTTTTCGCTTGTCGCTTTAAGTTTTTAGTTTAATGCTGACGCAATACGATATACTATATACTAACTTAGGTTATTTCTTTCATTAAATTTTCATTAATTTCATCTTTTGAATCGATATCCTCTCTAATATCTACTTCTTTGCCTTGAGCATTTAAAATTTGTACATCTAAACTTAAACTTCGCAATTCTTTAATTAAAACTTTAAATGATTCTGGCATACCGGGTACAGGGATACCTTCACCCTTAACAATGGCTTCATAAGTTTTAATTCTTCCCAACACATCATCTGATTTTATAGTTAAAAGCTCCTGAAGATTGTAAGCTGCTCCATATCCTTCTAAAGCCCAAACTTCCATTTCGCCAAATCTTTGACCTCCAAATTGTGCTTTTCCCCCTAAAGGCTGCTGAGTAACCAAAGAGTATGGACCGGTAGAACGAGCGTGAATTTTATCAGCTACTAAATGCGCTAACTTTAAAATATAGCTATAACCTACAGTAACCTTTAGGTCAAATGGTCTGCCTGTTCTGCCATCATAAAGAGTTATTTTGCCATCTTTAGGTAGACCTGCTTCTGATAAGGATTGTTCAATTTCTTTTTCGCTTGCTCCGTTAAAAATAGGAGTTATGACTCTAAGACCTAAGGTTTTAGCTACCCAGCCTAAATGTACTTCTAAAATTTGCCCTACATTCATCCGAGAGGGAACTCCCAAAGGATTCAATACTATTTCTATTGGCGTACCATCTGACATAAAAGGCATATCAGCCTCCGGTAATATTTTAGCAATAACTCCTTTGTTTCCATGTCTTCCTGAAATCTTATCTCCCTCTGAAATCTTTCTTTTTTGAGCAATAAAAACTTTTACTAATTGATTTACTCCCGGGGGAAGTTCGTCATTATTTTCCCTGGAAAATACTTTTAAATCTATAACCTTACCTTTTTCACCATGGGGAACACGGAGAGAAGTATCTCTTATTTCTCGAGCTTTTTCCCCAAAAATTGCTCTCAATAATCTTTCCTCCGGTCCTAAATCAGTTTCACCCTTAGGAGTTACTTTTCCTACTAAAATATCACCCGATTCCACCTCTGCTCCAATTCGAACTATTCCTCTCTCGTCTAAATTAGATAGGCTACCTTCCCCGATATTAGGGATATCACAGGTTATTTCTTCTGGTCCTAATTTAGTATCCCGTGCTTCACACCCCTGTTCAGAAATATGAATTGAGGTGAAAGTATCTTCTCTAACTAATTTCTCACTAACTAAGATAGCATCCTCAAAATTATAACCTTCCCAAGGCATATAAGCTATTAAAATATTCCTGCCTAAAGAAAGACGACCTTCAGAAGTTAAAGGACCATCAGCAAGCACATCTCCCTTCTTTACTATCATATCTTCTTCCACTAAAGGTATCTGATTTATACAAGTTCCCTGATTAGAACGAACGAATTTTTTTAAAATATATTCTTTTTGGATATTATCAGTATTTTCAATAATTATTTTGTCTGCACTTACTTCTTTCACCAAGCCATCATCTTGGGAAATAAGGACTGCACCTGAGTCGACAGCAACTTTATTTTCCATTCCTGTCCCCACCAAAGGAACCTCGGGCTTTATTAAAGGTACAGACTGTCTCTGCATATTAGTACCCATTAAGGCTCTATTTGCATCATCGTGCTCTAAAAAGGGTATTAAACTAGCTGAAATGCTGGCAATTTGTTTGGGAGATACATCAATAAAATCTATTTCATCTGGCAGACACTCGATAATGTCTCCTCTAAACCTGCAAGGTACATCGTCTTGTGAAATTTTTCTATCTTTATCTATTTTTATATTTATTTGAGCAATTTTATATTTATCTTCTTCATCGGCGGAGAGGTAAACGATCTCATCAGTTATTTTCCCATCTATCACCCTAAAATATGGTGTTTCAATGAATCCTAATTCATTCACTCTTGCATAGATACAAAGTGATCCTATTAATCCAATATTAGGGCCTTCGGGAGTCTCAATGGGGCAAATTCTGCCATAATGAGTGTGGTGAACATCTCTTACTTCAAAGCCCGCTCTTTCTCTGGTTAAGCCTCCCGGGCCTAAGGCAGAAAGCCTTCTTTTATGAGTAATTTCAGATAAAGGATTAGTCTGATCCATAAACTGAGAAAGCTGACTACTCCCAAAAAACTGTCTAATTGTAGCCAATAATGGTCGTGCATTTATCAAAGCTTGAGGAGTAATGGCAGAAACATCAGGCTGGATAGTCATCCTTTCCCGAATTACTCTTTCCATCCTGCTTAATCCAATGTAAAATTGATCTTGAAGTAACTCGCCAACTGTCTTTATCCTTCTATTTCCTAAATGATCAATATCGTCTATATACCCAATTCCTCTATATAAATTGACTAAATATCTTAGTGAAGCTACAATGTCCTCTCTTGTTAACGAAGGACCTTTTTTTATTTTTATCTTTTCTTTACATTCTTTTATTTTGTATAACAAGGCAATAGTTAATTTACTTCCTGTACTGCAGATTACTTCACCTGTTTTGGGATTAATTATATCTTCAGCAGCAATCGTATCTATAATCCCCTCATTGATCCCTTCACTCAGTTTATCAACAATAGGCATAAAAGCTTCGTCTTTCTCATTAAAAATAGTTACCGTTTCATTTTCAGAATTCAGTACTTTTACCTTTTCAATTCCTGAGTTTATTATTGCAGAAAATATTTTCTGATTTATTCTCTCTTCTGCTTTTACGATTATTTTATTGTTACCAGGATCAACAATGTCTGCAGCAACGATTTTACCTAATATCCGATCCCCAAAGTTTAATTTCCTATTGATTTTATATCTTCCGACTTTTGCTAAATCATACCTTTTAGGATCAAGAAGTAATCTATAAATTAATTGACGAGTATTTCTTTCAGTCGGAGGTTCGCTGGGTCTCAATCTTCTAAATATTTCTATCAGGGCTTCTTTTTCATTGGTTGTATTATCTTTTTCTAAAGTTGTTTTCACAATCTCTTCGTAATCAAAAAGTTCCACTATTTCTTCGTTATTTTCATATCCTAATGCTCTTAATAGGGTAGTTGCTGGAATTTTCCTTTTTTTATCAATTCGAACATAAATCATGTCGGAAGAATCAAATCCAAATTCTAACCAGGATCCACGATTAGGTATAATTTTAAATTTATACAATGATTTGCTATTTTCATTCTTTTCTTCATCAAAATAAATACCGGGAGATCTTATTAATTGATTTACTATCACTCTTTCTGCTCCGTTAATAACGAAACCTCCGTTTTCGGTCATTAGTGGTAATTCGCCCATAAAGACATCTTGCTCTTTAATTTCACCTGTCTTCTTGCTGATTAAATTTATCTTAACTTCTAAAGAAGTAGAATAAGTTCCGCCTTTTTCCCAACATCCGTAAGCAGAATCTTTACATTCCCCCAGTGAATAACTAACAAAATCTAAAATTAGATTACCGGTGAAGTCTTGAATGGGAAAAATGTTTATAAAAACTTCCTGCAACCCTTGCTTTTTTCTTTCATCAGGCGGGACGAATCTTTGTAAAAAACTTACAAAAGAAATTTTTTGTATATCCAATAAATTGGGAATTGGACATAATTCAGGTATTTTGGAATAGTTTTTTATTTGATTATGTTTATTGTGCACCGCAAAACACCAACCTTTATATATTTATTAAAATATTAAATTAGTTGTTATCATATAATGAAAAACGAAAAGCGTAACACCTAAAGCCATAGCTCAAAGTTCAAAATTTAAATATATTGTTTTATCTATTGAGCTTTATCTCTCTTATCCCGTTTGCTGTATAGCAAAAATGAAAAGATAAAGAAACAAAAACTAAAACTTAAAACTTAGCATTAAGAGAAAAAGTTTTGAGTTTTGAATTATGCTTTTTCGCTTTTCGCTTTGCGTTTTTAGTTTATTGATTTATCCTACACGCTTAACGCTATACACTCTACGCTATTTATTTCTACAAACTATTATTCTATCATTTATTAATTAAAAATACAAGAAGATACTCTTTAAAAATTTTTAAAGAGTATCTTCGATATTACTAAAACTATCTTCTATTTTATTTCTGCAACTGCTCCAACCGCTTCTAATTTTTCTTTTATTCCTTCGGCTTCTTTCTTGTCTACATGTTCTTTTACTGTGTTCGGTGCACCATCCACTAAGTCTTTAGATTCTTTTAAACCCAAAGCAGTGATGGTTCTTATTTCTTTTATTACTTTAATCTTATTTGGCCCTACTTCTTTTAACACTACTTCAAAATCGGTCTTTTCTTCTTCTTTGGCTTCGTCTGATGCAGCTGCACCACCAGCATTAGTAGGCATGGCAACCGGCATAGTAGCAGTTACTCCGAATTTTTCCTCTAGAGCTTTAACCAAATCAGCTAATTCTAATACGCTCATCTTCTCTATCTTTTTTAATATTTCCACTGATGCACCCATTTCAGGTTTAGATTGTTTTTCCTCGGTAACTTTTTTAGCCTTTTTAGTAGCTACTTCTTTTTTTTCAGCTACTTCTTTTTTTTCTACCATTTATTTCACCTCCTCCCAATTTCGTATATCGTATATCGAAAAAAGCTTTTATTTTATCCTATCTGCCCAGCATGCAATGCTGCATATTATATTTTATCATAAAACTTTATGATGATTTCTCTTTTTCTTTTTTCACAGCTTCTAAAGTATAAATCAACCCTCTTAACGGTCCTTGCAAGATAAATACCAAAGAATAAAGCGGAGATTTTACTCCGTTAATCATTCGGGCAACAAGGACATCTTTTGAAGGTAGAGAAGCTATTTCCATAATTCTCTCGGGACTAAAAACTCTTCCGTCTATCAGACCAGATTTGATCTTTAAATCAATTTTATTTTTTTTAAAATATTCTTTTAGAAATCTAGCCGGGGCAATTCCATCATCGCCACAGAAAGCCATTGCGGTACAACCGATTAGATCTTTGGTTAGATCCTCCACGTTCAGTTCTTCGCTGGCTTTTTCCATTAAAGTATTTTTGACTATTTTAAACTCTATCCTCTTCTCTTTTAATTCATTTCTAAGTCTGCTAATCTGGAATACATTCATCCCTTGATAATCGGTTAAAACCACTCCTTTGGATTCTTTCAATTTTGTTATCAACTCCTGAAGTATCTCCTTTTTGGAATCTTTACTTAAAGTCAAAATTTATCCTCCTTTCTAACTCTATTAGATATTTTACGCAATAAAAAACCTTCCCTTAGACTAATCTAAAAGGAAGGTGAAACCAGTAAGTTTATTCCCTTTGTTCTCACCTCGGCAGGAAGATATTTTAATATCTATTAGGTTATTTCTTAATAACTCCTGCTGTCTAAGGTATATTTAAATTTATAAGTATATTTTATTTTTAGATTTTTGCTTATTCTATTTTTTTTGTTTTTCTACCCAGGCATCTATTTTTTGGGGATCTATGCGAACCCCTGGTCCCATAGTCGATGAAATAGTAATGCTGCGTATGTATCTTCCTTTGGCAGCTGATGGTTTAGCTTTAATAATAGCGTCGATAAAGGTAGCAAAATTTTCTAATAATTGCTCTTTATCAAAATTTGTTTTTCCTAAAGGTGCGTGAATTATACTAAATTTATCCGCCCGATACTCTACTTTCCCCGCCTTTACTGCTTTTACGGTATTTTTTACATCAAAAGTAACGGTTCCAACTTTAGGGTTAGGCATTAGACCTCGAGGGCCTAATACTTTACCTAACTTTCCTACTATTTTCATCATATCCGGAGTTGCTATGGTGGCATCAAAATCGGTCCATCCTTTTTGTATCTTTTCAGCTAAATCTTCTGCTCCTACAAAATCAGCCCCGGCTTCTTCTGCCTCTTTTGCTTTCTCTCCTTCAGCAAAAACAACAACTTTCACTTTTTTGCCTGTACCATGAGGCAAATCTACCGCTCCCCTTATCTGTTCCTCTGAACGACGGGTATCGATACCCAATTTAATCGCAATATCAATAGACTCTTCGAAATTCGCCCAGTGAAGCTTTTTAACTAAATCTAAAGCTTCTTCCGGTTCGTAAAACTTATCTTTTTGATAATCTTTAATGGCTTCTAAATATTTTTTACCTCTTTTTCTACTCATCTTTTTTCTCCTTGTGGTATTATTGGATTTTATCCTTCCACATAAGCTTACAATTAATTATTGTTCTCTATCTCTATTCCCATGCTTCTGGCAGTGCCTTCAACTATTTTCATAGCACCTTCTAAATCATTAGTATTTAAATCAGGCATTTTACGTTTAGCAATCTCTTCAATTTTTACCCGAGATAACTTTGCCACTTTTTCTTTATTGGGTATACCTGATCCCTTTTCTATTCCTGCTGCTTCTTTCAATAAAAAGGCAACTGGAGGCTTTTTGCAGATAAAAGTAAAAGATCTATCCTCATATACATTTATAATTACGGGTATTACAGTTCCAACATCTTGTCTTGTTTTCTCGTTAAAAGCCTTACAAAATTCCATAATGTTTAAACCATGCTGACCTAAAGCCGGGCCTACCGGTGGTGCGGGATTAGCATTGCCAGCTGGTATCTGTAATTTTATTACGGAAACTATTTTCTTTGCCATTAAATTCCTCCTCAATTGGCTATCTGGTTAGGTGGTTACTTGGTTTGCTGGTTAATCGGGAAATTAATCAATTTAGTAATATTTTAATCACTAATCAGGTAAATCTTCTTCTAATTAATTAACCAAGTAACTAAATAACTAATTTACGCGATACGACATGCTAACGACTAATTTAATATTTTTCTATATCACTAAAACCTAACTCAACAGATGTCTCTCGACCAAAAATAGATAGAAAAACTTTCATTTTATTTTTTTCATAATCTACTTCTTTAACTTTTCCTGTATACCCGGTAAATGGGCCAACGATAATTCTGATATTTTCTCCTACTTCAATATCTAACTTGGGTACTTTTTCACCCTTTCCCATCTGTTTTAATATGTTATCTATTTCTACTTCTTTTAAAGGTACCGGTTTTCCCCCTGAACCTACAAAGCGAGTAACTCCGGGAGTATTCCTTACCACTTGCCAGGAATTATTATCCAATATCATTTCTAGTACTACATATCCTGGAAATACTTTCTTTTGCACATATTTTCTTTTGCCGGATTTTACCTCTAAGACTTTTTCGGTGGGTATTAATACTTGGAAAATCTGGTTCTCCATTCCCATGGATTTAACTCTTTGTTCTAAATTTATTTTTACTTTATTTTCATATCCTGAATAAGTATGAACTACGTACCATTTTCTTTTATTTGAAGCCATCGTAACTAATTAACTCTCTTCCTTTTTACCATAAAATAGCTAATATTTATTGTGTATTATTCTATAAACAAAGTTAGTGCTTTAGTAAAAAATATATCGACTAATCCAATAAAAATAGAGGCAATAATTATAGTAGTAATAACTACAATTGTGCTATTTTTAAGCTCTTTCTGGGTGGGCCATATAACTTTTTTTAATTCAGCTATAGCTTCTTTCATAAAATTGTTTATTTTATTGAAAATATTTTTTAGTTTCATCTTGCTCCTAATTTAATTTTCATTTTTCCCTATTATAACAAAAAAATGGCAGGCCCGGCAGGATTTGAACCTGCAACCCCCGGATTTGGAGTCCAGTGCTCTGCCGTTGGAGCTACGGACCTTAATTATTTTTAAATAAAGCTCTTAAGCTAAAATTATTTTATTTCCTTGTGTAAAGTATGAGTTCTACAAAACTTACAATACTTCTTAAGTTCTATTCTTTCTGGAGTATTTTGCTTATTTTTATATTTATCATAATTTCTATTTTTACACTCACTGCAAGCTAAAACTATTCTTTGTCCCATTTAACATTTCCCCTAATAAAAGATAAAATTGCACAAGCCTAAATCTACCATACTTTCTACTTAGTGTCAAGATGTTTCGTATTTCGTATTTCGTTAAATCCTTTTATTCTATTTTTGCAGGGGGCGTATGCAATACGCAATACGATTTTATTCTACTATCTCACTTACCACTCCGGCACTGATAGTGCGTCCTCCTTCTCGGATAGCAAAGCGAAGCTGTTTTTCCATGGCGATAGGAGTGATCAGTTCACCGGTAACAGTTACTCTGTCTCCGGGCATAACCATCTCTACCCCTTCGGGTAAGGTGATGGTACCGGTTACGTCAGTAGTCCTGAAATAGAACTGGGGACGATAACCGCTGAAGATAGGAGTATGTCTTCCTCCTTCTTCTTTGGTTAAGACATAGATTTCACCCTTAAACTTGGTATGAGGAGTGATACTACCAGGGACAGCTACTACCTGGCCTCTTTTTACATCATCTTTATCTATCCCTCGCAGGAGAAGACCGATATTGTCTCCGGCTTCGGCCTGATCCATAGTCTTACGGAACATCTCTACTCCGGTGACTACAGTCTTACGCACCTTGGGGGCAAGTCCCACTATCTCGGCCGGATCTCCTATCTTGACTAATCCTCTCTCTAATCTACCGGTAGCCACAGTCCCTCTACCGGTGATAGAAAAGACGTCTTCCACTGATAAGAGGAAGGGTTTATCGATATCCCGTTTGGGAGTAGGAATATAATTATCTATGGCCTCTAATAATTCGGCAATTGCCTTATAGGCAGGATCATTAGTATCTGCAGCCTCCGTTGCCTTTAAAGCCGATCCCTTGATTACAGGGATATCATCTCCGGGGAACTCATATTCATTTAAAAGATCTCTTATCTCCATCTCTACCAGTTCGATCAGTTCAGGGTCATCTACCATATCTATCTTGTTTAGGAAGACCACGATATAGGGGACTCCTACCTGACGGGCCAGAAGAATATGTTCTCGAGTCTGGGGCATGGGGCCATCGGCAGCAGATACCACCAGGACAGCTCCGTCCATCTGGGCTGCTCCGGTAATCATATTCTTAATGTAGTCGGCATGTCCCGGACAATCGATATGGGCATAGTGTCTCTTATCGGTCTCGTATTCGGCATGAAAGACCGAGATGGTAATACCTCTCTCCTTTTCTTCGGGAGCACGATCAATCTCATCAGCCTCCTTCACCTCGGCAAGGCCTTTGGCAGCCAAATATTTAGTGATTGCTGAAGTTAATTTTGTTTTACCATGGTCTACATGACCGATAGTACCCACATTAACATGGGGTTTAGTTCTTACAAATTTTTCTTTTGCCATTTGATTTTTCCTCCTTAAATAT
>Ga0255055_10001991_pt1 | contig 14492 bp, 11 predicted proteins | sample JV7_2_27_MG_FD_188633 | JGI IMG/M metagenome (GOLD analysis project Ga0255055, IMG submission 188633) | Seawater microbial communities from Jervis Inlet, British Columbia, Canada - JV7_2_27 | ecosystem: Environmental > Aquatic > Marine > Inlet | place: Canada: British Columbia | collected...
CACCATCATGGGACCGTCGGGAGCTGGGAAGACCACGCTCCTGTCCATAATGGGGATGCTCGATGGAGATTGGAGCGGCGAGTTCTTTTTCTACGACCAGCCGGTCCACAAGCAGAAGAACCAGGAGCGTCTCGCCCTCGGCAAGAAATACATCGGTTTCGTCTTCCAACAGTACCACCTGCTCGACGACCTGACAGTCGCCGAGAACATCGATCTTCCCCTTTCGTATCGCGACATGAAACACAAGGAGCGGCAGGGCATCGTTGCAGATATCCTCGACCGATTCCGGATTGTCGCTAAGAAGGATTTGTACCCGCCGCAGCTGTCGGGCGGACAGCAACAACTCGTTGCCGTGGCCCGCGCTGTGGCCGGCGCTCCCAAGCTGATCCTCGCCGATGAGCCCTGTGGGTCCCTGCACTCGAGCCAGGGCAAGATGATCATGGACCTGCTGAAGGATCTGAATACTGAGGGAACCACGATCGTGCAGGTGACGCACAATGAGGACTGGGCTGCCTACGGGGATCGCATCGTGCAGTTGTTCGATGGGTGGATTTCCCGGCCGCAGGAGGCCCAGGGCTAGGCCGTGAGCGCTGGCAACACCAACTCGCGCATCCTCATCGCCGACGACCAACCGGATGTGCTGGAGTCTCTCCGGCTGTTGCTCAAGGGAGAGGGCTTCTCCGTCGATACAGCCAACTCTCCAGGCAGTGTGCTGCGGGCAGTCGAGGACCGCGATTTCGATGCGGTGCTCATGGATCTCAACTACACCCGTGACACCACCTCGGGGCGCGAAGGACTCGACTTGCTCCCGCAGCTTCGGTCCTTGGACAATGCGCTCCCCATCATCGTCATGACCGCGTGGAGCAGTATCGAAGGTGCGGTTGAAGCGATGCAGGGTGGCGCGCGTGACTACATCGAGAAACCCTGGGACAACACGCGACTGATCGCGATGCTCAACACACAGATCGAGCTTGGGCGGGCGCTTCGTACGAGTCGCCGCCTGGCCGATGCCAACCGCCTGCTCCGGGGTGAAGGATATCCGACGTTCATCGCGGAATGTGCTGCGATGCAGCCAATGCGCCGTTTGATGGAGCGTGTCGCTCCCTCCGCGGCCAACGTACTCATCACTGGTGAACACGGAACGGGAAAAGAAGTCGTAGCCCGCTGGCTCCACGCGGCGTCTCGCCGTTCCGGCAAGACGTTTGTCACGGTCAACATCGGCGGGCTTGCCGAGCAGGTATTCGAGAGCGAGCTGTTCGGACATGTGAAAGGTGCGTTTACCGATGCAAAGAGCGACCGGGTAGGCCGCTTTGAGCTGGCCGACGGTGGGACGCTGTTCCTCGACGAGATCGCCAATCTGCCCAGGGGCCTACAGGGGAAGCTGCTGAGAGTGCTGCAGTCGGGGGAGTTCGAGCGCGTCGGGAGTTCTCGAAGCCAGCGCGCTGATGTTCGTGTGCTTTCTGCCACCAACGCCGATCTGCAGACCGAGTTAACCGAGGGTCGGTTCCGCGAGGACTTGCTGTTCCGTCTCAACACCGTCGAGATCCGCATTCCCCCACTCCGAGAGCGCCGCGAAGATGTTCCGCTGCTCGCAGCGCATTTCCTGAGTCGACATCTGGAGCGTTATCGCAAGCAACTAAATGGCTTCGATCCCGCGGCCATGCAGGTGATGCTCGAACACACATGGCCTGGCAACGTGCGCGAGTTGGATCACGTCGTGGAGCGCGCCGTGCTCATGGCTGACGGAGATGCGGTCCGGGTGAGTGACCTCGGGATGGACAGGGGACGTACCGGGGCTCCATCCTTTGAGGAGATGACGCTCGATGACGCCGAACGGGAGCTGATTCGCCGAGCGCTGAGCCGCTGTAGCGGCAATGTCACGGAGGCCGCCAAGCTGCTCGGCGTAAGCCGTTCGGCGCTGTATCGCAGGATGCAGCGACACGGCTTGTGACACGACCCAATCACGACAATCAAGTACTACTCGTTGCCGTTGCCGCTGGGCTTCCAGCGGCGGTGATCGCATTGTCTCTGCTATGGACGGGCAGTTTCTCCTCCCGGGTGCAGTGGACCCTTACGGTACTCATGGTTCTCTGGTGGCTCGGATTTGCACTAGCGGCCAAGGCCCGAGTGAGGCGCCCTCTGCAAACACTCTCGAATCTCCTGGGTGCGCTGAGAGAAGGAGACTTCTCGATTCGCGCCCGAGGAGCTGCCCCGGACGACGCGCTCGGGCTCGCCATGTTCGAGGTCAACCAGCTGGGAGAGACGCTGCGCATGCAGCGTCTCGGCGCCGTGGAAGCGACAGCGCTGCTCCGCGCGGTCATGCACGAGATCGACGTCGCCGTGTTCGCGTTTGACGAGGAACAGAAGCTCCGGCTCGTCAACCGAGCTGGTGAACGCGTACTGGGTGAGGCGGCTTCGGGCCTCCTCGGGAAGACCGCGACGGATGTCGGATTGGATGAATGTCTGGGCGGAGCATCCCACCGAGTTCTGGAAGCATCGTTCTTTGGTGGTGGCAGCCGATGGGAGCTGAGGCGTGGTGCGTTCCGGCAGGAAGGCAAGCCGCACCATCTCCTGGTGCTCGCGGACTTGAGCCGCACGCTGCGCGAGGAAGAGCGCCAGGCGTGGAAGCGTCTCGTGCGAGTGTTGAGTCACGAGATCAACAACTCGTTGGCGCCGATCCACTCCACGGCGGGTAGCCTCAAGACCCTCGTTGCGCGCGAGCAACGGGCGGCGGACTGGGAAGAGGACTTGGAGAGGGGTCTCGAGGTCATCGGTGGACGGGCCGAGGCGCTCATCCGGTTCATGCAGTCGTATGCGCGTCTGGCCCGGCTCCCGGCCCCGAACCGCGAACCGCTGGACGTGGGAACGTGGGTGCGACGTGTTGCACGCCTCGAAACGCGACTGCCTATCGAACTTGCCGAGGGCGAGCCCGTCGAGATCAATGCGGATGGCGATCAACTGGACCAGTTGCTGATCAACCTCATCGGTAACGCCGTTGATGCAGCGATGGAGACAAAGGGTGGTGTTCGAATGGGGTGGGAGCGCGATGAGCGGCAGCTAGAAGTCTGGATCGAGGACGATGGGCCCGGACTCTTGGACACGTCAAACCTCTTCGTCCCGTTCTTCACGACCAAGCCCAAAGGCTCGGGCATTGGCCTAGTTCTCAGCCGCCAGATTGCCGAGGCTCACGGTGGCATGCTCAACGTCGTGAATCGCCGTGATGGTAGCGGATGTGTGGCGAGGCTGAGGCTGCCCATCGGGTCCTAACCGAGGCCTGTCCTGCTTCTCTGTTCCCTATTTCAACGAAATGCGATACCCTAGAGCACAGAGAGTTCTCGCGGGGTGTTCCATGAACGACGAAAGCCGGACGAAGTCGGAGCTCATTGCCGAGCTCCAGGGCCTTCGCAAGCAGGTGGCGAAGCTCGAGCGGGCGTCAGCTGCGAGTGCCCGGGCTGTCCCCGACGCACTCCAGACGTCCGAAGATATCGTCCACAGCATCCCGGCCGGTCTCTTCCTTTATCAGTTCAAGAAGCCAGACAAGCTCATTCTTCTCAAGGGGAATCCAGAGGCGGAAGCCCTGACGGGCATCCGTGTCGATGATTGGCTTGGCAAGGAGTTCAATGAGATTTGGCCGGAGGCCAAAACCAACGGCTTCACCGGTTCTTGTCTGGATGTCATGCGAACGGGAGAGATCTACGTCACCGAGGATCTCTTCTATAAGGACGAGCGACTGGAAGGGGCGTTCAGAATCCGTGCATTTCGCCTACCGGGAAAACGGCTCGCCGTTGCTTTCGAGAACATCACCGAGCGCAAACGTGGCGAGGTAGCCCTGCGCGAGAGCGAGAAGCGCTATCGCGTGATGCTCAAGGCCATTCCGGATCTCACGTTTCGTTTGAGTGAGAAAGGCGAATACCGCGACCTCCACATTCCCGATGGTGCCGAGAAACTGGTTGCAGAGGGCACTCGTCGCGGGGCATCCGTGTATGACTCCCTTCCCACTGGCCTGGCATCGGAGTGGGTTGGCAGGATCAAGGACACACTGCGATCCGGCGCACTTCAGACGTACGAGTACACGCTGGCGCTCCCATTTGGGGAGCGGGTCTTTGAGAGTCGCATGATCCCATCGGGTTCAGACGAAGTGCTCACCATTGTTCGCGATGTCACGGAGGAGAAGCGACTCGAGCGCGAGGTCCTCGAGATCGGAGAGCACGAACGCCAGCGGATCGGGCAGGACTTGCACGACGGGCTCGGCCAACAACTGGCCGCGATGGGGTTCACGGTGAAGGCACTCGAGGGCAAGCTCGAACAGCGGGGACTCTCAGAGACGGCCGAGGTGCAAACCATTCGGGAGCAAATCGCAGAGTCTCTCGAGCAGACGCGCTTCATGGCGCGGGGCCTTCTCCCCCTGACCTTCGACACTGCTGGTTTGTTGGACGCACTCGTGGAGCTGGCGAGCCAGGCTCAGGCTGTCTTTGGCGTGCAGTGCAAGGCAGTGGTGGACCCGGCCGTGCAGATCGGTGATGAAGAGGTGGCCGCACACCTGTACCAAATTGCGCGTGAAGCCACGACGAATGCCGCACGCCATGCTCAACCTGAGAAGGTGACGATCGATGTCACGCAGTCAGCTGCCGGGACGGAACTCACGATCACCGACGATGGGATAGGAATCCCGGAGGATTTCGACCGGACTGGGGGCCTCGGGCTTCGGATCATGAGGTATCGAGCGCACGTCATTAATGCTGAAATCGATGTGTCGCGTGGCTCCCAGGGTGGAACGATCGTGCGTTGCACCGTTCCCAGTACTGCGGTGTGACGAAGTAGCCGACCGAGCAATGTATCGCTCCTCGTGGAGTCCCAGGCCTCTCCTCGTTCTCGGTACGGCTTGGTCGCTCGCGTGCGGACCCAGCACGCCAGAAGTTGTGCCGGTTCAGGCTGATGCCTGCATTCTCACGCAGGGTTCGTCGGCAGGTGATACGATAACGGTCGCGCTAGGCGAGCCGGTCAATCCTGCACATGCCCCTGCCCCCAGTTCAAGTGCCGAGCGACTCCTTTTTCGCCATCTCTATCAGACGCTGATTCGTGTCGACTGCCATGGTGAAGCTATGCCGGGTCTCGCGGAGTCTTGGGCGCCCCACGAAGACAACCGGGTCTGGAGTTTCACCTTGCGTCGCGACGCAGCATTCTGGGACGGTTCACCGGTCACGGCGGAATCGATCAGAGAGAGCTGGCTGAAGGACGTGCCACATCGCTCAGCTCCATGGGCTGATGGGGTGTCCAGCTCCGTTTCAATCACCGGCGAGCGTGAACTCACCGTCACGCTCCGTCGTCCGTACCAGGAGGTCCCCCTGGTCTTTGCGGATCCCACGCTCGCTGTTGCTCGAGCAGTCGATGCGTCGAACGGCTGGGCGCTTGGTACGGGTACCTACCAGGTCGCGAAGCACACCGAGAACGAGATACACGTGGCCCCCTTGGGTGCTGCGAGCAGTGATGACCTGCCCGTGCTCCGATTCCTCGACTTCGGTGATGACCCTCGTGACGCCATTGATCTGGGGGCGGATCTCTTGATTACCCGAGAGCCGATTGTCGTCGACTACATCGGGACCATCGCGGACCTCGAGGCGCTACCCCAGCCTTGGGATCTCGTGTACGTACTGGTGGTCCCGCTGCGGATGACGGGTGAAGTCGGTGCCGAACAGGGTGTGACCCTCGCCCAGACACTGGGATCGGGATCCGTACGGACAGAGTCCCGGCCACCTGAAGCCCCACTGTGGTGGGCCAACTTCGATGCCTGTCGCCTGATGAGCTCGTTCTCCGTACCGCCAGATCCAGGCGACATTGCGGGCCGCATCGTGTACCGCCGAAGCGATCCCGATGGCAGAGCGCTCGCCGAGCGGCTCGTGGCACTGGCAGCATCCGGAGGGCTACCGCAGATCTCGGGCACACCGGAACGTCTCACTGCTGCCGGACTCGGCGACGAGCGCTTCGCTCAGTCGCTCGCTGAGGGCCGGGACCTGGGATTGGTTCTGGCCATGCCAATACAGGTGCTCGACCCATGCGCGATGATCGCACCGATGCATCGGGGCATGCCTTGGGTCGCGACGGCCGACTTGCACCGAGTGCTGGTACCGCTCTTGGAAACACGGAGTCGCATCATCGTGCGCCAGGGTGTGGGCACCATGGTGGACTGGGATGGGATGCCATTCCTGTCTGTCACCGTCGGCCGTTGATGCGTTTCCAGTACCAGGCCCTATCTTGGAGCGTGAACTGGGGGGATGGGTGACGTTCCGCGCACGCTTACTACTAGCATTTCTATTCATTGCAATGGTGCCACTGGCCGTCGTGGGGGTGGCAAGCCGCCGGCGTGTGAGCGATGCGTTGGCAAGCCAGTACGAGCAGCGGGTGGAGGCGCTTGTCGCCGTCATTCAGCAGGACATCAGACGGCAAGATCGTATGGTGTCGGAGCGTCTTGCCGCCATCGCTGAGGCGATTCGACGAGACAACCCACTTCGTCAGGGTGTGCTGCAGGGAGGAACATCCCGCGCCTATGTCCTGGACTATGCTGCAGATGCCATGCGGCGAAGCGGCCTCGACATGCTCCAGCTGCAGGACAGCTCCGGACGGATCGTCAGCTCGGGCCACTTCCGCAACGAATATGATCTCATGGAGTCGGCACTCCCCGGACTGCTCGTGCGAGTCGGGGGCGCGGCACTGGTCACTGCGAGAACCCCCGAGGAGCCGTTCCTTGCACTTGCGCGGCTGGATTCGGTACGGCTGGGAACGGAGCGTCTCACGCTGATTGGCGGAGTCGAAGTGGATCGGGCATTTCTGGAATCGTTGGGATCGGCCTCCGATGTCACGGTCTCGCTCCGACTACCAGGTGAGTCGGTGCAGCCTGCTCCCGCCACGAGTGACACGGCCGTCGTTCGCCAGCTGACGATCGAACACATCAATACGGGTATCGGTGAAGACGGAGAGCTTGGCGAAGGACGGATTCTGGTCGCGCACTCGCTGGCTCCTCTCGACCTGTTGCGCCGCTCGATGGACGTGTGGTTTGCCGTCGCTGCAGGTGTGTCGGCTCTGGTCGCCGCACTCTTGGCAGCGTGGCTCGCCTCCCGCATCAGTCGTCCCATCTCCGAGTTGGCCGACCAGACTTCGCGGGTGGATCTCGAGCGGCTAAACGTCACCTTCGCAAGCGATCGGAAAGACGAGATCGGTGCGCTTGCTCGGGTGCTCGACACGATGACTCAGAGGCTGCGGGCGAGTGTGCGGACGTTGAGAGAAGTCGAAAGGCGGGCGGCGTTGGGAGATCTCGCGCGTCAGGTGAACCACGACATCAAGAACGGCCTCATCCCGATCAGGAACGTGTTCCGCCACCTGGGAGAAGTCGCACGAGAGGAGCCAGACAATCTGACAGACGTGTACCGCGAGCGAGAGGGCACTCTCGAGTCGTCGGTCGAGTATCTGGAGAAGCTCGCGGCGACGTATGCCGCGCTGTATCCCAAGCCAGACGTGTCGTCCTGTGGTGTGAATGCTGTTGTCGAGCAGGTGATGCAAGGGACCGCCGTGCCCTCACACTCCGAATTGCGGATGCAGCTCGTGGATGCGGCGCCGACGGTCGGAGCGGACGAACTCGCCTTGCGACGCATTGTCGAGAACCTCGTAAACAATGCCATCGACAGTCTCTCTCAGGACGGTGGGCATGTCACGGTCAGGACTGAAGTGGTTCAGGCTGCGGATGAACAGCCGATGGCTCGGATCACCGTCGCGGATACTGGCTGCGGTATGACTGAAGAGGAACTCGAGCGCGCTTTTGGGAACTTCTACACGACCAAGCCGAAGGGGACGGGGCTCGGTCTATCGATCGTGCGTCGCCTGGTGAACGACCTCGGTGGCACTCTCCGTGTTGAGAGCAGGCCCGGGATTGGCACGCAGTTCGTCATCGACCTGCCGGCCAGGGGAGGGACGCAGTGACGCTCGTGCTGGTGGTCGATGATGTGGCACCGATGGCGGAGCAGTACGCCTACGATTTGAAACGGGTGGGCGGGTACGAGACGATCACTTCCGGGGACGGCCGGGAGGCCTTGGATGTCGTTGCTCGTGAACCCGTCGACTGCATGATTCTCGACCTCGAGATGCCACAGATGGATGGCTTCGAGGTCCTACGCGAGCTTGCGGCGCGCGACCTCCGGATCCCGGTCATCGTGTACACTGGAACCGGCAACTACGACCGTTGCGTGCAGGCCGTGCAGTTGGGCGCGGAAGGGTTCATCGATAAGTCAGAGCCCGTCGAGCGGGTGGTTCAGGCGGTCGAACACGCGCTCGAGCGGAACCGTCTGCTGAACGAGGTGACACAACTCCGTCGCGAGTTGGGGTCCGACAGCCCGCTCATCGGTGATAGCCAACCGATGCGAGCCCTCAAGGAAGCGATCTCGAAGATCGCTCCTGTTCCGAGTCCTGTGTTGATCGTCGGTGAGAGTGGTTCGGGAAAGGAGTTGGTGGCTCGTGAGCTGCACCGTCTCGGTCCTGGTGAGCGGCAGCCGTTTGTAGCGATCAACAGCGCAGCACTGCCGGAGAACTTGGTGGAGAGCGAGCTGTTCGGACACGAGCGAGGTGCGTTCACTGGTGCTACGGCGACTCGAAAGGGGGCCTTCGAGGTTGCCACGGGTGGAACGCTCTTTCTCGACGAGGTCGGTGAGCTTCTCGTCGGGACACAAGCCAAACTGCTGCGCGTGCTCGAGCAGCAGGAAGTCACTCGTGTGGGAGGAACGAAGACCATCAAGGTGAATGCACGGGTTGTCGCGGCAACGAATCGGGATTTACAGGGAGAAGTGCGCGATGGGCGTTTCCGGGAGGATCTGTTCTACCGCCTGAATGTGCACGTTCTGACTGTGCCACCGCTCAAGGATCGGCTGTCGGATATCCCCGATCTCGTGAACCACATCCTGGCAGTGACGTGTCGCCGCTACGGGATCCGCACCAAGTCGCTGAGCGGGACGGCCATGGAGTTGCTCATGGCATACGACTGGCAACGGAACAACGTGCGTGAATTGCGGAACGTCATCGAGCGCCTGGTGATCGCAGCGCCTGCCGATGTCGTTGAGGCCGAACACGTTCCAGCCGACCTCCACGTTGGCGACGGCCTGCCGAGATCCGATCGGCCGATGACGTTCCAAGAGCGGAAGGCTGAAGCCGAGCGACAGATCATCCTTGCCGCACTGGGACGCAACGACTGGCACATCACCAACACGGCGGTTGAGCTTGGTCTTGCTGACCACGCGAGCTTGCTGAAGATCATGCGGAGACACGGAATTAAGAGGGATTCATAGAATTACTGGTACAGGAAGCAGGAGGATCGCGTTAGATTGGTCGTCCAACGCCGTACCGATATATCGCAGCCGTACCCAGGATCGAAGGACAGTGGGGGATAGCAGTGGCCTTACCAATGCCGGTGATCGACTACAGAACGCCATCGCCGGGAACCATGGCACAGCTGCATGAGGAGGTCCGGACCCTCGCCGCTCAGCGTGGCGCGGTGATCCTGGCGCACAACTACCAGCGAGCTGCCGTGCAGGACGTCGCCGACTTCGTGGGTGACTCGCTGGGCCTCTCGCGTCAGGCAGCCGCGACGGACGCAGAGGTCATCGTGTTCTGCGGCGTGCACTTCATGGCCGAGACCGCGGCGATCCTGTCCCCGAACAAGCGAGTGCTCCTGCCGGATCTCGAAGCCCAGTGCTCCCTGGCGGCCACGATCACCGCCGAGGATGTGCGCAAGTGGCGGGCTGCATATCCCGGCTACGTTGCCGTGGGATACGTGAACACGACGGCGGAAGTAAAGGCGGAGCTGGACTACTGCTGCACGAGCGGCAATGCGCTCGAAGTCATCGATGCCATCCCCGAAAAGCACGGCATCCTCTTCCTGCCAGATTTCTTTCTCGGGGCCCACATCAAGCGGGAGCGACCCGGCCGCGAGGTGAAGGTTTGGATGGGGGAGTGCCACGTGCACAAGGAGATCAACGCCCGCACGGTGAACGCCGAGCGTGCGCGGTATCCCGAGGCCGACGTGCTCGTTCATCCAGAGTGTGGTTGTGCCGGCCAGCTGATCTACGGCATGGGACTTGGCGATATCTCGAGTGAGGGCGTGCACATTGCCTCAACTGAGGGGATGATCAAGGCTGCGAAGTCGGGAGCTGCCTCCGAGTATATCGTTGCCACTGAAGTCGGGATCATGCACCGCATGCAACAGATGGCACCCGACAAGAAGTTCGTGGCGGCCGATCCAGAGGCGGTGTGCCACTTCATGAAGGCGATCACGCTCCGGGATGTGCGCGACGCCCTGTGGGATGATAAGCATGTGGTAACGGTACCGGAGGAAATCGCCAAGCGGGCCCGCGGGGCGATCGACCGGATGATCGCACTTGGCTAGCGAGCTCACCGAGCCCAGCTCCAAGCACCAAGGTCTCCCCAACCGCCTCGCGGACGCAAAGGAACTTGCTCGCGAGGTTCTTGCCGAAGACGGACTGAGGGATGTCACGAGCGACCTGGTGGGAACCTCGGACTCTGGAAACGGCGTGGTGCGTTCCCGTGAGCAGTGCATTGCAGCCTGCCTCGACTACGCCTCCGAAGTTGCCTCCCGAGCGGGATGTCACGTAGGCTGGTCCGTCGCTGAAGGCGATCGCGTAGCTCCCAACGGTACGCTCGGCACCGTGACTGGTGAGGTGACCGCCATCCTCCGCGCCGAGCGTCCCATGCTCAATCTCCTCCAACGCGCCTGTGGCATCGCGACGGCAACTCGCCGATTCGTGGACGCCGTATCGGGAACGCGGTGCCGTGTATTGCACACGAGGAAGACCGCACCGGGCTTGCGCATCTTCGACGTCGCGGCTGTCGTTGCCGGAGGGGGCCACGTACACCGCCTCGGGCTCGATCAGGTTGTCATGATAAAGGACAACCATTGGGTAGCCCTCGAGGCCCAAAGAACGGACATCATAGCTGTCATTGAGGAAGCAAGGCGGCGTGGTGTCATTGCGGTGCAAGTGGAGGTGGAGACGGAAACCCAAGTCGAGACGGCATGCCGTGCAGGAGCAGACCGGCTGCTGATCGACAACAGGTCGCCCCAGGAATTCCGGAAACTCGCAGACCTCGCCCGTCGCCAAGCGCCGGACATCGAACTCGAGGCTACTGGCGGCATCACACTCGACAATGTGAGTGCGTATGCCGACGCCGGTGCCAGCTTCGTGTCGATCGGGGCGCTTACCCACTCCGTACTGGCCATAGATCTCACTGTAGAGATGTAGTAGTCGTAGTGTCCGATCGGACACAAAACAACAGGCTTGCTCGTGTCCCGTTGGACACAATTCGGTGCCTTCCAGCTTTGCCAGCTCCCGAGACAACAGCAGTAAACTCAATCAACACAGTCATTTAGGTGCTGGTCGCTCCACGCCTGTCAACGTGGTCCGCACCCTGCCTCTCTTGTATCCCGAGAAACAACCGGGAACTGGCGCCTCGGCGCCGCCACGAAGGGAGGACACAATGTGGATCATGGTCTCTGGCCAGGAATGGCTGAAACGTCGGCTGGGGGACGCGATGGTCATCGGGCTCCTCGCCATGGTGTACTTGCTCACTGGGTGTGATGTCCCTGGGTACGAGGATCGGGATGAGCGTGCCGCGGAGGAACGAAGCACAGCGAGTTCATTCGAAATGTCGACGGTTGCCTATGAGGCGCCGCTGCCCGAGCCGGTTCCTCCTGTCGCTACAGGGCCAGTGAGCTACGACCAGGCAGAAGAGGCGTTCCGCGCCAAGCGCTACGACGATGCGGTTGCGCTGTTCTCCGCGTACATCGAGCAGAAGCCAGCAAATGCTTGGGGTCACTACATGCTTGGCCTCTCGGCGTGGAAGGCTGGCGACAACAGGACAGCCGAGTCGGCGTACGAGGTTGCGCTCTCGCTGGATCCCCGACATGAGAAGAGCCTGTTGGGGTTGAGCCGCGTGCTCATCGAAGAGGGTCGTGCGGACGAGGCGCTGCAAGAGATCGAGTTTGCCGCCGAGATCGACCCCAGCTCATCGCAGGTGTTTCGCCTGATGGGGCGTGCGTACCACGAGCTGGGCCGGACGGATGACGCCGTCGCCGCGTACCTCGACGCCATCGCACTGGATGACACCGATGTGTGGGCGTTGAACAACGTCGGATACCTCTACATCCAGAGCAGTCAGCACAGTGAGGCCATTGGACCGCTCGCCCGAGCCGTAGAGTTGGCACCGGACGTCGCGATGTTCCAGAACAACCTGGGGATCGCGCTCGAGCGGATCGGCTTTGCCGGAAGTGCCGCGGAAGCGTTCCGGGCTGCGGTTGCCGCGGACGACACGTACGTGAAGGCGCAGGTCAATCTGGAGCGTGTGGAAGCCCGCGGCGTGGATCTCGACATCATCGCCGACCTCGCGTACCACGCGCAGCAGTTCGTTGATGAAATCGTGGGGTGGCGTGATCTGGTCGTCGGGGAGTTCGAAGTGGATACGATCCCGCCCGACTCGTTGTTCGAGGAGCAAAGTGAGCCCGAGCCAATTCCCGAACCCGCAGTTGTGCCGGACTCGCTGCCCGAGCCTGTGACTCCTCCTGACTCGGCGATGAAGTTGGAGGTCCTGCCTGATTCGATTCCGCCCGTGTCAGGCGGCAATGAACGGTAGGTGCTTGGAGAGGCGGGCAGGCCACTACCTGCTCGCCTCTTCCTTATGCGACCAATGACGATATCACTTCGAATAAGAGGAATAGAGACGATGAGAACGCGAACTGCTCTGTGGATTCCACTGCTGACTGGTCTTGCTGCGTTAGGCGTCGAGCGGGCCGCTGCGCAGGAGACCGTTCCCGACTACGTCGTGGTCTCGGGCTTCAATGTGAATATCCGCACGGGTCCCGGTATGGACAGAGTCGTGATCGGACTCGCGCAGAAGGGAGATCTCTTCGTCTGCAGCGGACAGACGGATGACTGGTTCGAGATTCGGCTGTTCTCAGACGACCATCGATACATCAGCAGGTCACATGTGTACCCGTTGACGCGATCACAGATCGTACCAGGACATGAGTTACGGCTTCCCGCCAATGACTCGGTCGCCGGTTCGCTCTATGCCAGCATCCAATGGGCGACCGATCGGGCCCGAGTCGACGCGACAGAGTTGCTGCCAGTGTCCCTCGACTCGGCACGGCATGCCGCGCTGCGTCGTGTCATCTTCGACCGACTGGTGCTGAGTCTGTTCCAATCGCACGGCGGTCACGGCATTCAGCCGGCGATCTACCGGGCGTTGCTCGACGACATGGGGGTGGGAAGAGACACCATGCCCAGGGTCGATCAGATCATCGAGCGGTACGTCGAGGCAGTCGGCGGTCACGCCGCGATCGAGCGGCTCACGACGCGGCTCATGACCGGCCAGCTGGTCACCGATCTGCCGACATGGTCGCCGCCGGTATACGAGGAAGCGTCCGTCGAGATCCGCTCCGCAGTCTCGGGTGGTTTCCTGGAAACTGTCCGTACTGAGGAAGGAACACACCTGGACGGTTATGACGGCGTGACGCCGTGGAGTAGTGGCCGGGACGGTGCAGCGGTCCACGATCGATTGGATACCCGGTTTGCATTTCTAGTCGATCCCCAAGGCGCACTGCGCATGCGGTTGTATTTCCCTGACATGACGGTTCGGGGCAGCACAGAGCTGGGTGGCCGAAGGCTGTACGTCGTAGACATCGATGACGAGCGCACGAACGCGCTCTACTTCGACACGGAAACCGGCCTGCTCGTGCGACTGGGCTACAACAGGGAGTTGGGGGACTACCGAGAGGTTGATGGCGTGATGGTGCCGTTTCGCGTGGCGCATAGTCGGAAGGGCGGATCGAGCACGTATGTGTTTGACAGGATTGAGCACAATGTGACCGTCGATGCTAGCGTGTTCGCGATGCCGGATGCGGGCCGGCGGAATGGGGGGGGTCGTGAACTGGACGAGTGAGGATGATGAGGGACGACCAGAGACGACGACGGACGATGGGGGCGCCCTGCGTGTCTTTGCGGTACTCGTGGTCGCGTATCTGCTGGTCGTTGGATCGCTTGTGGCCTAGGCGAGCACTTGTGGTCGTTGCCCGCCGCTGACGGGCTTGCCCGTCAGCGGCCGATCGTCACAACAGCCGAGTCACGGCCAGCCCGCTGTGACCACACCGAGACGCCAAGTGTACCCTCGAACGCTGGGTCCAACAGCCGCAACACGTACGTGCTCTTATCACTCTCAGAGGTCCCGTCAATCTGTCCCAGATCGACCCTGGTCTCTCCAGACAGGATCACGACGTTTTCGCTCGGCGACACTTCGAGCCGAACGGGTTCGACGACCTCCAGCCATTCCGCCTGTTCGGTTGCGGTGCGTAACGCGCCAAGGTTCTTGACGCTGATCTCCACCTGATACAATCCGGCTGCCTCATCGATCGCCTCGACCTCGCCGACGCTGAGATCGACGCGGGG
>Ga0255055_10001992_pt1 | contig 14490 bp, 14 predicted proteins | sample JV7_2_27_MG_FD_188633 | JGI IMG/M metagenome (GOLD analysis project Ga0255055, IMG submission 188633) | Seawater microbial communities from Jervis Inlet, British Columbia, Canada - JV7_2_27 | ecosystem: Environmental > Aquatic > Marine > Inlet | place: Canada: British Columbia | collected...
CACCCGAAAAACGTCGCCGATACGAATCTCGTCCTCGAGCAACCCTTCAACGGTGAAATTTTCGCCGAACTGTCCGAAGGAAAAGTCCGTTCGCCCCAGTTCACGACTCCAGTACGCATAATGTTCAAATGGATACGCATGGGCAGCCTTGTTGATTCCTCCATGGACCGTACGGTCGGCCTGCCCATCGCCGTCCAGGTTTTGCCACCTCAGCCTCACCCTGCCTTTCACCGGTTCCTTGAAGATCCCCGTTGATACCGTTCTCCCCTGGCAGGAAACTTCTTTCGGCAAGGAAACGTTCACAGAGAGCAGTTTCATCGCGGATCCTCCTCAAGGTTCCTTTTCGGTGAGTGTCCGATACTCTCCGGGCGTGTTGATGTTCCGGAAGGAGAGGAACCCGGGATCGACCGCGGCGACCTCCTCCAGGGGAACTTCCCTGGCACGCAACCGTTTCCCGAGCTCCACGAGCTTGAAGTCGCCTTTCCGGAGTGAGTCCTCGATCAGCGGAAGGCATCCCTTCCCGTAAACGGCGCAGAGAGGTTCCGGCCCGCGGGGACCGTAGGGGATCACCAGGTCCGCTCCCACGGCTTTCCCTGTCAGTAGCTTCAGCAGGGAAGGGGAAAGAAACGGGGCATCGCACCCGACGACCAGAACCGTTGGGTTTCGGCTGTACCGGAGGGCGGCGTCCACGCCGGAGATCGGCCCCTTTCCCGGAACCCTGTCGGGTATCTTGGGGCAGGGGAGAAAGTCGAAGATCCCCGGGTCGTTGGTGACAAGAAAAATATCCTCGAACAGGGGTTGCAGGGTTTCGTATACCTGTGCGATCAGCGGTCTTCCGCGGTAGGGGAGGAGGGCCTTGGTTTTTCCCATGCGGCGGGATCTTCCGCCGGCCAGGATGGCGGCAGACATGTTCCGGATGCGATGATCAGGTTTCCTCATCGGTTGGAATACCCGTTTTTCTTTCCGCGAAATATTCCCCGGAAGAGGATGCCGGTTGTGACGTTCCACAGACCCGCAAAGAAGAAGACGGGGGTGGGGGACATGCCGCACTGGTTGATGTACCCGAGGGTGAGGGGCAGGAACGCCCCGAGGTCTCCCAGGGAGCCGGAAATCTCCTCGCGGGTGAACCGGAATCCGGGGGAAGGGACCTCACCCTTCATGCGAGAGGAAAATCCCCCAGATGGGATAGAACCGGACGGTCTCTCCCGCGGAAAGGTGTGACGTGCCCATGGGGATTTCAAAGACCCCCTCGGCGCGGGAGGCGGATACGAAATCTCCCGATCCGTGGGAGGGGATCTCCACCACCCGGGTTTCCCCTCCTTTCTTTTCGAGACGGCCGATCGAGAACTTTTTCCCTCCGCTCCTGTTGGCCGCGTCTTCCGCAAGGGGAAGGAGGATCGGCTTCGGAAGGTGCTCCGTCGCGCCGGTGGCTTTCAGCAGCAGCGGCCGGATGAACATGGGGAAGTGGACCAGGACGGCCACGGGATTTCCGGGAAGCCCGACCACGATCCCCCCCCCGGGAGACTCGCCCGCGAAGATCGGTTTCCCCGGCTTGACGGCGATCTTGTGCAGGATCTTCCGGACGCCGCAGGCGGCAAGGCAATCCGGCACGATGTCCACGTCTCCCACGGAGACACCGCCCGAAATGAGGAGAAATTCGGAGGTGAGTCCCTCGCGGATCTTCGCCATCATCGTTTCCCGGTCATCCGGGATGATTCCCAGGTACCTGACATCCCGGAATCCGAGTTCTTTCAGGGCGGCGAGGAGAAAATGGGCGTTGCCGTTGCGGATCATGGGACCCGAGGCACCCTCCCACGGTTCGACCAGCTCGCTGCCGGTTGCAAGGATCGCAACGGAAGGGCGCTGGTAGACCGGGACCTCCCACTGGCCGACGGATGCCAGTGTGGCGACATGATGCGCGGACAAAAAGGTTCCCGATGAGAGGAGAACCGTTCCCTTGAGAACGTCCTCCCCCTCCCTGGCGATGTTTTGCCCGGGTTTTGCCGCATTGCGGAACCGGACGGAACCGCCGGGGTCAACCTCGGAGTGCTCGACCTGGATCACCGTGTTAAACGGTGCCGGGACCATCGCGCCGGTCATGATCCTGATGCAGTCGGCCTCGGTAGCATCCCCGCTCCACACGGTGCCCGGGTTCACCGTTCCCGCCACGCGGTACGTTCTTTCCGTTTCTTTTCCCGTCCAGACGACGGCAAACCCGTCCATCGCCGAGCGGGGGAAGGGCGGGATGTTCCTGTCGGCGATGACATCCCGGGCGAGGATCTCGCCGACGACGTCCGGGAGAGGGACTTCATGAACTCCCTGGGTGCGCACGACGGGGAATACCGAGGCCAGCGCCTGCTCGTATGTGATCGCCATGGCCCTCACGATTCTCCTTGTCGAGGCACAGGAAATAGGGAAAATATTGTATCAAGAACCGGGGGGATCATGGAGTCCGCACATTTGCGTCTTCCCGTCGTCTGTTTCGTAGGCCGGAAGAATTCGGGAAAGACGACGCTCATGGAGAAGGTGATCGCGGGACTCACGGCAGCAGGGCTCCGGGTGGCCGCCGTCAAGCACGACGCGCATCGCTTCGAGATCGACCACCCCGGGAAGGACAGCTACCGGTTCAAGGCGGCGGGAGCGGACACCACTGTTATTTCCTCCCCGCAAATGACGGCGGTCGTCCTGCGTCACCAGGAAGAGATGCCCCTCGAGTCGATTCTTGCGCGATTTGTAGAAGGGGTGGACATCGTCCTTGCGGAGGGGTACAAGGCTTCCCCGTTTCCCAAGATCGAAGTCCACCGGAAAGCCACGGGGGAACCTCTGATTCACCCGCCTCCCAGCGGGTTGATCGCCGTGGCCACGGACGAACGGGTGGACACCGCGGTGCCCCAACTCGACATCCACGATTCCAGGTTCCTTGTGGAACTTATCCGGGAGAAAGTTCTCCGACGAACATGATATGTTTCACGGGACGGGGGGAGGGGCGCATTCGCTTTCGTCCCCCCGGATCTTCGCCACGGTGTGAGGAACCGCGTCCCACACCGCCTCCAGGTTTTCCACCGCTCCCTTCGGGCTTCCGGGCAGGTTGATGATGAGCGACCGTTTCCGCACGCCGGCGACGGCGCGCGACACGATCGCCGTCGGGGTCTTCTCCAGGCTCCTGTAGCGCATGCGCTCCCCGAACCCGGGGATCGTCCGCTCCAGGACCTTCCGGGTCGCATCGGGGGTGACGTCCCTCGGGGAAACCCCGGTCCCGCCGGTGGTGAGGATGATTTCGAACCCCTCCTCGTCGGCCCATTTCCGGAGCACGGCGGAGATCCGGTCCTCCTCGTCCGGGACGACCTCGAGGCGCACCGTTTTCACCCCGCGTTCCGTAAGCCAGGCCCGAAGCGCAGGGCCGCTCGCGTCGTCGCGCTCGCCGCGGGAGCTCCGGTCGCTCACCGTGAGAATCCCCGCATTCATCGGTTTTCCCCCCGCCGGTACGCTCCGCTCTTTCCCCCTTCCTTTTGGAGGAGCGCCACCTCGTTGATCGTGATCCCCCGGTCCGCGCCCTTGCACATGTCGTAGACGGTCAGCGCCGCGACGGACGCCGCGGTCATCGCCTCCATTTCGACGCCGGTGCGGTCGAATGCCTTGACGGTCGCCTTCACCCGGATCGACCCCGCGGCCGGGTCGGGGTCGAACTCGACGGACACCGCCTGGAGGGCCAGCGGGTGGGCAAGGGGGATCAGTTCAGGCGTCTTTTTCGCGGCCGCGATCCCCGCGAGGCGGGCAACGGCCAGGACGTCCCCCTTGGCCGATTTTCCTTCCAGGATCATGGCCACGGTCTCCTGTTTCATGTTCACGGTGGCGCCTGCGGCGGCGATCCGCAAGGTCGCCTCCTTGCCGCTTATGTCCACCATCACCGCCCGGCCCTTGGCATCGAAATGGCTGAAGCTCATGGATCACCTCTCCCTCGCGTCCGTGTCGCTCACTCCGCTTATTCCTTCCCCCCGGCATGCAAGAGGGAGCGTCTCCATTGTACGTTCAAGGAGCCGCTTCTTTCTTGACATTTCCACCGCATATGTTATCCATACCTCGATATCCGAATTTACGGGAGAATTTAGGATGGTATCCAAGACGGCCAGGTACGCCATCTGGGTTCTCGCAGCCCTCGCCAGGGATTCCCGGAACGGGTATCTTCGCTCCGGGGGTCTGGCGCAGCGACTGCGCATCCCGGCGCCCTATCTTGCCAAAGTCCTGTTCATCCTTTCGCAAAACGGGTTGGTGGAGTCCGTGCGCGGCCGATCCGGCGGATATCGCCTGAAGCATCCCGCAGCAAGCGTGACCCTGAAGTCGGTCGTTAAAATCTTTGAGCCGGGAGCGCTGGAGCGGATGTGCATCATCGGGAGTCCCGAGTGTCCCGGCGCAGCCTGTCGCGGGCACCGGAACTGGACGGCCCTGCAGGATTCATTCATCGCAGTCATGGAAGGGACCACGATCGCCGATATCGCCTGACGGGTTAAATCACGGGGGAGTTGCGGGGGAAGAGGAATGGCGTCACCCAAATCTGCGGTCTTCGATGTCCAGGTGCCGGGCGTGGAGTACTGGAAGGAGCAGATCTCCTGCCAGTACGCCTGCCCCGTGGGAACGGATGCGCGGGGCTATATCCGGGCCATCGCCGCGGGGGACCTTCTCCGCGCCTACCTGATCGCGCGGGGCCCGAACCCGCTCGCCTCGATGTGCGGCAGGGTATGCGGCGCCCCGTGCGAGGTGGCGTGCCGGAGAGGGAAGATCGACGCGCCCTTGGCGATCCGGGCTCTCAAGGGGTTCGCCTGCCGCCGGTTCGGCCCCGAATCCGGCGGATTCGACAACGCCGGTCTTTTTGCGGCGCTCGGAGGAGCTGCGTACCTCGAATGCGGAGGGCCGGAGGAGGTCGCGGCGCTCGTTCGGGAAGGCGTCCAGGGGAAGTTCGTCCCCGCGCGCGGGGAACCCGTGGCGATCGTCGGGTCAGGGCCCGCCGGGCTTTCGGCGGCCCACGACCTGGCGCTCCTGGGATTTAGCCCCACGGTCTTCGAGTGGGAGCCCGTCCCCGCCGGGATGCTCTACCTCGGAGTTCCCCCCTACAGGCTCCCGCGCGAGCTCATCCGCTCGGAGGTCGCCGTCATCGAGGCCTTGGGTGTTACCATCCGGTGCGGCGTGAAGGTGGGCCGGGACGTCGGGTTCGACGAGCTCCTGCGGGATTACGCGGCGGTTCTCATCGCGGTGGGGGCGAAGCGTTCGCGGGAACTGGCGATCCCCGGCGTCGAGGGGGAAGGGGTCTTAGGGGGAGTGGATTTCCTGCGGAGCACGTTCCTCGAGGAGACGGTACCCCTCGGCCGCAGGGTTGTGGTGATCGGGGGCGGGTCCGTCGCCTACGACGTGTCCCGGACCGCGGTCCGCCACGAGGACGTGGATGTCTCGCGAACTGCCCTCCGCCAGGAGGGGGTGCGTGAGGTCTCCCTGTGCTGCCTGGAGTCCCTCTCCGAGATGCCCGCGGATCCGGTGGAGGTCCACGAAGGGGAAGAGGAGGGGATCCGCCGGTTCAACCGGGTCGGCCCGGTTGCGATCCACCTCGACGGAGAGGGGCGGGTCAAGGAAGCGGTATTTCAAAGGGTCCTGTCGGTGTTCGACGACGAGGGAAGGTTCGCTCCCCGGTTCGACCCCGACGATCAACTGACGCTCCCCGCCGACACGGTCATCCTGGCCATCGGCCAGGCGATGGACCTTTCCTTCCTTTCCCACGAACGTGACAACGTCGCGCTCACGGACCGCGGACTTCTCCAGGTGGACCGCGAGACTCTCGCCACGACGAATCCGAAGGTGTTCGCCGCCGGCGACGCCGCCCACGGAACGCGCCTCATGATTGACGCGATCGCCGGCGGCAAGAAGGCGGCGCGGTCGATCTACCGCACCCTCACGGGCCGGGACCTGGTCCCTGAACAGGTCGAGGCCCACCTTGTCCTCGAGCGGTTCGGGAGAGAGAAGCGGTACGAGGCCGTCCCTCGCCAGCCCATCCCGACGGCGCCGGTGGACGCGCGTCTGAAGCGGATCGATCTCCAGGTCGAAACCGGGTACGGCCTGAAAGAAGCGGCCGCGGAAGCGGGGCGATGCCTGGACTGCGGCGTGAACACGATCTTCGACTCGGAGCGGTGCATCCTGTGCGGCGGCTGCGCCGACGTCTGCCCAACGCTCTGCCTCAAGCTCGTCCCCATGGACGCTCTGTCCCTGGATCCCGGCGAACGCGCGGAGCATGCCGGCAGCGCCCCCGGGGAAATCTGGTCGGCGATCATCAAGGACGAAGACCGTTGCATACGGTGTGCGAACTGCGAGATGCGATGCCCCGTCGGGGCGATCACCATGGAACGGTACACGTTCCGGGAGGAATGGCGATGTCCGCAGACGACCGGGTGAAGGAAGTCGGCCGGAGGGACCTGTTGTCCCTGGCAGCATGGGGGGCGTTCTGCGCTTCCCTGGCGACGGCGATGATCGGGATGCTCCGTCTCCCCAAGCCTTCCGTCCTGCCTGACCCGTCCCTGAAAGGGAAGGTCGGCCTGCCGGGCGCCATCCCCGAAGAGGAGTACAGGAAAGTGCCGGGACGGAATGTGTTCGTCTCCCGGAGCGAGCTAGGGGTCTTCGCGATTTCCTCGGTGTGCACCCATCTCGGCTGCGTCGTGGCGCCCGCCCCCGCTGGCTTTAACTGCCCCTGCCACGGGTCCCGCTTCGACGCGATGGGGCGCGTGGTCGGGGGGCCGGCCCCGCGGGGCCTCGACTGGCTCAAGGTGACGAAGGCGCCGGACGGGGAGCTCGTGGTGGACGAGGGAGAAACGGTTCCGCAGGGAACGTACTGGAAGGTCTGAAGAAGGAAGGAGGTGAGCCGGGTGGAGGCCTGGAAGGATTACGTGGCCAGCGTGAAAACGCTCCCGCGCTCCGTGTGGGACAGCCTGGTGCGCCACGGGGCGCCCGTGACCGACCGCTCCCGCATGGAGGCGGTTTTCCAGAACCTGTTCCTGCACATCCACCCCACGCGCGTTCACCGGTGGAGCCTGCGGTGGTCGTACTCTCTGGGGCTGGGATTGATCTGCGCCGCCTCGTTCCTCCTGCTCCTGGTGACCGGGGTGCTGCTCATGTTCTACTACAAGCCGTCGACGGTCCTGGCGTACCAGTCGATTCAGGACATCCATTACGTCATTCCCTCCGGGCGGTTCATGCGCAACATCCACCGCTGGGGCGCCCACATCATGGTGGTCGCCGTGATCCTGCACATGGCCCGCGTCTTCTACACCTCCTCCTACAAGAAGCCGCGGGAGATGAACTGGGTGTTCGGCCTCGTGCTCCTGGTCCTCACGCTCGGCCTTTCGTTCAGCGGGTACCTTCTTCCCTGGGACCAGCTCGCGTACTGGGCGACGACGATCGGCGCCAACATCGCCCAGTCCCCGAGAGAGCTGACGGATGCATTAGGCATCACCCCGTATTTCGACCCCGGCGGCTTCCAGAAGACGCTGCTTCTGGGATCGCGTTCCGTGGGGGAGGAAGCCCTGATCCGGTTCTACGTTCTCCACATCATGATTCTGCCCCTGCTGATGGTCGTGTTCATGGGCCTGCATTTCTGGAGGATCCGGAAGGACGGCGGGCTGTCCCGTCCCGAGGATGCCGACGAACGGCTTGGCCCGCCGGGGGACGACGCCTTGCCGGTCTTCACGCAAGCACCGAAGAAAAGTTACGGGCTCATGGCGGTGGTCCGGGGGACGAGCCCGACCGTCGGGCGGGGGCCGGAGAACACTGTCCCTGCCTGGCCCCACCTCATGACCGCGGAGGCGGCCGTGTTCATGTTCACGCTGGCGATCACCGTCGCCCTCTCCTTTTTTTTCGACGCGCCGCTCAAGGAGATGGCCAATCCGCTCATCCCGGAGAACCCGGCCAAGGCCCCCTGGTACTTTCTCGGGCTCCAGGAGATCGTCTCCTTCTCGGCGTTCGCGGGGGGAGTCCTCCTGCCGATGCTCGCGCTTATCGGCCTGGGCCTCATCCCCTATCTGGACCGGGAGCCCGGGGGGGTGGGTTACTGGCTGGGGGGGAGGGATCGCGACAGGCGGATTTTCCTGCAGTCGGCGGCATTCGGCCTGGGTGCGGTGATCGGCCTGGAGGCGTTCGCCGTCCGGTTCGGATGGCTCCGCGACTGGTTCCCCGGCATTCCGCAGATCGCGATCACCCTTTTCAACCCGGGGACGCTCCTCACGTTCCTGTACGTCGCCTACTCCGTGTGGATCATCCGGAGGGAGAACAGCACGCGGTTGGGCGGCATCGCGATATTTACCTGCTTGCTCGCGGGATTTATCATCCTGACGCTGATCGGGACGTATTTCCGCGGACCCAACTGGGGGTTCTACTGGAGCCCCTCCCACTGGCCGGTGCACTGACATGAAGAAGCTCCTGCTGGCGTCGAGCCTGGTCGCCCTGGGGTTCCTCGTGGCTTCGGGTCTTTCGGAGAACGTCTTCGTGTCGTGGAAGGGGTACCAGAAGGAGTATGCACGGCTCCTGGCGGAGCGCGCCGAGGACCCGGCGCGGAAGCGGGAGGCCCTGGCGACGGCGGTGGAGCTCCGCCAGTTCGTGGTGCCGGACCTTCACGTCATCGACCGGTGCGTAACGTGCCACCTGGGGTTGGACGATCCCCGGATGGCCGGTGCCCCCAATCCGTTCGCCGCGCACCCCGGTAATTTCCTGAAGATCCACCCGCCGGAGAAGTTCGGATGCACCGTCTGCCACCGGGGGCAGGGAGCCGCCGTGAGCTTCCGCGAGGCCAAGGCGGTGGACGTGTACTGGGACTACCCCCTCCTCCCGCCGGACCTGGTGGAGTCCTCGTGCGGCATCTGCCACGACCCGATGGCGCTTGCGGAACGCGGCGCGCCCGCCCTGGCCCGGGGGGCCAGGCTTTTCGAGGAGAAGGGATGCCACGGATGCCACCGGCTGGGGGGACTGGGCGGATCCCTCGGCGCCGAGCTCGACTCGGTGGGTCTGAAAACAAAGCATCAGCTGGTCATGGCGAACCTGCCGGGAGAGAGGACCACGTACCGGTGGCTCGACCGGCACTTCAAGGATCCCCAGGGGATTGTCCCCGGGAGCCTCATGAAGCCGGACTACCCCACGGAGGAGGAAGCACGCGCGCTCACCATCTACATGCTTTCGCTCCAGGCCGGACGGGAACTGCCGGACCGGGCAGTCGCCCGGGATAGGCACCGGCTCCTCTCCCTGGAGCACGACCAAGGGAAACGGGACGGCCGGACGCTATACGACCGCCTCTGCCGGGTCTGCCACGGGGAGGGCACGTTCGGGAAGTACGACAAGTTCCTGGGACGGTTCGTCCCCGCCATCCGCAATCCCGCCTTTCTCAGGATGGCGGACCGGGAATTTCTCCGCGCCAACATCATGAGAGGCCGCCCGGGGACGCAAATGGCAGGTTTCAACGGGGGGATGACCGATGCTGACCTGGCGAAGCTCCTGGAGTATCTCGCGGGTTCGGAGCGTATCCCGGAGCGGCGCCCCGATTCCTATGAGAAGCTGCCCGTGGGCGACGCGAAACGCGGCGGGTCGATCTTCGCGCGCCAGTGCGCCGGCTGCCACGACCCGGGGGAGAAGGGGCAGGTCGCCCCGACTCTTTCGAGCCGGTCCTTCCAGGAGAAGGCCAGCGATGCGATGATCCTCAGGACGATCGCCGAGGGGCGCCCCGGCACCGCGATGGTGGCTTTCGTCGGGCCCGAGGGAACGGGTTTTACCGGCAGCGAACTGGCGGATCTGCTGGCCTATCTGCGCACTCTGTCTTCGAGGAGGAGATGATGGCGGACGGGAAGATCACCCGGAGGCGATTTCTCTGGATGTCCTCGATCTCGGTCGTGGGCGCCCTGGCCGGCGCCGCAGGCGCCGGGAAGGTGCCCCCACCGGACATCCCGGGATTCCGGTTCGACTACGACCCGATGCGAACGTACCCGTACCGCGGGTGGGAATCCCTCTACGAAAAGCAGTGGACGTGGGACAAGGTCGCCCGCTCGACGCACTCGGCGAACTGCACCGGCTCCTGCTCGTGGAAGGTGTACGTAAAAGACGGGGTGATGCTGCGGGAGGAGCAGGCTTCGGACTACCCCAGGATCGGCGAGGACCTGCCGGATTACAACCCTCGCGGGTGCCAGAAGGGGGCGTGCTTCGTCGAGTACGTCTACGGGGCGCAGCGCCTTCGGTTCCCCCTCATCCGGACGGGGAAGCGGGGCGAGGGGAAATGGAGGCGCGCCACTTGGGACGAGGCGCTCGAGCTGGTGGCGGGGAAGCTTCTGGACAACATCTATCGCTTCGGTCCGGACACCAACACCTTTTTCAGCGTCATCCCCGCGATGAGCCCGGTCTCCTTCTGCGCGGGGTCGCGCCTGGCCCAGTACCTGGGAGGAGTGTTCTGCTCCTTCTACGACTGGTATTGCGACCTGCCCCCGGGAGAGCCGCTGACGTGGGGGGTGCAGACCGAAGCGTGCGAGTGCGCGGACTGGTTCAACGCGAAGATGATCGTCTTCTGGGGGTCGAACGTCACCCAGACCCGGATTCCCGACGCCCACTTCGCGTTCGAGGCCCGGTACAACGGCGCCAAGCTGGTCGGGATCTCGCCCGACTTCAACTCGAGCTGCACGCACGTGGACCTGTTCCTCGGGATTGCCCCGGGGACGGACGCCGACCTCGCCATGGGCGTGGCCCGCATCCTCGTGGAGGAGAAGCTGTACGACGTCCCCTATGTCCGGGAGCAGACCGACATGCCGCTGCTGGTCGTGGAGAAGACCCGGCGGTTCCTGCGGGAGTCGGACCTGGAGGAGAAGGGGAGCGACGAGGTCTTCTACTTCGTCGACGAGCGGGACGGGAAAGTGAAAAAGGCGCCCGGCGCCATGGGGTCCCCCGTGAAGTCGATCGCCCTGGACGGGACGGTCCCCGCGCTCTCCGGGCGATATACCGTGACCGGCAGGGACGGGGAGAAGATCACGGTCGTTCCCGTGTTCGAGCGACTGCGGAAGGTGTTGAGCGGCTACACGCTTAAGAAGGTGGCCCGCGTGACCGGGCTCCCGCCGGGCGAGATCGCCGCCTTCGCCCGAGAGATGGGGACAAGGAAACCCGCGATGATCATCCACGGGGCGGGGACCAACCACTGGTTCCACAACGACCTGATCAACCGGTCGATGATCCTGCTCGTCGCGCTCACCGGGAACACGGGAAAGAACGGGGGGGGCTTCAACCATTACGTGGGGCAGGAGCGGATCTGGCCGGAGGAGGGGTTCAAGAAGCTCGCCTTCCCGGAAGGAGGGAAGAAGCAGCGGTTCCAGAACACGACCTTGTGGACGTACGTCCACTCCACGAACCGGGATGAGCACACCTACAACGGGAAGAGGATCGAGGAGTATATCGAGGAGAGCGTCTCGAAAGGATGGATGCCGCTCTACCCGCGCAACCGGAAACAGAAGCCGCGCTCCCTGATCGTGTGGAGGGCGAACTACCTGAACCAGGCCAAGGGGAACGAGAAGATCCTCCCCTCCCTGTGGAACGACCTCGACCTGATCGTGAACATCAACTTCCGGATGGACACGACCGCCCTCTACTCCGACGTGGTGCTCCCGGCGGCAAGCTATTACGAGAAAACCGACCTGAACACGACCGACTGCCATTCCTTCATCCACCCGTTCTCGAAGGTGCTCGACCCCCTGTTCGAGAGCCGCACCGACTGGGACATCTTCTCTGCGCTGGCGAAGAAGATCGAGGAGGTTGCCGTGCGGCGGAAGCTCACTCCCTATCGGGACGAGCAGTTCGGCTGGGAGCGGGACTTCACCTCCCTCCACAGGCAGTGGTCCGGAGGGGGGAAGATCGTCACGGACGAGGCCGCCTCGAACTTCATTCTCGCCAACGCGGAGGAGACGAAGGAAATGACCTACGCCGGCCTGCAGGACCAGCCGCGGCGGTTCGTGCAGACCGATCCCCACTCCTGGAACTCGGATATCGAGGAGGGGATCGCCTACACGCCGTTCAAGCACCAGGTGGAGAAGAAGAGGCCGTGGCGCACCCTCGTCGGACGGCAGCAGTTCTACATCGACCACCCGTGGTTCCTGGACCTCGGGGAGGAGCTGCCCGTTTCCAAGGAGGCGGTGACCGACCCGTACCCGCTCTACTGGAACACCCCCCACGGCCGCTGGTCGATCCACTCCACGTGGCGGGACAACCGGTACATGCTCCGACTCCAGCGCGGGATGCCGATCGCCTACCTGAACCCGGAAGACGCCGCCTCCCGCGGAATCCGGGACAACGACTGGATCCGGATCTTCAACCACATCGGGTTCTGCATCGTGCGGGCGAAGATCCTCCCGGGCGAGCAGCGGGGCCGGGTGACCATGTACCACGGGTGGGAGAAGTTCCTCGGGTTCCAGCAGGGGGGGTGGCAGTCGCTCACCTACATCAAGATCAAGCCGACGCAGTTGATCGGGAAGTACGGGCACGTGAATTTCCGGCTCAACTACTGGGGGCCGACGGGGAACAACCGGGACGTGAAGGTCGAAGTGGAGAAGGCGAAGGTTTAAGTCAAGTCGCGAGGAGCCGGCGATGTCGAAAACGCAGTACGCAATGGTGATGGACCTGAACAAGTGCCTGGGATGCCAGACCTGCACCGTTGCGTGCAAGAAGCTTTGGACCGACGGGGACGGGATGGGCTACATGTACTGGAACAACGTGGAGACCCGCCCCGGGAAGGGGTACCCGGCGGGGTGGTCCGACGGGGGAGGGGGCTTCCGCAAGGGACAGCTGGTGCCGGGGGAGATCCCTCCGATCGAATCGTACGGGATTCCCTTCGAATACGATTATTCCCAGCGGCTGTTCGAAGGGAAGGGGAAGCCGGTGATGCCCCATGTCGACCCGCAGTACGGCCCGAACTGGGAGGAGGACGTGGGCGAATCCGACCGGGGGGAAAACTTCTACTTCTACCTTCCCCGGATCTGCAACCACTGTACGCACCCGTCCTGCCTCGAGGCGTGCCCCAGAAATGCGATCTACAAGCGGGAGGAGGACGGGATCGTCCTGATCGACCAGGAGAGGTGCCGGGGATACCGCCAGTGCGTCCGCGCCTGCCCGTACAAGAAGATCTACATGAACGAGGTGGCGGGGGTCTCCCAGAAATGCATCTACTGCTACCCGAGGCTTGCCAAGGGGACCGCGAACGCGTGTGCGAAACAGTGCCCTGGGCGGCTCCGTTTCGTGGGGCTATTAGGCGATCCCGAATCGCCGGTGCACAAGCTGGTCCGGGTGCACCGGGTGGCGCTCCCCCTGCTGCCCGGCAAGGGGACCGGCCCCAACGTCTATTACGTCCCCCCCTTCAACCCTCCTCGCCGGGGGAACTACGGGAAGGGAATCCTGGAAGACCCGAGGATTCCGTGGAAGATCCTGGAGGATCTGTTCGGGCCCCCGGTGAGGGAGGTGGCATTGCGCTTGGAGGCGGAACTGTCGAAGGCCCAGTCGGGGGAGAAAAGCGAGGTCCTCCAGTTGCTCATCGGCCGGGACGACGCTGTACGATACCGGATCCCCGCCACGAAGGGCGCTACGGGATGACAAGGAGGAATTGCGCGATGCGCCATGCCCGATTCCTGCTCCTGCCGGCCGTCCTCTTCCTGTGGGTGGTCCCGGCCCGTGCCGAATTCCTGCTGGTGGCCGGGAAGGAGACACCGCTATTGCTCAACCGGACGCCCCCCATGTTCGCCACGGACCTTCCCGGCCCGAAGACGAACCTCCGCGCGTGGGCTCGGGCGGAGGTCGACGGAAAGACCCTGAGGGTGACGCTTTCCTGGGACGATCCGACCGAAGACGCACTCGCCGGGGAGAAGCGGGTCGCCTACGGGGGGGACGCCATCTACGGGAAGCCGACGGAGAGGACGGACAGTTTCGGGGATGCAGCGGCGATGATGCTCCCGGCTGCGAAAGGAGGCCGGAACCCGGGCATCATGATGGGAGATCCCGCCCGTGAGGTGCGAATCGTCCTGTGGCGGGCCGGGATGAAGGGGGAGACGCTTCACGCCCGGGGGCGCGGTACGGTGGAGAGGGCGCCGGGCGACTCCGGGCTATCGGTCGCACACGCCCGGACCGGGGTCCGGCGAACGGTGACGTTCATGGTCCGGGACTTCGATCCCGAACTGCCCGTTTCGTTAGCCGTCTGGGAAGGGTCGGCCGGAGACCGCAACGGCTACAAATGGTACACCCCGTGGTACCGGGTCCTGCCGTGACGGAGGAGGAAAGGGAATTTCGAGACGAGCCGGAGCGCGACCGGATGGCCATCGCCCGCTCCTTCCTCCTGGCGTTCGGACGGCCGGGGAAGGAGCAGCGGGATCTGATCCTCGGGTCGGACTGGCTCGAGGATCTCGCGTCGCGCGGCTGGCTGGGGAGGGGCGATCCCCGGAAGATGCGGAAGGGGTT
>Ga0255055_10001993_pt1 | contig 14487 bp, 8 predicted proteins | sample JV7_2_27_MG_FD_188633 | JGI IMG/M metagenome (GOLD analysis project Ga0255055, IMG submission 188633) | Seawater microbial communities from Jervis Inlet, British Columbia, Canada - JV7_2_27 | ecosystem: Environmental > Aquatic > Marine > Inlet | place: Canada: British Columbia | collected...
TGGTGATCTTTGGTTTGTTTCCATCCGGTCCGCCTCAGGCGAACCAAATTGAAAACTAATTAGTGCCATCCTTTCTACTCTTTTATTTTCGGATGGGCACTAGTTAACCTTTTAACGTCTACTGAGAAGATATAATGAGATATTACCAGATCAATGCCAAATTATTTGCCCGCAATCGGCAGCGTTTTTGTAAGCAGCTAAAACCGAATTCGATTGCGGTTTTCAATTCAAATGACCTCATGCCGACCAGCGCCGACGGAACTCATCCGTTTATCCAGCAGACCGATATCTTTTATTTATGCGGAATAGATCAGGAAGAATCCATACTGGTTATTTGCCCGGATGCTCCTGACAAGAAGCAAAAGGAAATTCTGTTTATAAAGGAAACCAGCGAACAGATTGCCACCTGGGAAGGACAAAAATACACCAAAGAACAGGCGCAGGACATCTCCGGAATTAAGACGATCCACTGGACCACTGAACTGAATATGATTTTACGGCCGCTGATCATTCAGTCCGAGAATATTTATTTAAATACCAATGAGCACCTGCGGGCAGCCGTTGCTGTGGAGACCCGGGATATGCGCTTTGTCAAATGGTGCCGGCAGGCCTTCCCATTGCATCATTATGCACGCTTGGCACCCATTATGCGGAATTTGCGAGCCGTTAAATCCCCGCCGGAGATCGAACTGATAAAAGAGGCGTGCGGCTTAACTGAGAAGGCCTTTCGGCGTCTGCTCGGTTTTATCCAGCCCGGGGTGTGGGAATATGAGGTCGCAGCCGAAATCGTCCACGAGTTTATGCGCAATCGATCACGGGGCCCGGCCTTTGAAACCATCGTGGCTTCAGGGATCGACTCCTGTACCCTGCATTACGTCAAAAATGATAAACAATGCAATGATGGAGATCTGGTACTCATCGATTTCGGCGCCGAATATGCGAATTTTGCCTCTGATGTAACGCGAACTGTTCCGGTGAGCGGCAAGTTCTCCAAGAGACAAAAACAAGTATACAATGCCGTTTTAAAAATTCAAAAAGCGGCTATCAAGATGCTCAAACCGGGAAATACACTGGAGAAATGTCAAAAGGATGTGACTAAGTTAGTGCAGGCTGAACTGATTCGACTGGGTGTCTTGAAAAAAGCAGAAATCAAAAAGCAGTCTGAGGATTCACCACTCTATAAAAAATTCTTCCCCCACGGCGCCTCCCATCATCTTGGACTGGATGTGCATGACTATGGTGATAAGTATCGCAAATTTACACCCGGAATGGTCTTAACCTGCGAACCGGGGATTTATATCCGGGAAGAGTCCTTAGGGGTCCGCATTGAAAATGATATCCTCATCACGAAAAAAGGACCTGTTGATTTAACGCAAGCCATCCCGAGAGAAGCTGAAGAAATTGAAGAATTAATGAATAAATGATATTTTTTCACCACAAAGAGCACCAAGAACACAAAGAAAGTTTCCATAAAATCAAATTCAATTTATTTTTGTGCCCTTTGTGTCTTTGTGGTTTTAATTTGTTTTCGCGAGAGATGATCGGCTCTGCGGATGGGCTCGGGCAGGCGAAAGCCGCGGCAGGATTTTAAGGGAATTTGGATGCTGGCGTTTAAATCCATTCCCAGGGGCAAATCGATTTTTGAGTCAACAACCATCCGGTTTGGAAAAAACCAATCAATTTTTCCACGACTGGCAGCATAGGGAAGTTGATAAAATTTTCAAGCATAGTTTGCATTCTTGCTGTTATTTTTGGATGGGCTCCACTTGGGGAACTTTCTGCCGATAACAGGGCGGGATCTATGATTGATGTCCAGCTAACCAGACAGCGGCTTCAGGATCATCTTCATGCCCTGACCGTGACAATCGGCGAACGCAGCGTGCGCGTTCCTGAAAACCTTGCAAAAACTGCCGCGTATATCACCTCCTTCTATCAGGACATTGGTGTTGCGGTTGCGAACCAGGAATATTCATATTCAGAATTACAGCTTGACAATATCGTGGCCGAGATAGCATTCCGTAAAGATCCGAAGCACCGATTTCTGATCGGGGCCCACTATGATTCGGTAAGCGGTACCGTGGGAGCGGATGATAATGCGAGTGCCGTCGCCGTCCAGCTGGAAACTGCCCGGTATTTAGCTGCCCTGGCGCGTAAAGAAAAGCTCGATCTGGCTGTGAAATTTGTGTCATTTGCGCTGGAAGAGCCCCCGGCATACGGAACCCGGCATATGGGCAGCCGGGTGTATGCCAAAATGGCGCGCACTCAAAAAGAAAAAATTGACGGCATGATCTGCCTGGAAATGGTCGGCTATACCTGTCATGAACCGGGCTGTCAGGACTACCCGTTTCCCTTGATGTTTATGGATTACCCCAAGGAAGGCAATTTTATCGGCATCGTCAATAATTTTAAAAGTCGGGATTTTGCCGGGCGGCTGGCGGAGCAATTCAAAAAAAACAGGCAGCTTCCGGTAATCAAGCTGACCGTCCCTTTCAACGGCTGGATCATGCCGAACGTAAGACTCAGCGACCATGCCTCCTTCTGGGATCAGGGATTTAACGCGGTTATGGTGACCGATTCGGCGTTTTACCGCAATCCCTATTACCATACCCCGGCCGACACCATGGAAAAACTGGATTTTGAATATATGGCCGAACTGGTGGAAAGCCTGGTAATATTCCTTTTATCTCATCATTGACAAGCTGCCTGGTGCCTTTATATTCTTCTGGACAGGATTTAAAAAATTTTAATTTTACATTTTCAGTTTCCACCGGCCCGCCATCGCGAGCCGCTCAGGCGAGGCGGGCGGGGATGAAACTGAAAATACACAAAGTTGTTAAATGAGCTTTTCTTTGCTCGCTAAAAGCGGCATAATAGGTACAATCGCATATCGTAACAATGGGTTGGCGTTTCAGGACCCGAACCAAAACCGAACAGAGAAAATAAAACATGAGTAAAATTGATCATACCAGATGGGAAGATCGGGTGGTCTCTCCCCAGGAGGTCCTGGCGCATGTCAAGCCGGGCATGACCATTTTTCTGGGAAGCGGCGTGGCTGAACCGCGAACACTGATGAAAACGCTTATTGAATCCGGTCTTTCCAATATAAATGACCTGGAATTGATCCAGCTCACCAGCCACAGCGATGTTTTTTCACTGAAAAAACTGGATTGGCAAAAGTACCGCCTGAAAACCTTTTTTTCCACCTGGGTGTCCACCGAGGCGGTTGTAGCCGGAAGTGTCGATTTGATTCCCGGTCGTTTTTCCCAGATCCCAAGATTTATCAAATCCAAAAGGCTACCGATTGATGTTGCTTTTATTCAAATCACGCCTCCCAATGAAGACGGATATTGCAGTCTCGGAATGGCTGTTGATGTTGCCCGGGAAGCCATGGAGCAAGCTTCAGTGGTGGTCGGCGAAATCAACACCCGAATCCCTTTTACATTTGGCGACACCATTGTGCCGCTTTCGGATTTTGATCTGCTGGTAGAGTCAACCGAACTGCCGACCTATTTTAAACGCCGGCCGGTTAACAGCATCATCGATCAGGTGGCCTCCAATATTGCCCAGGTCATCGAAGACGGGGCCTGCATCAACTTTTTTACCGGCTCTTTGTTTGAGGCTCTGGGCCGGCACCTTACCCACAAACGCCACCTGGGAATCCACTCTTCCTTTTTTACGGATGCTTTGATGGATCTCGTCAAAAGCGGGGCCGTGACCAATTATCGCAAAACGGTATTCAGGGGCAAATCAGTGGCTTCCTATGCCCTGGGAACGCCGCAGCTGATGACCTGGCTGGACCACAATCCAGTGGTGGAATTTCAAAGTATTGAACAGGTGTTTGACCCGACCCAAATCGGCCGCAACCCTAATTTTGTGGTGGTGGAACAGGCCCGCAAAGTGGATCTGCTGGGCCGCATTGCTTTTTCGGCCGGGAAGGGAGACATCATTTCGGGGCCGGGACAGGCGGCCGACCTGTTCACCGGCGCCGATATTTCCCGCGGCGGACGCGCCGTGATGGGACTGCCCAGCCGCAACTCAAAGGGGGATCCCAATATCGTGGTGATGCTGCGCAACCTTCGCAATCAGTTCCATATGCGTGAATCAATTGATGCGGTGGTCACCGAATACGGTATTGCCAACCTGAAATGGCGCACCATCCGTGAGCGCGCTCAAGCCCTGATCGATATTGCGCACCCCGATGACCGCCAAAAGCTCGTTGAACAGGCCAAAGAAAAAAAGATTTTGTTCAGTGACCAGATTTTTTTGTCCGAGAGCGCCCATTTATATCCCATGGAAATCGCGACCGAACACGTCTTCAAAGGCGGATTGAAGGTGCGCATTCGGGCCATCAAACCCTCCGATGAAGAAGCCATGCGGCGCCTTTTTTACCGTTTTTCGAATACGTCGGTTTACCGACGATTCTTGTTTCCGATCTCCACCATGCCGCATGACAAAATACAAGAATACGTCAATGTCGATTATGGCCGGGTAATGTCGGTGGTGGCACTGGCTGGCGAACCCGATCAGGAGGCCATCATTGCCGAGGCCAGATATGCTAAGGATGACCAGAACGCCTACGGGGAAGTGGCTTTTATCGTCGATGAAAAATATCAAGGACGCGGTATTGCAACCTACCTTTATAACATGCTGATCCGGCTGGCAAAAGAGCGGGGCTTAAAGGGTTTTACCGCAGAAGTGCTGCATGCCAACAAGGAAATGATGAAAGTTTTTGAAAATGGCGATCTGCCGATCGATGCCCGCCTGGAAAATGGCCTGTACCGGCTAACCGTTCCTTTTGATGCCGAATCACCTAAATAAAGGGGGCCATCCTTAAATTATGGTGCATTGCCGTTTAGGGATTGTGCACAGGACATGCGAATTTCATTTTTATATTATGGTGATGACGAAATTAGAAGGGGATTTAGACTTAGTGCAGATTTGATTTAGCAAACTAACAAAAAAACGGTTCTATGAATGTTTATCTGGATAGCCATCATTTAGCGATTTTTCACATTGCGTTTTGCAATCTAAAAATTACAAACAAATTTTATTCTTAAGTTCGTTGAATATAGATTTGCAAGTAGGATCAATAAAAGATTTGCAGCAGAAGGGATGACTTCCAGCACAGCGCCTCTTAGATGATATATTGCTTTAATTTACTGACAGTGTATTCAATGCCCAGTATGCTGATGTCATCGTCGGGTTTGGCGCCCTGCCGAAAAACTTCAACCGCTGCAAACACTGCATCCACCAGCTCTCTAATCGGCAGATGACGGTGTTTTTCGATGACTTCATAAAACCGATCTTTTCCGAAAACCTCTCCGGTCAGGTTGCGGCATTCATATATGCCGTCTGTGTATAGCAGCAGTTTGTCATTTTCGCATAGGTCTCTTCCCTCCTGGCCGAATGAAACACCGCTGCCGGAACCGATAACAGGCCCATGATGATCAAGAAGCTCGGTAGTTCCCTCAGCCCGCAACAAAATCAGCGGCGGATGCCCGGCGCAACTGTAGGAAAAAGAGCCCTTTTTAACATTGACCTTTAAACAAACGATCGAAAAATAGCTGTCAAAGCGTTCAAACGGAAATGCCCTGTCCAATTTTTGCACTATATTTTCAGTTGGCAGTGCGCCTGTCTTTTTACCCAGAAGCCCGCGCCCGCCGCGTAAAAACTGCGAGGCAGCTACCGCCATGAATGCCGCGGGCACTCCGTGACCGCAAACATCCAGCATATAGATGCCCACGTGGTTTTCATCGAGTTCGACCAAATTGAAGATATCGCCCCCGATCTGTTCACAGGGCTCAAATTGCCAGGCGACCTCGATCCCTTCGATATGGGGCGTTACTTCTGGCAATAAACTCTGCTGAATGGCAGCAGCGGCCTTAAGATCCTGCTCGATCAGTTTTTGTTTATTTTGCAGTTCAATTTTTTTTTGTTCAATTTCGGTGATATCGTAGATGATAATCAGAAACATGTCCCGGCCTTGGAAGCGAATACGCCGGGTGCTAAATTCCAGATGTTTTTGAACCGGTTTACGGTCCAGGTAAAAGGTTCGTTCCAGATGTTGCCGGTCGACCGGTACATCTTCCACCAGGGTTTGGATAAGTGATTTTCGAAGCAGGCAATGCGCACAACTGGAGGTTTCTCCGCAAGCCTTGTTTTCGATTACGGCATTGATACAGCCGGTGGCTTCGCCGAAACCCTTGGCAATAAAGCCGTCCGCCGTATGGTCAAACAGATTGAGAAACGAATTGTTGAAGTGATGGATCTGAAGGTTTTCGTCGGCAATGAGGATTGCCGAGTTGATGTTATCCAGAAGCAGATTCAAAAACTCGTTTGATTCTTTGAGATCTTTCAATTCGGTCTTTAACATATAGATATCTTTTTGTCCCCAATTGCCTCCTGCAATCCTATCATCGCAAGGGCTTTTGCTTTGATTTGAGTCATAAATTTTTCCTAAAACGCATTAAGACCCTTTTGGCTTCAGAGGCTGTTGAGAGGCATCGTTTGGTCTCGGGCCACATTTTACCCGCAATTTGACCTGCAATGGCTCGATTTACAAAATAAGTACGATCTAAAAAAATTAAATGTTTAATTCAAACGCTGGATTGTAAATCGTTGGATTGACACCGTTAAGTAATCTACCTTTTTGGGAGGATTTGGTTTTTTGATTGAAATTCTTAATTCTCACAGCCGTCCACTATGCCGTAGTCTGCGATTAACCTGCCTGTGATAAACTTTTGAGAGCATTGGGCGAATCAACGGAAGCCCGATTAGCCATGCCAAAGGTCTCAACAGCGGCACTTTACTCATAAGCAGGATGTAGGCATCGATTTCCGATAGGATCTGTTGATTCTCATTTTTAACATGAAGCTCCATTAACGCTTTTTGAGGGTCGATACCAATTTCACGCAACCGCTCCTCTTGACCCGTAATATCAAACCAATGTACGTTCTTTCCAGCACGGCCTGAGAGCTTTTCATAATGAGACCTGTCTTTGACACATTTTGGGCAAGCACCGTCATAATAGACAGTAAGTATGCCTATCTTCTCATTCATCTTAATATTTTTCGAGAATATTGCTTTGTATTTTAGGTGGTTGATCACAGTTCCTCAAAAGGACCTTTAAGATGGATTTTGGTTTGAATTTAGTATTTGAATCACCCCTTTTTGCTCCAATAAGCCAGTGGATGCAATGATGATCCCCAAGGCGCTTATACGATTAAACATAAAGCGATGTTTAGACTAGCGGGAAAAGTTGGCAATGAATCAGCAGCAGGGGGTCGTGCTCAAGTGATTTAGGCTAAGGATATTATAATACTATTATACGGATATGCAGAAAGCTCAAGTTATGCTGTTTCAACCACGAAGGACACGAAGAAAACAAAACGGTTGTAACTTCATTATATGCTGCCTTCGTGATCTTCGTTTTCTTCGTGGTGAGATAACTATCGGACGTATGCAACTGGAACTTTCCAGATAACCGCGTACTATTAAATTGTTAACAATTACCTTATTTGTCATGCAAACATTTGATATTACATTCAAAAGTGTGAGAGTACTTTTTTAAAAGACAGACACTGATATCCGCAAAGCCTTAAAGGAACGAAACAGGAAGGCATCGCTATGGGAAAAGATAAAAATATTAAATTCAATCAAAACAAAGATCGTCGCATTAGATATTGTCTAAGAGCTTCCGAATGGGCAGAACATGCGAGATTTGATGCGGAAGACGAGCCTTGTGATGATGGCAGAACCGGAAGAATTTGTGGAAACAGAAAAGGGGAAAAACCTTGTCCGATATGAAGTAACGATAAATACGATGGCAGGTTTAAGTTACGACACTCTATAGACCGAAATACATCATTGTGAATGTCATAAGCAAATATTAAATATTTTGCAAGTGCCTAAATTGTGTATAGCGCTCTATACGTAATTGAATGAAATAGAGGGTTTCAGAAAGCAATCTAACGCTCGAAGGGATGCGATTTGGCACTCCGTATCTGATATTCTATGACTTAGAAATGTTTTGGCGGCGACTTCGATAAAATGTATATTCAACCAGAGTCGCACTGATGTTCATAGTCTCGGGTGCCAGCCCACGCAGGCTGGGGGCGCTGAAGACGGCCATGGCCTCTTTTGAAACGTTGCCGTGCACTTTGAGTTTGACAATGCTGTCTGGCGGAATTTCAAACAGGCGGGATTCAATCCAGGCCTGGATCCGGTTGCGGTTCATTCCAGTGGCATGCAGTTCCAGCTGGATCATCGGACGGGCCGGCAGCTCATGAAAGGTCCAATTCCTCAATTTTCCGGGCGAAGTTTCTGCGGTCTCAAGCTCCAGGATTAAATACCCTTTTTTTTCATTTTTTTCGGCAAAAGAAGTGCGCTCGATCGAACCGGGATAAAATACCGGTGCCTTGAGCGTTCTACCTTTCAGATCCTTTGTCAATACCTGAAAACGGTGGATGTGTCCGGCCAGAGTCGCGCAAAACTCCCGGGGGATGTCGGAGATTCGGATAACGTCGTGGGCGTAGCGGAACGTATAATCGCTGGGACCGACGCTGGCGCTATCTATTGACTGGTGAAGGCAAAGCGCACAGCTGTCGGCTTTTACCTCGCGCCAACCGGTTTGCTCGACAATGCTTAAGAAATCCCGGCGGATTCCGGTGCGCACAAATGGAAAACCCGCCAGGGCCACAGCACCGCTCGTGGTTTGCAGAACGAAGGTTCGCGGATGATCGAAAATATGAATGCTGGCATGCTCGACCAGATAGCCATGGGGTATGGCGGAGCGTTCATGATTGCCGGGCACCAGATAGACGGGTATGCCGGCGTCGGCCACCCGCTTTAGCGGTTCAAATGCCATTTCGACCAGCCGGGCAGGCACCTTGCTGCGGTATAAAACGTCACCGCCGTGGACAACCGCGTCTACCTCGCCGTTGAACGCCGGCAGCAGGGCCCGTTCAAAATTGGCAAAGAAATCCGGACCCCGCCGGCGCCGTTTGATGCGCGGACGAAAGGGCAGGTCGAATCCCAGGTGGGTATCGGCGACAAACAGGATACGGATTATGCCCATGGCAGCACTCGGGTCAGTTGTTTGCGCCGCAGGATGGCATGCGGGCGCAAACGAATTTCAACTTGGCGGCCCTCGGCAACCAGTCTCCGCATTTCGGTGGTCACCACGCGCAGGCGCTCGTAAGTCGTTAAATCGAATATTTTTTGTCGCTTTAAAATGGGTTTGGCATGCCCCGCTGACAGCGGTAGGGTCTTTGCGATGGACAGTTCCTGACGGTGACCAACGGCGCCGTTTTCAAACAACAGGACGATTTTGCGCCGGCCGTTCGAGCCGCGCGCTTCCCAGGCCAGCGATGATTCACTAAGCAGGCACAGCCAGCGAGCGCGGCGAATGATGAGCGCACTGCGCATGCTAAATTTTTCGATACCGCGGGCAACCGTTTGCGGCGTCCAACGCGGTGCTTCATCGACTTCCAACTCCGGATCATCCGGCGCTTCTGCAACGCGCTCTTCCACGTCTTCGCTTTGAGCCTTTGCAAGCTCCGCGAGTCGTTCACACCAGAGTCTATGACCCAGCCCGGTTAAGATTCGCAACGCAGACAGCTGAGTTGACCGCCTCAGGTGATTGTGACCAAATAAGCCCAACCCCTCTGCCAGGCAGTCCGGTTGCGGGGCATAATCTTGCGGCACACCCAGAATGGCGTATCCGAGCTCAAGAACTTTATCACGGGGTATGTTTTGAAGGTTGGCCTGCCAGATCCCAAAGGCAGCCATGGCATCAGTTGTGTTGCCGGCCGGGAGCGGACCGAGACAATGGATATTATCGGGTTTGTCGGAACGCTGTTGGAGATTTCTGGAGAAAAACACCAGTTTGCGCTGCCCTTTTTGCAGAGCAACATTATAAGGCGGCGCATACTGTTTGATTTCATCAGACTCCAGCACGGCGGCTTCCAGGGCGGAGCCTGTCAGCGTCACATCCAGGTCGGCGGCCTGACTGAGCATTTCCAATGTATGTTCCGCCTGGGCGCCTTTCGGCCGGAAATAGCTGTTGACGCGTTGCTTTAACGAAGTGGCTTTGCCGATATAAAGCAAATCTCTGTTGGAGCGCAGCATCCGATAAATACCGGGTTTTTCCGGCAGATTGAGACGAATTTCCGGTTTCATCGGATAGATGCGGCCGCTTCGACTTTGAGGGGTGGTGCGACTCAGCCAGTCGATGAGTTGATCGAAATTCCGGATGTCCTCATCCGCTTTGAGCTGCCGAATCAAATTCCGCCAGATCACGGCTGTAGCAACCGCATGGTCTGCACTTCGCCGCGATGGCGGCACGCTGTGCCCGAAATAACCGGCTACCGCCCGCAGTCCTCTGCGCGGCAGGCCCGGCAGCAGGCGTTTCGCAATTTCGTGGGTACAGATGATGCGCAGCGGGAAACCATCCCGGCGGGTGTTTTTGGCGTGCAGGTCTCTGAGAAAAGGCTCCTCGAAACGGGCATAATGAATAATTACCGGGCACCTATCCATTTGATCGGCCGCCGCAATCTCGTTTGCGGTTTTGATAACCTTTTGCCAGATGTCGGCCGCCGCCGCCGCTTCTTTCAAATCCTCGATAGATATTCCGGTTACGCGTTGAACGGCCGGCGGGATTTCGACATCCGGCGGCAAACCGGCAAGATAAGACTTAACCGGCAGGGCCCCGGGACTGGCTTTGGCTGCAGCGCTTGTTTTTAACCAGCCGATTTCAAGGAGGTGCCCTTTTTGCGGGTTGGCGCCGGTCGCCTGACAATCAAGCGCTAAAACTTGTAGATTGGTAAGGTTCATCTGCATCTGGAAGAATTTTATTCTTATACATCTTTAAGTGTCTCTTGGTTATTGGCTTCTTGCTTCTGGCTACTGGCCGAGCAAGAGACGAGCAGCCAATAGCCAGTGACAAGAGACCAGTAACCAGCAGCCAGCTACAGAGTTTAGCGGATTTTGATAATAATTCAATGGTTGAAAATTGATGGTTTCGCAAAAAGTCTGGAATCCCATTAAAGCGTCATTCCGGCGAAGCAGACTGTGTCATAATTCAAAAATGCGTTTAATTTCTGCCTGTCATGCCGGACTTGATCCGGCATCCAGTAACGTAAGACTTTGAAAAAGCACTGGATTCCGGGTCAAGCCCGGCATGACTAAAACACCAATATGAGTAGTTCTGCCAATTGCGACACAGTCTGGAAGGCCGGAATCCAGTGATTTCAGTATGTTCTGGATGACGGATCCGGGACCGGCATGAGGAATTCGGACTTTTTACGATTTCATCAAAATTGGAATTTTCATTTTTTGTTTTAATGATGTCAAAATGGTGCCAATATGTTAAAAGGTATTAGGGGCTTCACCCTTAAATTCAAACATTTTTAGGGGCTTGTAGAAATATCAAGCCATGCTGAAGTTGTGGGAGGCCGGATGGAAGCTGCGTTTTACGATGCCTTAACAAATTTAAAAGAAGGTATTCCCGGTTTGGCGGAATTGCTGAAATTCGGTCAGCGTTCCAATATCGCCTCCTGGATGAACATCATTGAAGCGAAGTTAATTCCCCGCTTTTCATCTGAGTTCCCCCTTGTTGCGGCCATTTGCGGCGGAGGCTCTTCCGGCAAATCGACTTTGTTCAATTCGCTGTCCGGAGAGCGGCTGGCACCGACCGGGGGTCGTGCCGGTATGAACCGCCGGGTGCTGTTTTCGATTCCTGAAACCCTGGTGGCCCAAAACCGGGTGGCCGGCGATCTGGCCGAACCCTTTAAAGCGGATTTGCAGCCGCTGGAGGAGAGCGCCGATCTCACGATTTCCGGAAATCCGCTGTATGTCATCAACCGCTCGGGGCCGACCGACCTTGTGTTACTGGATACACCCGACTTTGACACCGGAGCCAGAGGTAAATATGTCAACCGGGATGTGACCCGCATGGCCCTGGAAGCTTCGGATATCTTCATTTATATTTTTACCAACTCCAACTATAACAACCGCGACAACACCGATTTTATGTCCCGGATGCTTACCGGCATCGGCAGGCGCAAATGTTTTCTGATCTATCGTGTCTATCCCAGTTTTAGCGACCGGGAGGTGCGAGAGCATGCCATGACCGTTGCCGGTGGTATTTACGGCGCTGATGCCGCCAAAAATCTTCTGGGAATCTATCGCGCTGATGAAGACAACCGCGTGGCGGCCGCCGAACAGGACATGAAGCTGCGACCCGTGCCCGCCAAAGGCCCCGAATTTGTTGCGGCGCTGGCATCCCTGGATGGGCCGGAATTGCGACTCGAACTGCACGGCTCCATATTAAGCGATGCCCTCCAAAAGGCCGCAGATCACCTTGGCGATGCCGGACGCTCCCTTGATGAGCTGCGCCTGTACCTTGATGCGTTTCAAACCGTCCAGAGTCAATATGTGCATGAAGCCCTGAAGCATTTCCCGATGGACCGCGTCATGAAACGGTTTGCCAAAATTTGGGCGCGAACCGATCCGACCCATATTAAGTTTATGCGCAAAGCCGGGAGTGTGGTCGAGTTTCCGCTCAAGGTGCTGTTTGGAGCAGCGGGCTGGGCCAAAGATCGCGTTACAGCGGGCAAGGCCGTACCGGCAGATTCCCAAAATTTTCACAAAAAAATGGAGGAAGATCTGGTCACCGCGGTGACCAGTCTGCATGCGCAGGCCATCGGTCCTCAGATTACGGTTTCGGGCTCATTAAACGATCCGGTTGTCAAACGCATGTCGGATCTGGTTGAGCGCCTTGGCGTCCGACAGCGCAATGCCGAGGTTCAGAATCCCCGGGCGGAACCTGCTGATCAGGACCATGTTCTGCGTTTTTTTGTAGACACCCATCCGGCCGTTTTCCCCGAGCAGGAACGATTGCGGGATCAAGACTTTAGATCAATTTTGCAATCCATCCTTTCCCAGAAGGAAGAACTGGTGGACATCCCGCAGGATATGGTAGCGGATTTAAAGGATCTGGCCGATCATTTTCGCAGTAAAATGGGGGTCTGGACCAAAATCAGTCAGACTTTCTGGGCCTCACTGAATGTTCTGCCGGCGACCGCGGCCGTTACCTATGTGCTTTCCACGGGAGATCCGGTCGGCGCTGCCGGGATTAAAGTCAAATTGACCGGGCTTTTCGGTGCCAAAGATCTTTATGCCCTGGTTGCCATACCGCTGACCACCCAGTTAAAAAAAGCGGATCAACAACAGCTCAAATCCATGCTGGGGCCGATTGCCGAGGCCTGGTTTAATCACAAATTAAAAAAAGTGCAGCAGCTTTTTGAGGAAACCATCACAGCCGGAACGATCCGAATGGCGAACGATACCATTGAGCGGGCAACTGCCCGGATCGCCGACATTAAAAACAGCATCGATATCTGTGCAAAGGAAATTAAGTAGAAAATGAATTTAGATCGCCAGACCGCCGTTCTAAAAGCCATGGGCCGAATCGAGGGGTTTAAAAATGATTTGCATCGATTGAATTCCGAACTCGGCCATGCGCCCCTGTGGCTTCCGGGTCGTGGTCTTGAAAAACAGTGCCTTGAAGCCGTTCGTATGATTGGAGACATTGCCGAGCGGTTTGAACGCAAGCTGGTGGTCACCCTTGTGGGTCCCAGCGGTTCGGGAAAATCCACCCTGTTGAATGCCCTGGCCGGTGTTGATGATCTTTCCAGGATCGGTCATCAGCGACCGACCACGGACCATTTAGTTGTTTTTAGCGGAGGCCAGGTCGATCAAGACGATACCGGCCAGCTGGCAGACGTATTTGATAGTGAAATCGTTGAAATCCGCGCAAACCCGGCCGTCGATCGCCTTGAGCATGTGCTGTTAATCGACACCCCGGATACGGATAGCAGGGCGTTTAAAAAACATGTTCCCATTGTCGAGCGCGCGATCACAAAATCCGACATGCTCATCTGTGTGTTTGACGCCGAAAACCCCAAACGAAGGGATCATGTGGATTTTCTGGCGCCTTATATACAGAAGTTCAACGGGGAATCGTTGGTCTGTATTTTGAATAAATGCGACCGGCTCGACGAGCCGGAGCTCAAAGATCAAATTGTGCCCGATTTTCTGGAGCACATTCGCATGGGCTGGCAAATACCGGCCGATCGTGTATTTTGTATATCCGCCAGGCGTAACTTGAAAAATCCGAACTGGGATGAAACCGTCGGTCCCAAACATGATTTTGATGAATTTGAAGATTTGAAACAACTGGTGGACATTACGATCAATCGGGCCGGGTTTATTGTCGATCGGAGACTCCAAAACGCCAAACACTTGCGGGATTTTGTATTTGAGGAAGCCGGCCACGAAGTTCTAAAGCACGAAACCGTTTTGGCTGATGCGGCCGGCCGCCTCACAGTGGCTGAAAAAAAAGCACTGGGCAATGCGGTTGCCGGCATGCAGGAATCCGCAACCCGGCAGTTTTTTGGACTTAATGTAGTGGTTTACCAGAAGCTC
>Ga0255055_10001994_pt1 | contig 14484 bp, 18 predicted proteins | sample JV7_2_27_MG_FD_188633 | JGI IMG/M metagenome (GOLD analysis project Ga0255055, IMG submission 188633) | Seawater microbial communities from Jervis Inlet, British Columbia, Canada - JV7_2_27 | ecosystem: Environmental > Aquatic > Marine > Inlet | place: Canada: British Columbia | collected...
AGCGGCTTCGTCGTTGATGATGTCGGGAAGAACCATCTCGGTAAGGTTTCTGATCCCGGAGAAGTCTGACTTGATCTCGTAGAGTCCACCAGACCCCCAAAAGTAAAGGTTCCTGGCGTCATCAAAGCACCATGAGTTTGATCCGAACATGCCAGTAGTGTCACTGAGGTTGTCTAACGAACCACCGGCCACAGGATCGCCCCTGAGAATCCACAAGGTCGAGGCACAACCGAAGATAAGGTAATCGTCATGGAAGGAAATCAGAGACCGAACGATGTCTGGGCATTGTCCGGCGTCCGCGTTGTTACCTGCAACGGCTGACATGGGGTCGTCAGCACCATACAGCCAATCAAACGGGTCAGCCAGTTTTGACATGAACCACTGATTTGGGTATCGCGGGTTGCCAGACAGCACCAGTCTACCTCGGTAAACACAGATCAGATATGCCTTCGCTGGCATCGCCCCAGAAGCACCACCAGGTTCAACAGTCCAGTCGTACCACACAGGCGGGCGCGTACTGACCGCAGTAGGAGTGAAAGCCGTGCCAGAGCCACTTCCTGTAACTGAGTTTGTTGTGTTCCACGTCCCCGCCGTGATGGTGCCGTACGTATGTGTCTTGGTTACATCAGTAGCAGTGACTGTCATGGTAGCACTGCTTGTTGCTTGGGTAAGAACGTCATCAGCCGCGTGAGCCGTGGCAAGGGCGGCATGGGTGAGCATACCAGCTTGCCCAGTGGGTGTGAAAGCTGTACCAGAACCACTCCCAGTGACACTGTTGGAGAAGTCCCACGTTCCCGTAGTGGTATACCCATAGGTTAGGGTTTTGGCTGTGTTCGTGTGGTCCACGATCATTGATGCCGCAGAGGTGGCTTGTGTTACAACGTCCCCACGTGCATGTGCCGTAGTTAAGGCTGAATGTGTTAACCTTGTGTTAATGAAGTCGGCCACTTTGAGGTTAGCGCCGTTAGCCACAAATACTTTTTGGAAGGCCGAAGCCAATGTAAGCTGGTCAGATGTATCAATGTCACCCGTAGCTGTAGCTAATTCAATTTTTGTTCCTGCGGCCACGTCAATATCCTCTATCCAAAACCCATCATTTCCGACAGACACCAGTTGTTTTATTATTGCTCTATCATCAATACTGACTGCCATAGTCTATACGTCCTCAAACCAAATTTTTGAATTGGCCACGCTAACTAACTTGCGAATCGTCGCTATGAAGTTGGGCTCATACTCCAAGGGTCGATATACCCAATCCGTATTCTCTACCCCACCATCCCAAGGATGAGCGCCGTAAGAGCCGTCAAACTGAATAACTAAATAGTAATACCACTTCCCTCCCGCTCCTCCCCCCGGATAGAAATATGTTCGTGTCGGAGGATCAAATCGAAGCGTTGTGAACGTCCATTCGTCACCTGTTGTGGTACCGCCAGCATTAGTTGAATCAATTCGCCAATATCTTACTGACAAATAGGCGTAAGGAGAACCATTAGTGATCCCGGTGACAGTAAAAGATTCCCCAGCTTGTGCGGTAGACACCTTAGTTAAGTTACCTGATTCGATTCCGTAATACACGTCGAACGTATCTGCACCACCACCGTCATCCCAAGAGATTGTTGCTTGATCCAACGTTACTGATGTATTGGCATCAGTAGGTACTGGGTTTTCTGCTTTGTCTGGTGCTGGAACATCCTCAGTATAAAAATCCCAAACAGGTCCAGTTTCGTTACCTTGTCCGTTCTTAGCTATAATGTACCATACATACCTTTGATCGTTTAGTAACTGTGAAGGTATCGACCACGTCACTCCGACTTGATTAGAGGACACAAGTACAGTACTTCCAGAAGGTCCATAATATACATCGAATGTATCTGCTCCACCCCCATCTTCCCAACTAATTTGTGCCAAGTCTCTCGACACATCGGTATCATTGTCAGCAGGTGTTGGATTAGTTGGGTTGTTTGGTTTTGCTGCTACAGTAGTAAATGTTCGAGTTTCTGTTACATCGTATACAAGTCCCGTAAAGTCCCACGATGATCCATTCCAATTTTTCGTATTAGCATCTGTGGCGTATCGCACATACCAAGAGTATAATTCAGAAGGTGCCCATTTACTATCAGGATAACTCATTTGGGCAGGATTAACACTCTCATCCCACAATGCACCAATGGGATAGGATATTTTCAATTCCCCGCCAACGTAGAATTCCCAAGGAAGTAAATCACCAGTATAATTTAATGCTAATTCTTGTGTTTGTGAGACACCTGTAGCAGTATCAGCAGGAACGTCTAACGTTACATTCATACTTAAAGCCATATCAAGCCACCGCCGCCACTATACACATCGCAACCACCGGCTGTTCAGCCGCTCCTATCTGAGTCCCAGCGCCCCATTTATCCAGCCCCGGCCTTTGTCCCAACCGGAGCCTTCGTTCAAGGGTGTCGATGGGGCGCACGTTGTTCATATACCCAGACGTGGTGGGATGTTCCTTGTCCACAGGCAGTCCTTTTGAAATGCCTTTTATGGGTGGTATGAGTTCTTGCATTGTTTACCTCGTGTAACTACCAGGAGCCTTCACTCCAGTCCTTCTTAACCTTTTACCACTCACACCAGCCTTCATCAATCCCTGCTCTGAGGGAGACGCTGCGGCCCACTGAGCATAAGTTGGAGTAGTTTTGTCCTTCTTTTTTATCCTCGAACCGAAAGCATCCAAATAGTTTTGTTTCTTAGTGGTAGCTCGTCTGAGCCGCCTTGTTTTTATACTTGGCATGGTTATCTCCAGTATAGGATGTCAACGACATCGTTTTCGGCCTCGCCAATAAAGTATAGGCGATTCAAATCATCAATAGGAAGTTCCAAATATCCGCCAATCCCGTTCGCCAAGAGGTGTTCTACTACCGGAATACCAGTAGTGGCGGTACAAGCAGTATCAATCCTCACTCTAATATTTGAACTTCCTGTAGCGGATATAATCAGACACTTTCTACATTCTACACTTGTTGCCCCGCCAGTTCCAGTACCTCCGCGTATTTGAAATGGGGTGGCGGGAATGGTAACTCTGTTTGACCCACCACTGGCACCTACTTTATTACTATTCGCGCCTGCTAAACTCATGTCATTCTCCTCTTTACGAAATATGGGGCGGGCAGGTCGAGCACGCACCACCTCGCCTACCGTATCTTAGTGCGCCACCCCGTTCTATTTGATTTTACGTTGCAGACCCGTTAATCGTGGCCCAGCCCAGAGTGGACCCATGCCACTCACCTTCCCAGTAACCACCAGCGGCAGTCATCTGGGTGGCGTCGTCACCAGTGGTGGTGGTAACGTCTACGGTATCGGTTCCACCTTCTACTTCCATAATGACCAGCAATCTCTGACCATAGGCAACACCATCAGGGACTGTGATAGTCATGTCAAAAGTACTGGCTGTCTCAACCCGGATCACACGATCAGCGACGAAGTTATCCGCTGGCCGACCAGTCCTGGCTGTGTACGTGATTTCCCCAGACGCGGTCAACAATGATTTTGTTCTTAAATCTAACGCTCTGCGTCTTGTGTTAAAATGATTTGCTGCACTCATGTTTGTTCCTTCCTATAAAGGGATTAAAGTTTTCATTCCCCGCTCCGTGGGCCTCATCCTATCGTTCAGCGGCGTATACGTCCGCTTCATAATCTACATTTTGTGAATGCAAGGCGGTCACGTTGACTGTTCGCATCTTGCTGTTGTATAGATTGCCTATCGTCTCGGTGTCCGTCTTGCCCGCATCAAACCGGATAGCTATTTGAGTCAACCGGTTGGCCTCCTGTTGGTGATGTGTGGACGTGTTGTCTTCCTCCTGAACCTCGGCCACCCCAAGACAAGTCTCAAGGATCGCTTCAATCACTGGAATCCCGCCAATCACCAGATCAGTGGTTGCAGACAACTTGATTGGATCGGGGCGGTAGAACGTCGAAAGTGAATACACCTGACTCGGCGTGGGGTACAGCCACAACTGATAAGTTGTCCCGATCTCGATGTCATACCGTTGTGGGACCAGGGCGAAGCATGTCGGCCAGCCCGAAGTAGTAACGTCGGCTCGCATCTTTTCGATCTGCTGTCCACTTACTTTGCGCAAGGGACCCAGGGCCTTGTCGTCATCAAACGTGAAATCAGTAAGCAGATCAGAGAAGTCTATTGGAACTGCATACTTCCACTGATCCGAAGTAGTACTGAAAGACCAATACTGTTTGAGAAACGACCATTCATGTGGAGACCCATACTTCATGTCGATAGGATAGAGGAATTGCCGTATGCCACGGTGGACGAGGTCTTTGCACGTCGTTAGGTCGGTTCCGGTCGGGGCCGTACCTGTGGTGGTAAGGGACAAGAAGTTGGATACGTGAGTATACAAGTCTTCATAACTGAGTGTCATACGCGCCATGTCACTTCCTCAAATTTGGGGCGGGAGGAAACACGCCGCCCCAGGAGACAGAATCTATTTATTACTGTCTGGTTCTTTCTTCTCTGCCACAGGTTGCGTCGTCGTAGTCACCACCTCAATCGCCCGTACCATCGCCATGTGATCTGCCCGGTTGCCTTGGCGTTCAGCACATACCTGATCGAGTACCTTTAATGCTTCTTGTATTGTCATTTCTTTGTCTCCTTAAAATGGGGCGAGCCGGATTGCTCGCCCCCATTCAAATTACTATTTACGCATCACGTCCTGCACTTGCAATGATCTTAACCCAGTCTATGCTGAGTATCCCACCAGCGGCCTCATACTGAGAAACAGCAGACAGACACATTGTCGCATTGGGTATGGTGCCAGCAGTAGACCCAGTCTCAATCAGAACACCGTCCTGATAAAACTCAATCTTCGTGAGTCCTGTAATCTTGAAACCAAGAGTGGTCCAAGTGTTATCAGTCATGTCACCTGCGTCGGCAGTCTGGTCCTCAACAGTGGTTCTTGCACAGATCGTGTTGACCTTATCGGCAGTACCAGTGTGATGGCCGAACAGAACCTTGTCACTGGCATCATCAAAGATACCAGCGGCGATGATCGTAGTATCAACAGCACAAAGTCCAACAGCCCATTGCTCATCAGCTTGGTCGGTCTTAACCCTTGCCTCAAACCAGATGTTTGTGCCAGCAGCAGGGGTAACAGCGATATTCGTCTTCTGAGCATTGATACCATCATCAGCACTATCGCCACCATTAGTAAAGTTAATTACTCCACCAGCAGCACCTGCTTCGTGGGAGATGGTTCCTTTGGTATCTACCTGAGTGATAGTCCACGGACACGCAGTCGTGGGGTCTAACTCACCTTGGAAGTCATCAAAGTAATGCACCCCGTCACCAGGTTCATACGGATTAACCTTCGGTGCGTCACCCCAAAGCAATGGGGAAAGACCAAGACCTAAAGTACTGGCAGGAATGGAGTCAGCGTAGTTTACCCCAGTCAAACAGGCCAGAGCTAAACCAGCAGTACTGGAACGGTCGATGGTCTCCACGAAGTAGCCAAGTTGCTGACCAAGATCAAGGTTGACCAATGTGTTCTGACCGATCTCCATGTAGCAACCGTCATTGATCGACACACTGCGATCAGTGTAAACCGGAACGATGGCACCATTGAGGGTGTAAATATCAACGGTGTTCGGACCAGTTCCGCCGATCCCAGGACTACCTGATGCAACGACACCGGCAGGAAACCGCCGATTGGCGTTAGACGGTTCCTCAACACGAATCCACTTACCCTCATTCTGAGAACCTTCGGCGGTCGTAGTACCTGCTGCGGCACTTGATTTAGAATACCCGGACCAGTTATCCGTGGTATCGTGGTTATAATGTACGAGCATACCCTCGTATATGGTATTACTACCTTCGTAGTACACTGTGATCCGCTCTGCTTTTGGATCAAGAGCCGCCCATGTGTGAGTAGCCATTTTTCTATTCCTTAAAAAGTGTCATCTGTTTGATTAACTCGACGGATGCTGCGAGATTAGGAAGCCAGCGTCATGGGGATTGTCACACCACAACTGATATTTCAGCCAGATAATCTTGTTTAGCACCGTAGACCTGTTAGGGTCTTTTGCGTTAATGGTCTCGAAGTTCCAATCAGAATGGATGACCGGATAAAGATCATTGTGGTTAATCCCGAAGATCGGGTCCGTACCGTACAACGAAGTACGTGCCGTATTCAGTATATCACAATACGCAAACGGAATCGACATGAACGTAGGTGTGCCCCAATGCGAGTTCTTGTTGTAGCCCATGTTGTCATCGGCCTTCGCATAAAAAGTATTGAGGGTCTTGTGTACGTTCTTGGTCGAATACATACTGAAGTCCGGTATACTGAGTCCAAGATTGGTATTCACATTCACGCCGACAGACGGGGCCTGGAAACCAAGTTCCAGAATCGCCACGTCAAGCAGAGATAAAAGTGACTCGTCGATATTGCCCAGGTGGTCCGCATAGTAACTGGCCCAACCGGTATTAACCGAGGCGCTTGAGGTTAATCCACCAGTATCATAAGCCGTACCGGGAGTATTGGTATCGTTGTACCTGGACTGATACCCAGTCCACCCACCAGTACTGGATGCAGTACCAACACGAAGCCAGGTGTTGATCGAATTGGGACTGTCATAATCAGATGCACTGGTAAGGCCAGTCACAAGAGCAAGATAGACAGCCTCGTAGAGGTCTTTCATGCCGCTCTTAAATTGGGTCTTTAGCACATCGTAAATCTTCTGATCCCCGGCGTTAACTGATGTTTCAAGTAAGTTCCACATCATACCACCCTTGGCATGTCGCCATTTGGCAGTATACTGCGCATTGATGTTCTTCTTTGTGAGTGAATCCTGTTCCCACGCCCCAACCAAGCGGGCATTGCCCTCACTATCCATAGTGATATTGCCCTCAAGTTGGTCGCCGCCAATGACCGTTTTAGCGTTCTGGAAAAACAGGTTAAAGAGGCCCCACTTTCGATAGGCGAAAGTAGCCAGTTTGGGCTCTTTGGTCATTATTCTCTGGAACGTGGCGTCCCAGATGTCTGTCGCAAGATCAAAATCGTCAGCCATGATATTATCCTTTTAAGTAATGGTTGTCATTTTCCATGCCTCCGTTTAACTTCCGCGACAGTTTCTGGCCCAGTTAGGTTAGCTGCTTCCGTGGCCTCGTGGCTAACTCGCTTTCCGCCGAGCGTTTGCTCTCGCTTCTTCAAATCCTTTATGACGTTCCGTTGCGTTTCTACCTTGAGGTTAGCACCCTTGTAGGCATTCAGGGAAAACTCCAGGGCCTTAGCACCTGACATCCCAGTCTCTTTGAGTTGCTGCGCCATACCGTAAACCTCAAGGCGGGCTTTCATCTGCGGAGAGGTTGGTATGACCTGCCCGTTGTGAGGAAACTTTGGCAAGTCATCTGTCTTGCCGAATACCTCGAACTCTTTCGACGCTTCGTCAAAGAGATCAGAAGCCCGTTGATTGAAATTAGCTTTCTCCGTTTCCTTGGACTCTGTTTCGCTGATCCCCTGTTTTTCTTCGAGGACAGCTATCCTATTAAGTGCCTCTTTCAACGCTTCACCATCCTGGCTATCTTCAACCTCCGTCTCTGTAGTTTCAGACTCGGTTTCCCCAGTCTTATCAGAGGTTTCATCCGCCTTCGCGGAGTCCTCACCCAAGAGAGAAGGTATCATTTCTTTTAGTTGTTCGTTGGTAAAATCATTAGCGAACTCCTTTGTGTCCTCATCGGACCAGTTCATTTGCCTCGCTGCTGTCACGAACTCATCGGAGATTTCCTCTCCTAATTCTTCTTTGGTTGTACCAAAAAGTTTGGCTTTGGCCGCAGTCTTAATACGGTTGATAAATGAACCACCAGACTCTTCTTTGGTCTCTTGTGTCTCTTCTGTTTGTGTCTCTTGTGTTTGTGTTTCCTGTGCCTCTTCTGTCTGCACCTCCTGTGTCTCTTCTACCTGTTCAGTAGTCTGTTCTGTCTCGTTCTCTGGCATTATTTAGCCTCCTTCTTGTCCTCACTCTTCTTCAATCCACCACAGGCTTCACACAACACCTGCATTGGCTTGCGCCTGAAGAACAATACGTGACACTTCTCACATTTATGACGTACAAGTCCCGCCTCTTCCAATATCTCATACACAATCCCACGGACCCGTGCATCAGTCATGTTCTCGGCCTGGTTCTTGTTTACAACCTGAACTTCAGATCGCGTTATCGCTCCTGGGAACTTCTCAACACACAGGGGACATTTCGGTACGCCAGCGGGAAGTTCTACTATAACATTTGGACGAAAATCAGCTTCACATATTGTACATTTTACTTCGTTCATTTTGTCTCCTATCTAAACCACGCTTTACTTGTGTCATCATTGAGTTCTATGAACCCACGTTCTTTAGCTTGTTTGAGTTTGTGTTTGCGACCCTTAACGAGTAAATGCCCCTTATCGTTATAGACATGGTGCGGGTACTTCTTCCTGAACTCAGTCAATTGTTTGACGGGCACTCCCATTGATCGGGACCAGCGTTCGTTTTCCGTGACTTGTTTGGCACGTTTGCCTCGTGCGTGAACCAGTTCGGCGTCCTCATCCCGAATAGCTTTGCCTCCACACTCACACGTAGTGGTCTTACGATTGCTGATGGTGTTCAGGTCACGGAACACAGTGTCACAGTCTCTACATCGGTAACTGTATTCAGGCACGTTACTCTACCACCTTACTGTCAATCTGAAGAACACGAGGGCCATTGGCGTCACGTATCTCAATCTGATCCAACATGTGCTTTCGCATCTGTGCCGCCTGTTTTTGCTCTGCGAATATCTTGAACCAATACACAATTTCACAATCACTCATTAGTTCTACGTCTGTTTTAGTTAGTTCTACGTCTGTTTTAGTTAGGTCTTCTGCTCTCATTTTCTGTCTCCTTATTATGTTACAAACTGTTACCACTTGTTGATAAGTGGGTACGTTTTGTTAGGTAGTTCCAACTATCAGGTACTCATACGCCGGTGTTTCCGCTGCCCCGTTATTCTTAACCTGCGTAACCCCCGCTGGGTTCATAATCACGGCAGCGGGTTCTCCGGCCTTGACTGTCAGATCGACATCAAACGAAGACGCATAATCAAGATCAATGTCGAGATCATAGTCGATAGCCCGTATCACGATGCAAGTAACTGTCGCCACATCCCCGAGGTCCAACGCTTCATCGGTGTCGGCAGTCGCCAACGTTCGATACATGTACGTACCAGCGTCGGGGGTCGTACCATCCGTGCCCTTATCTGTAAAACTCTGATCTTTGCCAAGTCCTGTTAGTTCCGCTATTATGCTGATGTCCAGAGTAGCTGCCATTACTTCACCGCCTTGTCTATGCCAACCGGCTCACCGGCCAACCTGTCTTGTTTACTTGAACTGTTCGCTTCACGACTGCCCACCAGAGCACCGAACGAGTCATTTCCTTGGCCGGGGCTCTTGTTGCTCTCCGGTCTCTTCTGGCCAGTGGATTGCATCGTATATGGAACATTGTCCAGTTGCCCCGGCACAGCCGTTCGATACAACTGATTGAAGTAGTCCATGCCAAGATATGCCGCCATCTTCTTAGTGGCTTCTGGTATATCGAACTCGGCTCCTTGTTGTGCTGCCAGAGGCATGGTTGGCAGAATCCATTGCGATGCAAACTGCATCATCCGCTGATATAAAATTTCAGGGGAGTGGCGTTGCGTCGAATATGGTGTAATACTAAACACGAAATCCTGAAACTTGCCGACCTTATCAGCCTGAGAGAAAATCTTCGGTAGGGTTCCGACACCTGGTATCTCGTGGATCAGGGGGATATAGGCCAAAGGATCGTTCCATATCCGCCGTGCCAACTTCTTGAGGATCGAGGTCTGGAACCTATGATATCGGGTATACATATTATTGATGCCACGAGACGCATTCTGATGTTTCATCTGATCCTGCCCCAGTGTTGGAGAACCTGTCCCAACACCGCGCATGATCGGCTCTGCCCCTTTTGTCTTATTGAACACATCCTCGCAGAATGCTACATAACCAAGATTCTGCTCGTTTATACCACCAACACTAAACTTTTGAACACCGGTCAAACCGGGAACCTGGTAAACACCCATGTTGTTAGCTGCTTCTATCGTTTCACCCAACTTCTTGCCTGGTGCATCGACCAAGACTATGTCCTTCTGCGACTCGGCCTGTTGTCGCCCAGTCTTGGCTACAATATTGGAACTTACATCAACATCGTGCCAACCCCATGCCGGGGGTATCGGTACTGGATGGCCAGGAAAATAACTATACCCAAGATAATCATATGGTGACTCCTTGGGACCGTCTTCTTCGACCGATCTAAGGATTATAGCTGTTTTGCCCTCTGGCATAATCGTCACAGTGCGATTTTCATCGAACAGATAAATGTCGATGAACGTAGTCTGATCTCGAAGTGACCATTTGTTTCGGTTGAACCCAGGATTTGAAATGTTTTTCGGCGAATAATCACCATCCAGTTTACAATCAGCGTCGATGTAATCAGCAACCTGTTTGCCGTTCTCGCCTTTACCATCGAATAACTCTCGGGCATACGCAGTAGGTAGGCGATAAATGTCGCCCTCGAACGCGAAGTCCCCCCGGTCCCTGGCTATTGGGTCGCCGACGTAATCAGTATCGTGGATAACCTTAACAGTAGGACGCCCAGCCTTGATGACCTCATCTTCTAACGTCACATGGCGATCATATTCGGTAAACGTGCGAGTAATGCCCGCACCGAACATTGAATTGACCGCAGCCTGGATTAGTACTGAATCAGCCAATTCCATTTGTTCAATGAAGAAATTTAGTGCTAACTGTGTAGTGTATGCCCACGGTTTATAATTGCCTACCAGAGTTTCCACCAATACCTCTGGGTCACCCTCGACTAAGAACGGAACGACGGTATCGACACCTCGACCAATCAAGTTGATGAGGTGTTCCCGGCCCTTGCCTTTATTGAAGAACCCGGAAGCCCATAGGCGTAGCATCGTCTGTTGATGTTGGAACGGGGCCTCGTTTATCTCATACCACAGCTTTGTCAACTTCTGTAATCTCGCTGGGAATTTGAGTTTCTTGTTTTCGTCGTGTATTGGGTGCATGTGTGCCATTAGGGTTCCAGTTCTTCTAAAGTATCATAAGCGTCGGCAGCCATTCTATTTAATGCTCGGCTTGCTACACATACTCTACAGACATCATCGACATCATTATCTTTTGCGCAACTACATTTTCGACCTGCGATACGTTCCAACTCAGCAATTTTCCATTGAATTGTATGTGCCATTTCCTCTGTCTCCTAAAAAAGCGTTCTCCGCATTTCGCGTTTGTCCTTCGCATTCTGTTTTCGCTTCTGCTCCTCGTACCACGCAAAACTCCCATGTGGCTTCACTACAGCATTCTCCTGATCCCCGGCCAGTTGTTCCTTGTACGCAAGCACACACAACCCGGCTGCGATCACACGGTCGCCGTGCCGTTCCAGGGCTCCGGTTGAGAGATCGGCCTTAGCGGAACACACGGCCCCTTTGCCCTTCTCCTTGAAGATGTAGTCACACAGTTCTTCGTGGAGAGCGATGTCGCGGATTATGAGTGCCTTATACTCACGAACATCGGATAGCCCCCCACTCAAGGCGATGCCGAGTTCACCTAAGAGAGCGTCTTTGGTATTGCCGGTCGCGTTCCAACCGTACTTGTTCGTCTTCTTCCGAGTCTTAGAGTCTTCCCGGCGCTGGGTATACACGTTCGCGTATTGTTGCCATGTCACACGCTGGCCGAACATAGACCCACACCCGCCAGTGCTCTCCCAAATCAGGTAGCAGGGTGCGACCCCCCCGATCCAGTACGCCAGAGCCACCAGTTGATCGGCAAACTCCTCGGGCTTGGTGTTGGCGTCGGCCCATGACCCAACCTGTTCACGGGTGTTCACATCAACGATAATGGCAGCGGAGTTGGCGGACCCGAGCCCATAGGACGGATCAGCTGCAATGATGTAGTTGTGCCTTTGCTCTGGCCTGTCGAATGGAAGATCGCCCCACCACCGAAACCGCTTGGCTCCTCGACCTGGACAGAACGTCATGCTGTCTTCTACGATGCGGTCATCGTCCAACTCGAAGACGAGTTCACCTTTATAATCTGGACGCCGGATGTGCTTCTTCTTGATGTCGGCAAGAACTGCGTGATCGAATGGTGATTCCGCAGAACCCAACGCAGTTCCACACACATTGCAGAAGAAGTCACGCTTGTCGCCTCGACGCTCATCTTGTTGTTTATCAAACCAAGGTGCTCGATGAGGACTGGGAATACCTTGTAAACCGTCAGCGATGAATTGAACTCGCGTTTCTGTGGGACTCCACTCCTCTACATTACCTAAAATAAGTGCAGTAGACAGGTCTTTGTCTTTGTAATACTCCTTGTCGATTATTTCATATTGCCCAGGTTCTGATGTGTCATACAATCCCATATTTTCAGTCGGATTCTCGTACCACATCAGGTCAATATTTATAACATTTGGTCGCAACAATGCTTTATTAAATGGATGTTCTTTTCCGAGCCAATGTGTACTTGAATAGACTACACATGGGGATACGTCATGGATAGACCCTTCGATGGCTTTGGCTATTGAAAGGTCTACTCGACCAAACTCGTCAAGAAGGATACCTGTACCACGACTGCCAGCACCAAAACTCTCGTTGGTAGTTACTCCAGTGAATCGACTGTTGTTATATGGTATCCGCAACATACGGTGTACCCGGTCGTCTTTGGCCTTGTATCCGCATTGCCTCTTCCACCATGAAGGCAAATAGGTCATTACAGAATCTGCTTTCGCAAACAGGGTGTATAAATCACCAGACCTATCTACAAGTTCCTCGGCTCTTGACCCCACAATGAAGTGAGACAACTCTTCCAACAAACACTTGAGCATAAAGGTTTTGACACATACCTCTGAGGCACCTTCACCTCGGTTTTTGTTGATGCCCACATTGCGTCCATCGTCAATACAATCGACCAGATCATCCACTGCGACCACTTGGTTGGGCCGCAAATTGAACGGTTGGTTTCGTTCCTTTGGTTCTCGCCGGGGATCAAACGTAAAGAGAGAGGTGTTAAACGCTATCGGGATATACGCCCGACACATCCCGAGGAAGGCATCCTGGGCCTTCTGGTCCGTGGCGAGATACCCGTGGAGCTTGATCCTGAACTCGATGTTCTCTCGCAGATCGGTCGGGATTGCGGTGAAGAACGCCTGTGGACTGTCAACCAGAGCGAGTTGTTGGGCTATGGTGGTCAGTGTGTCTTCTCCACGAACTCTGCCTCGACTGGCTCGCCGAACGCCTTGAGCAACCCATGAGCGAACCCACGTATCTCGGCCTCAGCATCGGCCTTGATCTCGACCACCCGCTTGTCGATCTTGATCTCCTTCCGGTCCATGAAGTACTCGGGCATCCGGCTCGTGAGCAGGAACTTGAGCAACGTGGTGTCTCGTTCTCGTTTCTTGGTAACTGTCTTCTTACCAGGGGTTTGCCTACCTGTTGGTTGGCCCGTCTTGTCTACTTCTGGTATCGACTCCTGCTTCTCTTCTTCGTACTCATATCCCAACGCGGTCTTGGTGGCGATGCGGACCAGTTCGATGTCGGCCCGCTGCTTGGCGACCTCCAGGAACTCGGCGAGGGTGAGTCCCTCGGCCTTGAGTCGATCTACCCACTCGCTGCTGCCTTCAGATGACTCACAACCCAGGATCACACCAATGTCCGGGACTGTACCACCCTCACGAACGATGGCGTTGGTGATGTGCGCCAAGGTGGTCTTCGCCTTGACGGGTCTCGTCTTGTTGTGCTTGGCGCTGGACCTCTTCTTCTGAGCCAGGGTGCCGGTGCCCTTGGGTTTCGTGGTCCGCCTTCGCTTCTTCGGCTTCTCGGGCTCGCTGGTCTTGGCGAGTTGTGTCATCAGATCAGTTGTCTTGGGGGGTTCGGGCATCAGAAGTACGTGTTTGATCCCCACTGTGGCGTCGGGCCATACCACCAAGACGGGGGGATCGTCTGCCAAGGATATGGTGTATCGTGCCTACCACAATGAGGGCATCTACCACAGTGAGGGCAGACATCTTGTGTCCACGGCTGTAACCCCTCTATTTTGGTATTGATGCTCGTCGTCATGCCTTCGTCCATCTCTCTATCCCCTTAATAGTACTCGTTTCCGTCGCGGTGGTTGTACCACTCGCCATAGACAGTGGCTTCTTCCCGTTCGTAGCGATCCTGGGCGAACATCAGTCGTATCGAGTCCAGATCGCCCAGGAAAAGATCACAAGGCATAACACTGATAAGCACAGGGCTAAAACCCCCGACCAAGATACCCCGAACAACTCCATCAGTAGTAAAGACAGGGCAACCGGAGTTCCCAGGATGACCAGCACTATCAACTGTAAAAGCAACTTCCCAACCATATCTCTCTCCTGTATAGGGGTCTATCATATCCCA
>Ga0255055_10001995_pt1 | contig 14479 bp, 10 predicted proteins | sample JV7_2_27_MG_FD_188633 | JGI IMG/M metagenome (GOLD analysis project Ga0255055, IMG submission 188633) | Seawater microbial communities from Jervis Inlet, British Columbia, Canada - JV7_2_27 | ecosystem: Environmental > Aquatic > Marine > Inlet | place: Canada: British Columbia | collected...
TGAATACTTGGGAGAACAGTCAGTTAAAAATATACCCAAGCCGGTAGGTGCTTATCGGGTCTTGATGAAGCCTGATGCTGCTGGCAAAGTGATTGGTGAGAAAAGATTTTTAGGTAGGTATTCACGTAGGACAGCTATGGCCGCCATTATAATTCTGGTCATGGTTGCAGGAGGTTTGGTTAGCTGGAATATATATCTTCATCAATCTAAAAGAATAGAGCCTGCATCTTTGGATAAAATGGCCTATCCTTTGCCTGATAAACCATCGATTGCAGTGCTGCCCTTTGCCAACATGAGTGAAGATCCAAAGCAGGAATACTTCAGTGATGGGCTTACCGATCAGATCATTAGCACGCTTTCCAAGCTTCGGGGCTTATTTGTGATCTCCCGCAGTTCAATGTTCACTTACAAAGGCAAACCCGTAAAGGTTCAAAAGGTCGCAGAGGATTTAGGAGTAAAGTACGTACTGGAAGGCAGTGTGCAGAGGAGTGCCGATCGGGTTCGGATCACTGCCCAGTTAATCGATGCGACTACCGGACATCACATTTGGTCGGAAGGCTACGATCGCGAGTCAAAAGACATATTTGCGATTCAAGATGACATTACCATAAAGATCACGAGTGCCCTGCGGGTGGAGCTAACATTGGGTGAGCAAGCCCGCATGTGGGATAAAAAAGCGACGACGAATCTAAGAGCCTGGGAAAAATTTCTGCTAGCAGTAGATTATATTTGGCGGTTCACCAAAGAGGACAACGCCACAGCGCGGCGATTATTTGAAGAAGCTATTACCCTGGACCCTAAGTATGATCTTGCCTATGCTTGTTTAGGTTGGACTCACTTTTATGATGCGAGGTTTGGGTGGGTTGAGTCCAGGGCCGAATCTATTAAGACGGCTCTAAAATATGCGCAAAAAGCGATTGAGTTGAATGACACCTCGGATCTTGGTTACTTATTAATTGGCGGCGTCTACTTTCTCCAAGGCCAGTACGAAAAGGCAATCGCTGAAGCGGAGCGCGCTGTTGCCCTCAATCCTAATGGGGCTTCAAACTATTCTGCTCTAGCTGGGATTATCGGCTGCTCAGGCAAGTGGGAGGAAAGCATTGAGTTGGCAAAGAAGTCCATACGCCTCGAACCATTCGCCCCGGCCACCTACTATCACTTTTTGGGCCGCGCCTATTTCATGACAGGGCAGCTTGATGAATCCATAATTACGTGGAAAAAGGTTCTGCAGGTCAACCCTAATTACCTACCTGCTCATGCTTTTCTCGCAGCTTGTTATAGTTCATTGGATCGATATGCAGAAGCTTCCGCTGCGGCCAAGGAAGTTCTCCGCATCAATCCTAAATTCTCTATCGAATCTTATACAAAGACACTTCCCTATAAGAATAAAGCTGACATAGAGCGTTATGTGGCTGCTATCAGAAAAGCAGGCCTAAAATGATAGATTGAATAAAATGGCATATATGCAAAAAATCTATCCTGCCAAAACTCCAGATACCTCCAACAACTCCGTATATATCAACCCACTAAAATTCTTGCGATATTTACAACAAATTGGTTGATTCCGTGTTCAGTTCCGTGTAATCACATCTTATCTGTAAGGAACCCTTCAATTTAGATAGTTTGAACTTTATTAATAAATTTGTAACCGGCTGATATTTGGTCTTCCGGAAAAAAGCGCCAAGGGATGAATTATTTATCTGGTCACTTCAAGAAAAGGAGGTATTATGCCTGGGAAATTCGAATTGAAAAAAGGCAAAAGCGGAAAGTTCAGTTTTAATCTTAAAGCTGTCAATGGACAGGTGGTTCTAACGAGTCAAGCGTACAAAACAAAAGCGGCTGCGAAAAATGGGATTAAATCCGTTTGTACGAACTGCAAGAAGGCTGCCTGTTTTGAACAGAAGGCATCAAAGAAGGGGGAGCCTTATTTTGTTCTATTGGCCGCCAATAAGCAGGTTATTGGCAAAAGTCAGATGTATTCCAGCAAAAAGTCGATGCTGAATGGCATTGCATCCGTCAAGAAAAGTGCCTCTAAAGCCAAGGTTCAGGATTTAACGGCGTAGTTTTATTTTTAGCTGGGAAGTCCTGGACGGGTAAATGATGTTTAGGTGCTCTATCACAATTGCCCTTTATCAAGGCAGGGTCTTCTGGCCCTGCTTTTTTTTGTTTTTGTAAGTTTTGATTTCTGCCAACAAATGCTTCTTCGCAATTTTAAAACCTGTGCTATCTCCAGCAAATCAGCACTTTTGAAACTCTGAAATAGGTAAAAAAAAGGGCAGTGTTGCCACTGCCCTTTAAGGGAGGAGAAGTATAGTGCTTGGAGGTCAACTCCCATCAAGCCATGAGATACCTGAATCTTGCATGAAAATTAATGAGAAGTTAAGATTATATTTAATGACAGCCGGTGAAACAAAGAATAGACATAGAACAAAATACAGATCAGGTATAAAGGATGAAAATCATTTTATCTCATCACTTTTCACCCTTCGGGCGAGCCGGAGGCTTCCATCTGCTGCGTTATTAAGGGCTCGAAGTAGTATAACTACGACTTCACCCATAAGTGCCTTGCAGATGAAAGCCTCCGACTCGTGCAAAATTAAGGTAATACAATTGGTTTAGATTCGATTTTCTCGCGCAAGCGCCTCAGAAGCCAAATCCAGCTCCGGTTCCTTGCGCTTAAAAAATAATACGAAATTCAAAAAACCCTGAAGCCTTTTCTCACCCACCAGGCGGATGATTAAAAAGATCCCGGCCACGGTGGCCCCGATAAGGATTACCCCTGCACAGCTTTTGAGTGTATGACATTTATCACAGAACCATATTTTTTTTATCAAAAACGAATCGCCTCCTTTATCTCACCTCGCCGAATCCGTTATTCCGTATGATCTTTGGGCTCACCCTTGCCCGTGGCAACTTTTAGAATTCAACTCAAAAATGTCTTTTGGCCCAATATCTTTGTTGATGCCTCGTTTCAAATCCTCGACATACAACAGTATGAAACCCGCTACCCAATTTTTATGAAAACCCTTTCACAACCCGAGTTATCGATATGAAAAAGTAGACCGGTGGTAAAGCCTGACCACTCGTCATTTTTTAACCCTTTATGCTGGCCGCACCTTGGCCAGCGCCCTTTTGTTCAACACCAGCCAGTTGCCGATCAGCACGACCCCCATTCCGATTACATTGTGGGGGGCCCATTGATAGCCTTCGTAAAAGGTCGAAATGCCAAGGGCTACAATCGGAAAAAGCATAGTGGCATAAGCTGCGCGATTAGCGCCGATTTTGCCGATGAGTTTCAGATAGCACCCAAAGGCGATAACGGTTCCAAAAAGTGAAAGGTAAAAGAGAGAGCCGACGTAAGGAAGCGTCATTTCAAAACTGAACGTTTTGCCGCTTGCAACGGAAAGAACTCCGATGATTCCGGCGCCGTAAGCCATGCCGTAAGCATTGGTTTGAATGACCGGCAAATTATTTTGCTGGTGACGTGCCGAAATGATATTACCCAGTGAAGCCATAAAAGTTGATACAACGCTTAACAACAAGCCCAGGGCGCTTTTATCTGAAAGGCTGAAAGATATCAGCTGAGGCCAAAAAACAAGGACAATTCCCAAAACCCCGATGGCGCCCCCCAACACGACAGTTGAGCGGATCGGAGAACCCAGCAGCACAGCCCCGTTGACCATATTCATAAAAACAATGCTGGAGAAAATTACCGCAACCAATCCGCTGGTGAGATGCACTTCAGCCAGATAAATCAGCCAGTAATTGATGGAAAAGAGAACCAGGCCCTGCAGCGCCATAAAGATGTGATCCCTCGGGCGAAACCGCATTTTCAGGCCCCGTAATTTACAATATAGGAACAGCATCAGCGCTGCGACGATAAAACGGTAGAGAACAGAAACCATCGGGTCAACGCTGCCCAGCTGAAATTTAATCGCCAGCCAGGTTGTGCCCCATATGATAACGGTGGATCCATATAAAAAAAGGATGTTGGCACTCATCTCCGATCAAACCTTCCCTTTATAACCTGCGTTTGAGTCGCATAAATTTTTGCACCACTATAATCTCGCTACAGCAATGCTTCCACCCGATTCTTGCGATGTTTATTCAAAAAGGTGCTAAATAGCAGAAGTGTTCTTTAAAGGAAAGCGCCTTTTCATGGGTTCGATTGGGCGGGGATAAACCCCATTAGCGCTAAGTTATTTATACTCTGGGGGACTGTGGAAGGTTTACTGAAAAAAAATGAACATCGAACATCGAACGTCCAACATCGAATGTTGAATCAAAGACAAAAACAAGGGCAAGAATCCCATTAAAGGAACTAAGGGAGACCCAGAGATGGTTAAAACTTATCCAGCGTGTACCACTTATTAAAAAACCTGAACTATTAGATGATATTTTACTGGAAACCGAAGAATTAATTAAAATATTCGTTACGACTATCAAAACTGCCGTTCGACAGGCTCACGGCCCTGAGCGGAGTCGAAGGGCTGAAAAGAAACGGAAATAGTCGTTGAATTTTCGTTATTGGAAGTTTGTTTTTCATTCGAAGTTGGACGTTGGACGTTCGATGTTGGACGTTCATCTTTCAAAACAACCCTGTATGGCAGAAATGTAGCCCGTGAATGTTTACAAAACAACTTTGCGCTTATGGGGGGTAAATCCCGCCTTTACTTCTGATTTCTGACTTCTGTCCTCTGACATTTGATACCTTGAGGTGTGTAATTTAGGTAATAAAATTATGTATTTTTTTACCCAATATTCCGGGTCGCTGAATTCCTGAATTTTTATAATTATCTAAAATAATACAAAAAAAATAAATTCAAGCTATTGGCATATTTTTTGCTTTTTGCAAAAGTGTCTGTCGATGCTTTTACCTTTAACATTCAGGTTCGGCTCGAGGCAGGCGCTTCTAACGGCTAGGGGGCGGGTTCTCAATTTACCCCTTTTACCCTGCAAACCGGTAATGCCTATGGGAACCCCAACCCCTTCTCTCCTTATAATTCAAGAAAATCAATGAGCGGGGGCTCATGGGGGAGCGTGGCCTAGCAAGGTCGCAGACAGGTTCGAATCCTGCACCCGCTCCATTTTGATGAGGAAATATGAAAACATTGATCGCATTTCTATTCACAATTGTAGCCGTCTACGGCTTTATTGGATTGGCTGAGGCGGGTATCTTTACAGGCATTATCGCTCATTTAACAATCACGGCATCAAACGGTCCGGGTCAAATTCCCTGGCCGGCAATTATGATTCTTCTTGCAACCGGAATTATCGGCATACTGGGTATCAGGAGAAGAGGAAAAAAGTCTTAATGAATGCGCACAAACACCTGAAATCCAGAAAGGATGCCCGCTTATTTTTTAGAAAAAACCAAAACATCTCCGTGCGGTGTTTAACAGACACATGTAATTTTGACGCCAGGATTCAGAATGTCAGTTCTTCAGGAATTTTTATAGTAACCGACCGGGAACTGCCTGTCGGGGAAGAGATCGCTGTGTCTTTCACATTCCCCGATTCGGGCAATCAGGTCAGGGCAACCGGCAAAGTCATCAGAACCACAGATTCCGGAATGGGTGTCGAAATTCAGGTCTATTTTAAAGAAAAACCCAAAGAATATATAACCCGCAAAACCGCCCGCAAAAATCAGCCCAAGGTTATATTTTTAGGTTCATCCAATTCCTCCAAGTAACCCGGCCATCCGGGTAACACCACAAACCCGTTAACTGACTGTTACCCCTCGCCTTTTCCGAATTTTAGCTTCTGTTCTTCTGTTCGTTGTCCTCTGTCCTCTGGTATCTCGTATGAAACTTCGCCAGGCCGGAACAGTGAATAGATTGAACGTCGAACATCGAACGTCCAACATCGAACGTCGAATATTGATGACGCTACGCTTTATCGATTTTAAAACAAGCGAACCGCAGCCTGCGACGGGCTCCCCTCGACGTGCTCGGGGCCTGAGCCTGTCGAAGGCAGCCGAGTTGAATTTCGAAGGGTAGCTTCGCTCGTGCAGCCCAGGCGCTTGCGCCGCGTGTTGCTCAGTCTTTTTTTAAATTGACAGAATACATTATTCGATGTTGGACGTTCGATGTTCGATGTTCATTTTTTAGTTAAGCCGTCATATGAAACTATCCAAGGGCAAAGTTTCTTTTAAAATTAGACTGGCCGCTCTCCAAGACGGGTAAACTTTTCAGGCCAGCGGCGGCGCTGATCCCTGGCATCCCGGGTGTTAAAATGATATAGTTTACCTACCGGTAGGTAATTTCCTTGACAGGCCTAAAATTTTTAAGTACACAAGGCCTTTATTTTAAAATTCCACACCTGGGATGATGGGAAAGCGGATGAAAAATACAGAAACGCTTGACGCTGCGCAACTCAATGCCAGAGAACGATTGCTGGAGACCGCCATCGGCATGTTTGCTGAAAAGGGGTATACCGGTACGTCTGTACGCGAAATCGTGGAATGTGCCGGCGTGAGCAAACCGGTGCTCTATTATTATTTTCAGAGCAAAGAAGGGCTTTTTCTGGCTATTCTGGATGTGGCCGAAAATTTACAAAAACAATTGCTGTCCGAGGTTTTAGAATCGGAAGGCAACGTATTGGACCGGCTCCTCATTCTTTATCGCCGTGTTTACACGGGGATCGATGAACACCGCAGCCTTTATAAAATGATTCACGGCCTCATATCCGGCCCCCCCCAGGGCGCACCGGATTACGACTTCACGCGCTATCATGGCCACATGATTAAGGCCATTTGCGAAATTTATAATGCGGGGCTCGATGGCGGCGAGGTTAAAAAGATCGCGGCCGAAGAGGTTGCCTATCTGGTTCTGAGCCTGATCGATTTTTGCCTCCACATGGATCAGGTCCAGCCGCAATCATCAGATCCGCAGCGCCTCGAACGTTTGCTGCGGATGGCTTTTCAAGGAATAAACAAAGGAACGGAAAATTAAATGCAAACCAAACGTTCATTTTCATTTTTGGTCGTTTTGCTTTTGACCGGCCTTTTGGCAACCGCTTGTAAAGATAAAGAGGGCCTGGCAACTACCGCAACCCAGGCAACCGGGCCCCCGACAATTTCGGTATCTGTAATAGCGGTTAAACCCGAATCCGTACGGGATGTCATCTTTTTGCCGGGCACGACCGAGGCCTGGCAGGATGTCCAGGTGGCGGCCGACACCGCCGGCCGTATTGAATGGATCGGCCCGCACGAAGGTGAACGGGTGAACAAAGGCGACCTGCTGATTAAAATCGACGTATCCGCCCTCAAAGCCGCCTTGGATCACGCCGAAGCCCAGCTCCAATTGGCCGATGATCTTTACCAGCGACGCCGGCGGCTTTATGAGCGCAAGATCATCGCCAAAGAGGAGCTCGATCAAAGTGCCACCCAGCGTAAATTGGCCGCCACCGATTTTGAACAAATCAAAGTCAAATATAATCATGGTTTTCCGCAATCACCGATTAGCGGTATCATCAATCATCTGTACGTGGACGCCGGCGAGTTCATTGATACCGGCAAGCCGATAGCCGACATCGTTAATATCGACCGCATTAAAATAAATGTCCAGGTGCCGGAGCTCGATGTTCGCTTTGTGCGCAAAGGTCAAAAGACACCGGTCAAAATTGATGCCTTTCCGGAAAGAGCGCTCAGCGGGGTGGTCGATTTTGTGGCTTTTAAAGCCGACCCGGCCACCAAAACCTTTCTGGTTCGCACCGTGATTGATAACCCCTTAGCCGATATCCGGCCGGGAATGATTGCCCGGGCGGCCTTTGTTCGGCGGGTGATTGCCGATGCGTTGCTGGCGCCTCTTTTTGCACTGGTGGACAAAGGCGGGGAGCGTCTGGTTTTTGTCGAAAAAGACGGTGTGGCCCAATCGCGAACCGTTTCGATCGGGGTGATTGAAGGCGATCGGGTACAGATTACCAGCGGCTTGAATCCCGGCGATCATCTGATTGTCAAAGGACATACCGAGGTCGAAGACGGAATGAAGGTCAGCGTGCAATGATTCTCAATCAGATGGCACTCAAAAGGCAGGTAACGGTCCTGGCGCTGCTGGTGATCATTGTGGTTGCCGGACTGTACAGCTATGCCACCCTGCCGCGGGAATCTTTTCCGGATATCACCATTCCTTATGTGTTTGTCACCACCACCTACGAGGGCGTGGCGCCGGCAGACATGGAAGAGCTGATCACCATTCCCATCGAGCGTAAGCTCAAAGGCATTGATGATGTTGAAGAAATCCGCTCCACCTCAGCCGAAGGCATCTCTACGGTGGCCATCAAGTTTTTGCCCAAGGTCGATCTGGATGATGCCCTGCAGAAGGTCAGGGATAAGGTGGACCAGGCCGAAGGCGATTTGCCGGCCGAGCTTCAGGATGACCCGGTAATCAAGGAGGTCAATTTTTCAGACATGCCGGTCATCCGGGTGGTCTTGTCGGGACCGTTCAGTTTAAGGCGGCTGCAGAATCTGGCCGAAGACATTCAGGACCGGCTTGAATCCATCCCCGGCGTTCTGGAAGCCCGCTTAACGGGCGGATTGGAGCGCGAAATTCATGTGGAATTCGACCTGGATCGCGTGCGCGCCTACAATGTACCCTTTTCCAGCATCATCCGTTCGGTGACCAACAGCAATGTGAACATGCCCGGCGGTAGCATGGATATCGGTGAAGGCAAATACATGGTGAGGGTTCCGGAAGACTTCCGGCATCCGTCTGAAATTTTTTCCATCGTGGCCTTTGTGCGCGACGGCAAACCCGTTTACCTGCGCGATTTGGCCACCATCAAAGATGCATTTAAAGACCCCCTGACCCGCAGCCGCATCAACCGCAAAAAAAGCGTTACCATCGGGGTCCTGAAGCGCAGCGGCGAAAACATCGTGCGCGTCACCGATGAAGTCAAACGCGTGGTCAACGATATGCGGCCGGAATTGCCGCAAACCTTACAAATTGATCTGACCGCCGACCAGTCCAATGACGTGCGGCTGATGGTATCGGATCTTGAAAACAACATTATTTCCGGGCTGGTCCTGGTGCTGGCGGTCATTTTCTTTTTCATCGGCGGTCAATCCGCTATTTTCGTGGCCCTGGCCATCCCCTATTCCATGTTTATCACATTTTCGCTGCTGACCGCATTCGATGTCACCTTGAACATGGTGGTGCTGTTTTCTTTAATTCTGGCGCTGGGCATGCTGGTGGACAACGGCATTGTCATCGTTGAAAATATTTACCGCCACATGCAGCAGGGCAAATCCCGCCAGGAGGCGGCCGCCGTGGGAACCGATCAGGTCGCCTGGCCGGTGATCACCTCAACCCTGACCACCCTCGGGGCCTTTTCGCCCATGCTTTTCTGGCCGGGTATTATGGGCGAGTTCATGGGGTATTTGCCCCTGACGCTGATTATGGCATTGAGTGCTTCGCTGTTTGTGGCCCTGGTGATCAATCCGGTACTTTCGGCGCGCTATCAGAAGGTCAAGATCAATACCCCATCCAAAAACCGTACGCCCCGCGAACCCTTGATCAAACAGTTTTATTTGTTTTTGCTCAAATGGTCGCTGCGGCATCGATGGGTGGTCATCGGGTCGGCAGTCGTCTTGCTGATCACCGCCACTCTGACCTTTGTTTTTTTCGGCAAGGGGACGGAATTTTTTCCGGATACCGAGCCGCGCCGCGCCTATGTCAATATCAAGATGCCGGAAGGGACCAATCTGGACACATCGGATCAGCTGGTCGCCCGGATCGAAAATATTGTGTCCGAATTTGAGGACATCCGCTATATCATTTCCAATATCGGTGCAATGGGCGGAGACCCCTTTTCCCAGGGCGGCACCGGCACCCATATCAGCCGGGTGGTGCTGGACTTTAAAGATTTTCACGATCGCTCCCGGCCTTCATCGGAAATCGTAAAAGAAGTCCGGCAACGGATTTTAAAAACCATTCATGGGGCCGAGGTGCAGGTGGAAAAAGAAGAAGAAGGCCCGCCGACCGGGCCCCCGATCAACATTGAAATTTCCGGCAAGGACATCCATCGGCTGGGCGCGCTGGCAGCCCGCGCTCGCAAAGTCATCAAAAACATTCCCGGGCTGGTGGATTTGAAAGATAACTTTGTCAAAGGCAAGCCGGAAATCCGGGTGCGGGTCGACAAAGAAAAATCAGCGCTCATGGGACTGGACACCTATACCATCGCCTACACGGTGAAATCGGCCATCAAAGGGGTTAAAGCCGGCGTGTATCGCGAGGGCAAAGATGAATATGACATCATCGCGCGCCTGCCGGAACGCGATCGCAAATCCATAAAGGGCCTTAAACGGATTACGGTTTCCGGCCCCGGAGGGGAACCGATCCCTTTAACCAGCCTGGCTGAAGTGACGCTGGGCAGCGGTATCGGCGCCATCATGCGGCTCGATCAGAAACGGGTGGTCACCATTTCAGGTGACGTGTCGGGCCGCTTGGCCAATGACGTAATTAAAGACATCGATGCACGCCTGTCGCAGCAGATCGACTGGCCCAAAGGATACAGTTTCGGGTTCACCGGTGAGCAGGAGGAGCAGGCCAAGGCCCAGGTATTTTTAAGCAAGGCCTTTTTTGCCTGCATCGCCCTGATCCTGCTGATCCTTTTAACCCAGTTTAACTCTTTGATCACCCCGTTGATTATCCTGGCTTCGGTGGTGTTTTCTTTGATCGGTGTATTTATCGGCCTGCTGATCACCGGTACCGCTTTCGGCATTATCATGACCGGCATCGGTGTTATCAGCCTGGCCGGCGTGGTGGTCAACAACGCCATCGTATTAATCGACTACATCAACCAGCAAATGGCCAAAGGCCTTTCTTCAACTGAAGCGCTACTGCGGGCCGGTTCGGTTCGCTTTCGACCGGTGATGCTGACCGCCATCACCACGATCCTGGGCCTGCTTCCCATGGCCACCGGTATAAGCTTTGACTTCAGCAAAATGGCCTTTGATATCGGCGGCGAGTCCTCCCAGTGGTGGGGGCCCATGGCGGTGGCGGTGATCTTCGGGCTGGGATTTGCCACCCTGCTGACCCTGATCCTGGTTCCGGTGCTGTGTTCCCTGGCCCACAGCCTCCACAGGCGCTAACCAACCTTCCAGGTTTCAGGTGTCAGTGTTCAGCGCCGCCGCTGGCCTGAAAAGCGGCCAGTCTAATTTTAAAAGAAACTTTGTACTTTGATAGTTTCATATGACGGGTTAACTAAAAAATGAACATCGAACATCGAACATTGAACGTCCAACATCGAATAATGTATTCTGCCCGTCGAGAGCCTCAGGGTCGAACGATCGATTTAAAAAAGACTGAGCAACACGCGGCGCACGCGCCTGCGCCTCCGGCCTGGAAGCCTACGGGCTGGAAGCGCTGCACGAGCGAAGCTACCCTTCGAAATCCTGCGGTTCGCTTGTTTTAAAATCGATAAAGCGTAGCGTCATCAATATTGGACGTTCGATGTTGGACGTTCGATGTTCGACGTTCAATCTATTCACTGTTCCGGTAAGGCGGAGTTTCATATAAGTGTTCAGCATCTGACTCAGCGGAGTTTCAGCTTGGTCAAACCTGACACCTATTGATTCCTGAAACCTGGAACCTGATCCACCTCCGGCGGAAAACCCGGCGCAAATACAATTTGACCGATTATACCTCGATAGGGTATAAGACCACAGTGCCGAAAGTGCTTTCAAGCCTGCCCCTCATCCCTAAACAGCGGAAATTGAAAAATGAAAAGAAAAACCGTATTCATGCTGGCTGCCATGGTGCTTATCCTCCTGGCGGTCTACGGCGTCTGGCATTACAGCCCGCTAAGATATCTCACCCAATCCAGATCCCAGCCCGATCAGGCCTCTATCGGCACTATTAAAAACCCGGACCGGCCGGTGATTGTCGCCAAAAAAATCCTGCCGGATTCTGCAAGAAAAGTACGGACCGCCGATATTCTCCGGCCGGTGATTGTCACCAAAAAGATCCTGCCGGATTCTGCACAAAAAACACGGACAACCGATATTCCCCGGCCGCTGGTTGTCTTAAAGGATCTTCCAGCCAAAAAGACGCTGGTGCTGCAACCCGACGGCTCATTGCTCGCCAAAAAAAACGGCCCGTCTGAGATTAAACCGGATGCATCTGCGAAAACGATTCCGGACAAACCGCAAGTCGAGTCTTTGAAACCGGAGCCCTATCATCCCTACACCATATTATTATCCAGCTGCAGGCTGCCGCAGAGCGCCCGCAAAATCGTATCGGATTATCGAAAGGTGGGGCTCACGCCTTATGTCGTTAAAGTTAAATTTGATGAAGGCGACGAATGGTTGCGGGTGCTGGCAGGCCATTATCAGACCCGCCGGGAGGCGCTTAAAGCCAAAAAGGAACAACAGCTTTCAGCGGCCATCGTCAAGAAAATGCCGTATACCAACCTCATCGGTATGTTTGCAGCAGAAGAAGAAGCGATGCAGGACGATCTCAGCCGCCTCAGGAAATTGGGATATTCTCCCTATTTCCTCAAAACACAAAACGACCGGTATAAATTGGTGGTGGGCGCTTTTATTACAAAAGAAGGCGCTGAAAACCAGAGCAAAGAATTGCAGTCAAAGGGCATTCGGAATAAAGTCATCAAGCGTTAAGACGCATCATGAAAGTTGACGGTCGGGATCATAATGGTCAGGTGGCGAATTCCAAAATCTAAATCCGCATTCCGCAATCGTAACGCTCAGTCCGATTCTTAAGCTAAATCTTACAACTTCCCCTTCTCTGTCTCTTCGATTCAGATTTCCCCATCTCGCCAACTGCCGGTTATCCGATATCCAGCACCGCATATTGATTTTCCCTTTTCCTGGATTATTTTATAATCTTATTTACTGATCTACCACCGGCGGGATTTAACAAAACAGGAATGGAGAATTGAGATGGCATCCATTTTAGTGGTTTCAGCACATCCGGATGATGAAACCCTTTTCAGCGGCGGGACGCTGGCGATGTACGCTAAAAATGGGCACGATGTTTACATCCTGGAAACCACCCGCGGAGAGGGCGGTGAAGTCGGTGAACCCCCGTTAACCAATCGCAAGAACCTGGCCGCCTTCCGGGAGCAGGAGGTCCGTCAGGCCGCCCGGACCCTGGGTGTGCGTGATATCTTTTTTCTGCCATACATTGACCCTTATATGGAAATCAACGGCATCGCCCGTCGCATCGACGCCCCGCTGGAAGAATTTGCTGAAGCCATTGAAGCATATATGCAAAAAATTGATCCGGACCTGGTCATCACCCACGGCTCTAACGGTGAATACGGCCATCCCCAGCACATCTACACCCATCGGGCCACCCGCCTGGCTTTAAACAACGGCCGGCCGGGCACCGCGCTGATGAGCTGGTCGGCCTGGCATACGCCGTCCGAGAGCGAGCGCATATTAAACAAAGACGATCACGCCGATATCATTAACGACATCAGCCCCTGGCACGATATAAAAGTAGCAGCGGCCCTCTGCCATAAAACCCAGCACGCCATGTTTTTGCGAAATTCCGGCGCCCCTTCCGTCCCGGCCATGGTCTGGAAGACCGAAGCCTTCCACATCTGGCAGGGCCCTCTTCCAAATGACCTACGGATCCAGCAAGCTAGAAGTTAGAACCTATCTCAAAAATAGGATTTTGGTTCAAGATCGCGGCGGGGCCGAGCTTTCCAGCGTTGCTGGATTTCCCGCCTGATCCTATAATCTTTGTGGGTCGCAAACCAGAGGCATACTGTTATATGTCGAGGATTTGAAACGAGGCACCAACAAAGATATTGGGCCAAAAGACATTTTTGAGATGGGTTCTAGTGTTGCGTCCCGCAAATAATTTACAAAACACGGATTGAGTTTATTAATGTTAATTCGTTTTATTTTAGGTGTCAGTTCCCGGGTTCTGGGTTCAGAAGTTTCAGGATTTAAGTGTCCGATTTCTGGCTGTTGTCCTATTTCCTCTAACATCTGATGACTTATTTCTGCAGTTATCTAACCTCTGAACCTTTGAACGTTGAACCCTGGAACCAGGCGTTGTTTAAAGAACTCAACTGGGCTAAAATATACCACACGACTTTTGTAACATTTGAAGTCCAACCCGTCCGATTAACCGCCCGGTTTTTTTTGGGCCGCAGATGACCGTTTAGCGGTTTCAGAACCGGACGGCTCTGAAACCACCCGGACCTCCAGCGGGCCGGTTGCATCCAGATGCACATCTTGTTGGGGAAAGGCAATCGTCACCCCCGCTTCTTTGAATGTGTTATCAATTGTAAGGTTCAATTCATGCAGCATCGGGATCCAGTTCTCCATTCCGTTAATAAATACCCGCAGTTCAAAACTTAGACTGCTGTCTCCAAAGCCCTTGAAGACAGCCTCCGGAGCGGGTTTGGAGAGAACACGCGGATTTTTCCGGGCGGCCTGCAGGAGCAGTTCTTCGGCCAATTTGGTATCGGAGCCGTAAACGATTCCAACCGGTATCCGAATCCG
>Ga0255055_10001996_pt1 | contig 14479 bp, 14 predicted proteins | sample JV7_2_27_MG_FD_188633 | JGI IMG/M metagenome (GOLD analysis project Ga0255055, IMG submission 188633) | Seawater microbial communities from Jervis Inlet, British Columbia, Canada - JV7_2_27 | ecosystem: Environmental > Aquatic > Marine > Inlet | place: Canada: British Columbia | collected...
AAATTTATCTTTTATCTTTAATATATAGATATTAGTCAAGTGACTTCCATAAAATTATTGTCAATTTATAGAGATGGAGCTTTTTAAAACTCGAAAAGACCTGATTACAGATCTTAGAGAAGATCTACCAGAATTGGTTGATAAATTTAATCACTTTGTTCTAGTTCCCTTTAAGAGTAAGAAAAATTCAGTAGTAGGCTTAACTTTTAATAGGGATACAGAAAACTTACCTAAAGAAGTAGTTGTTAAAATATTTAACACTAATAACGCGGATAATGAATACAGAACCTTAATGAGATTGAAAAGGCAAAAACTATTTATTCCTAATGTATTATTTTATAAAAAACCCTATTTAATTCTTGAAAGGATTAAAGGGGTTAATTTTTGCGACTTTATAAACGAAAAGTTAGTAGATGTTGCAGATTTAGAGAGTTTGAATCCTGAAACTAAAGAAGAAATTTCTATATCTATAGAAAAGCTAGCAGATTGGTTTAATCAATTACATATAAATAATGTGATAGAGAGTGAAGATCACTCAGAAACTATAGTTTTAAACAAGGGAGACACGCAGTTAAGAGATTTCATTTATATCCCTTTAAAAAACGAAATGTACGGGTTAGATTTTGAAGATTCTTACGAAGGAAATCATATTGATGATGTCGCCTTGACTTGTTGTTCTTTACTTGATACAAATCCTGGAATTTTCGAACAAAGCGTTCCTAAAGCTAAAATTGAATTGATTAACCTTTTTTTGAAAAGCTATTATCGTATTAATCCCTCAATCCATTTTGATTTTAATTATTTCACAGAAAAGTTGATTGAGAACCTAAATATTGTTATGAGTAGAAGAGGCTTAAGACTGAGGATCAACAAAGAAGATTTTATTAAAGAACTATCAAGAGATATGTAATTTTTATAAGAAGAAAACTATTTTCTTATTGTTGCGTAAAATATGAGAAATTGCAACGTTGCAAATATTTAAATATTTGGCTAGCTATTTATAATATGACTGAAAGTTAATATTTAAGGTGATGATTTAATGTCTGAAAGCATATTCAAAATACTGGTTTTTGGAGCGTCTGGTGTTGGTAAAACATCCCTTCTTTCTAATATTGCTAAATATTTTTACAAGGAAAGTACACAGAAAGACGCAATTATTAAAAATGTAAGTTATGTGTTCAGAAAAAATAAAAACACAGGAATACTAGGATTAGATTATCTGTTGAAAGGCTTTAGATTCGCGGATAAAGAATACAGATTTCATTTTTGGGATTTGAAAGGTGATGAAGACCTTGATAATCTCACAAATTATTACTTTAAGGAATCTGCAGGTGCGTTAGTAATTTTCGACCTTTCAAGACTAGAAACATTCTATGCTGCTCTAGAATACATCAAAATAATAAAAAAATTAAAATGCCCTTTTGGAGTTATTGGCACTAAAGCTGATTTAGTCAAACTGGATGAATTAATAACCAAATCAGATATCAATAAGAAAATTACAATGATTTGTAAAGAAGGATCATACTTTTACAGTATATTCTCATCAAATTCTTCTGAGAAATCAGAAGATTATAGCAAAGAGATTAAAGCCGCTATAGAAATCTTTTTAGGTAAAATTATTAATGAGAGTTTTGTAAAAGCACTCACAATAGATCTAAATTTACGAATTCTTATTGCTTTAAATATACATAAGAAACTTAGTCTAACAAAGCTTGCAAATTATCTAGATAAAAGTAAAGCTACAATTTCTCGTAGAACGAGTGCTCTGATTAAGTTAGAAATCATCGAAGCTAGTGAAGCTGAAAATGAAAGAACACCAGGTTCAATTAAGAAAAAGTACTATTCAATTTGCAAAGATTTTGAAGATCTTTTTGAACATAATGATCTTGAGTCCTTCGATCCAAGTAATTTTAAAGATTTAGTAAAACTACGAGAAGAAACTTGGAGAAAAACATATCTTGTTTCACTATTAGACGAAAAAATTTGTACTTCATTGAAGAATTTAACTCATAAAATTCGCGATGCTCCCCAATCTAAAGGGAAAGAGGCTAACAAAAATTTCATAGAGCCGTTTTTAGAATTCTCAACGAACTTACTCTTCTTAAGTAAAAAACAGTACGAAGAATTAAAGTCAATTAGGAGTGAGTTTTATATTAAATTGAAAAAAATTTTGAGCGATAATGATAGCATAAAAAAAGAATACATATTTGCAGATATGGTTCTACCAGTTTTAAAAATGAAAGAATTTGAGTTCATATCGGATTAAATTTATGTTAAAAGATATCAAAAGATATGTGATTAATCCTATTTTTCTTGTTAATTTAATCACAAAACAATAGTACTTCTGAAAAATACACATTTAATAATGCGTGCTCTATAACTAAATTATATTTATATTTGAGATATAAAGGAGAATTACGAATGAGTGAAAGACCGTTATTAGATGTTAAAACATCCTTAAAGAAAATGGCTTCGATAATCGTAGATATTAGTGGTTTGAATAGCGATTATATCCCTAAATTAAGAATGCAACCTGAAAAGATACTCGAAGCGTTGGAGAAATACGAAGATGGAAAGAATTTATTATTGAAAACGATAGACTCCAATACTGAAGAAATATATTCCTTCAAAAATAAGATATCCCAAAATCAGCGAGATATTGTTAAATTCGAAGAAGACAAAGCTGAATTGACAAAAAATCGCCAGGAAATAGAAATTAAAATTCAGGAAAGTCAAAATGACTTGAAGGAGACCCAAGAAACAATTCAATTAAAAAAGGAAGAATTAACAAATCGGGATCAGCGTTTAAAAGAACTTGAGAATCGTTTTTTTACTCTAACCAAAGAGGTTGAAAAGTTTGAAGAAAATTTGAAAGCCTTAGAAGCCGAACTCTCATTAACTTTCATAAAAAAAGAGAAATATGTTGTATCTTATGAAAATCGAGTAGCTGCGATGAAAATTTTGATCAATAAGAAATACATCAACTCATTATTGTACCAATTTATAAAGGCTCTACAAGTGGGAAGTACGTTAGATATAAAAAATATTCTATTAGCCATCGATATGAGAGAGGATCAGGCACGAAAGATAATAACTAAAATGCTTGAAGAAGATGGCCCTATTGAATACGATCAAGTAGCAGGGACTATAACTTTAAAAGAGGAGGTTGATTTCTAATGAGTTCAAACATAAAAGACATTTTAGGATCTATTGAACAACTTGAGAAATATTTTGACGAATACCAACAGACGATTCAAAAAAATAGCGAAAATATCGTTCAAAATTTAAGTCTAACTTGGAAAAGAATGAAATTAGAGCAAGAAGATATCAAGAAGTTAGAAAATCGGATTGACTTTCAGAATGGCGAATTAACAGAACTTAAAATTAAATCAGAGGATTTAGATAAAAAATTGGAGAATTTAAAATCATCTAAGAATGATGTGCAATTAAAAGTTACTGAAGCAAAAGATTCTCTCGAACAGGTTAAAGATAACCTAAAAGCACCCAAGCTAGAACTTGAAAATCTTTTATCGAAATTAAACTCAGTAAATGAAAAAATCGCTACAAAGGAGAATGATAACTCCCAATTGGAACAGAAAAAAATCGACAACGAAAACCGCGAAAAACAATTAAGAACTATGTATACGGAAGAAAAAATGCAGGAGTTAGATTTTAAATTGAAACAACTCAAGAGGAACAACTATTTCACTTCGTTTTTAATAGAAAATTCTGAAGAAGAAATTTCAGAAGTAGATATTATTGCTACCATTATGTCGCAAGGCAGCTGTAACCTTGAAGAACTGAAGGATTTACTATCTGTACCTCCAATCATGGCAGTTAGAACGATTAAACAACTCGCAGTAAAAGGCATAATTAAACTTGATGAAGATAGTGATGTTATAACAATGCCTTAACTTTTTTTTAGATAAAATGTTCTCTTTTTAATTATAAAGCTTTCTAATATTTTTAAACGAGAGAAATTTTAAAAAAAGAAAATAAAAAAATTATAGTTAAATAAAATTAAATTAGGAATTAGTTGAAGTTTTTATCAGAAACAACAAAGAAATGATCTTAGATCTTATCACTAATTGGACTAATATAATTTTATCAATGCTATTTAAAGATTATATATTAATGAAATAGATTATATCTATAATGCACTTTTAAAAAATGAATTATTTTGAGAGAAATCACACATAAAGGATTAGCTCGATTAGTGGGATTATACGGTTCTTATCCAATAGATTCCAATAACTTACAAATTCTCGAAATTTCATCAGTAGAACCAGATCGTCTAAACAGAGAGGAAATAGCTAAAGGTCTATTCAAAGCGATAACAACTTCAATTGAATGGCTTGTTGACCATACTCTAAAAGCAAAGGTATTGTCTATCCAATATATCAAAGAAGCCACTAAAGCTTATAAAACCGGTGATCAATCTTGGTCTCGTTGGCTCGGTTGGTGTTTTCATTTTATTACTGATTGGGCAACTCCATATCATTCTCCGATATCAAAATCCAATCCTATTTTAAAATCAACAAGTGATATATTTAAAAAGGCATCTGAAAATGATGAAGGGTTATTTTTACCTATACTAAACACAGTTTCTAACCTTATCAAGTCTAAAGTAGAGCATGAAAATTTTGAAAAAATATGCGAAAAACGCTGGCTACAAAATGAAATCCTTGTTAAAAACAATTTTATTAGGTTTAAGAATAACAGAACATCTTTCTCAGATTTAAAAGTATTTATTGAAATGATGGATAATTTACGTCTTAAATGTGAAGATTTATCTGCTGATTGGATTATAAATAGCACAAATCAAGAATTTGCATGTTACATGGCTGAGATAGCAAAAGTAATGGATGTTGCTTGTTGTATAATTTTAGAATAAAATTTAAAGATAATTCTTCTATCCCTCAAATTTTATCAAAATTGATAATTTTTTAGATTAATTTTTATTCGATAAATCCAGATTTTCAAGCTATTTCTAAGAATTCAATTGTTTTATTCTTGAGATGTGAATTTCAATACTTCTTTGATTTAATAATTCTATATTGTTTTAATATCATTGAAGATTTATTACAATCAAAACCATATCAACATTATATTAATCGTCTGAGCTGTAAAAAAATGGTAAAATCTTTTAAAATCCCTTGGGCAGCGTGGAGGGATCCTGATTATTTGGAATTATCCTTCCCCGATTCTTGGGATGTATCCGCTTGTAGGATGAATGGTGCTGACGGACCCGTTTTAAATGATAATGAAATCAAGCAATCGATTTTAAATCCAATTAGGACTCAAAGGATATCGGAGTTAGCAAAAGGTAAGGAAACTGTGGTAATTGTAGTTGATGATATGACAAGAACTACTCCCATATCAAGAATTATTCCTCATGTCCTTGAAGAATTAGATAAAGCAAGTATAAATATTGATCAAATCACGATCTTACTGGCTTTGGGTGCCCACAAGCCAATGAATAGACAAGATTGCATTCTTAAACTCGGAGAAGATGTGGTAAATACTATTAATATAGAAAATCACCATCCTTACGAAAACTTGACTAACCTTGGGGAATCCAAGATAGGCACACCTATAGAAGTTAATTCGACTTATGTGGATTCTGATTTAAAAATCTCTATCGGGGGCGTGATCCCTCATCCCTTAGCCGGATTTGGCGGAGGTGCTAAAAACGTACTGCCTGGAGTATGTGGAATTCGAACACTTGAGGCCAATCATTCTGCTGGCATGCGAGGTGTTGGAGCTGGGATAGGGCGAATGACAGATATTCGAAAGGATATCGAGGATATTGCCGATAAAGTTGGATTGGACTTTTCTATCAATGCAATACTAACCGAATCAGGGGAAATTTCGGCCATAAGTTCGGGGCATTTTAGAGACGCCCATAGAAAAGCAATGGAAATAGGAAAACGGAATTACGGCACTAAAGTCACTATTAACAACCAAATTTGCTTCTTCAATCTATTTCCTGAGGATTCTGAACTAAATCAATCGATAAAGGGATTTAATTTTTTAATGAGCGCTCCAAATAATATGCTCGATAGAAAGGGTAGTATTGTTCTAATGTCATCTTCATATGAAGGTCGAGGATATCATAGTCTGATTGCCGAAACAGGAGCTAAACTATATAAAAATATTGGTGATAGTATCGTATGGAAAGCTTTTGTTAAAAGAAGACAAGTATATTTCTTCTCTCCAAATATAAGTGAGCCTGAATTATATCATTTTTATCCAAATTCCGTGAAATTATATCACGATTGGAGCAATTTAATAGAAAAATTAACCAAAGTTCACGTAGATGCTCCAAAAGCAGTGCTCTTTCCGTGTAGCATTCAATTAGCTGAAAAATAAAATACCGATATGTTTGCGAAAACCAAACGCATAATTTTTTATATTATGAAATTTTTTTTTCATCAAAGAATGTAAGTTTTCACCGTAGAGAAATGGAAATTTACTAATTTCAAAACTTAGTCAAAAAACTTATAATATCGAAAAAGTGTAATAAAAATGGAAAACAAAGATATTTTCTTAGGATTCTTATTGATTGCTGTGGTTGGTTTAAGTGGTGGATTAGGTTATGTTTTTATAGCAGGACCCTCTATTTTTGAATCTCCTATTGACTGTCCTGAATGCCCTACTGATCCTCCTTTAGATCTCTTTGGACTTCCTGACGATTGGTCTACGGCACCAAATTCTTCCTACTTTATGTTGTTTAATCAAACTGGTGCATCTATTCAGGTTACTTTAGGCGACATTCTAGACGGCGTAGCTTTAGCTTTAGAGGAACAAGCAGCTGCAGGTCCAGCGATAAACGAATATAAAAAAGTTATCTATCCATACACCTTCCTTGAGCCTAGCACTGGACTATATATTACAGGTGTTGATTTATTAGATGTTTTGGAAGCATACGACACAAATTTTGGGTGGGATATTCAATTTAATTCTGGCTACGGACATTCAATGAATATTACTACCGGAGATATAATATCTAAAATGTATGAGGGAGAAGAAGAACCCGTTATTCTTGCAATAGCAGCTAATAAACATTGGCTGGCAAATTCTTCATTGGGTCCACATTGGGGTAATTTTTCTTTAGTTGGGGAGTTAATGACTTCAGCAATATATGATCTGGAAAGTGTTACTGTTGGGACTAGTTGGAAAGTAGAAGTTGTTGTAAATGGAACTGTAGAATATGTCATAAATCCCTCTAATATGGCACTTAATGGATATGATGAGGTGTACAGCTATGATAGAGACGACTGGTGGACTTTCAATCGCCATTATTGGGGACGCAATATTTCTGAAATTATATCGCATACTTCAGCTTCAGGATTGAACTATACCGCAAGAATATGGTCGGTCGATGGATGGGCAAGTCCTCGTCCTTTTGGTGGTAAAAAAGAACAACGTTATAACAACACTGAAATTGAGTATGGTATAACTCCACCAAGAGAAACCTGGGACGAGGTTAATTTAACGAGTACACCACTTCCCGATACCGATTTACTAATGGCCTTAGTTTTTGCTGACCAAGAATTTGGCGAATCAGGACAAGGAATTACCGATCCAATATGGCCTTACAGAAGAACATGCGGATATAATAGGGGTCCTTTCTATCTAATTGTACCCGATAGACCTAGAGAAACTTATTTATCCCACGTAACAACTATCGAAATTACATCCTATTTAGGTGCGATACCACCTGGATTTGATCTTTAGATGCTTTATTTCTTTTATTTTTATTTCAAATTCTAAAACACAAAAATTAAAAGTTGACCATGGAGAAAAGAAATTTCAATATTTTTGTAGCTTGTATGATAATAGGGATGACTGTTTTTTGGTTATCTGTATATAGTTTTACGATCTTGGATGTCGATCCCCTTCAAAACATTAAAAATATTTTTGAGGGTGATGATAGTATCGTTGTTACAATAAAAGGGAATGTTGTAGAAGAATTTGAATTGAGTCTTTCTGATATTAAATCAGACCAATATCTACAAGTAATAGATGAAGAATTTCATATTGTAAATGCGATTGGGAGAGAATACGATGTAACTTATAGTGGAGTTTCACTATGGAGTATACTTGATATTGAAAATCTTTTAAATCCAGACTCATTAACTTTTTTATTTATTGGTGGCGACGGGTATTATGCTGAAACATCTTTACCGTTATCCTTAGCAGAAAATAACACCGACCAAATTATACTAGCTTATGAACAAGATGGCCAGCCTATATTTTTTGAAGGACCTGTAGTATCTGTTGTTGATCACGATTTAATACCCGATAAAGCTAATACTCACTATTTGGTAAAATATTTGAAAACAATACTAATTCAATAAGAGCGTTATCATGTCGAGTAAAACTAATAATGACGAATTTAAGATCACCGGGCACAATGCTCTTGGTCACAAAAAATTTACCAATTTAGATTTAATATATGCGAGTATTTTAGGTATCATAGGGGGAATCATATCTAGTTTGATACCATTTGGTTTACTAATCAAAGTATGGTATCCCCTAACCGGTGGAACGCAATTAGTAAGTGGACATCATGTTATTTGGGCTTCAATAGTATATGGCATAACCAAGAAGAAAAGAACTATTTTCATAACAATGTTATCGAAGGGTTTACTCGAATTTCTTCTCGGAGATGCATGGGGGTTAATCATCATTGGAGTAAACTTAATAGAGGCACTTTTTTTGGCTCTTGGGTTCTTTTTAATGGAAAAAATTGGAGAGGGGGAAACTAAACTAGGTTGGGGTATAGTTGGAGGAATGGGTAATTTTTTCCAGGCACCATTTTTCTGGATTTTAAATCAAAGGTGGTTTCTCCACTGGACTTTATGGACTTTAGCTTTTATTTTTGCTTTTATTTCCGGGGTATTAATCGTAGGCTTATTAGGTAGAACAGTAAAAAATAGTTTAATTAAAGCAGGGGTTCCAACTACATTTTAGAAGGAGGGAGGTTATATCTCCATTAAAAATACTGCATTATCTTTCAAAGATTTCTCATTTATATATGGAGAGGACAAAACAGAACCATTTGCTGTGAAAAATATAAATTTTGAACTTAATCACGGCGAAGTTTTAATTTTAGCAGGACCTAGCGGTAGTGGAAAATCTACGCTTTCTTATGCCATAAACGGGATAATCCCTTGGAGATTAAAAGGCTTGATGAAAGGAGACGTTAAAATCTATGGAGAAAGTATTTGGAATTATAAATTTACCGAATTATGTAAATTAGTCGGCTTAGTGAAGCAAAATCCGTTAGAACAAATGACAACTTTTACCGTTAAGGATGAAATTGCTTTTGGACTTGAAAATTTAAAGTTAGATAAAGAGATAATCACCAAAAGAGTGGAGGAAATATCTGAATTTATGGGCATTTCTCATATTTTAAATAGAGATATAGAACAACTAAGTGGGGGTCAAATACAGCTCACAATACTAAGTTCTTTTCTTGTAATGGACCCTAAAATCTTAATTTTAGATGAACCGATAGCCTTCCTGGATCAACAATCTGAAAGTATGCTCTTAGCTCAATTAAGAAAATTAAAAGAATCTAAATCATTTAAAACGACCTTGATCATAATTGAGCACCGATTATCAAGAGTAATGGATATAGCCGATAAAATTATTGTTTTAGACGATAATGGCGAAATACGCCTTAATGGTAAATTATCAGAAATTCTAATAAATAACTATGCCCTGTTAAAGTCCTGTAATGTTAGAGTACCATGGATCATAGATTTGTTTAATGATTTTAAAGAAATATCCTTGGATTATAAAAATGCTAGAAATCCTGTAAATTTCAATGAGTTATTAGAAATACAGCAAAAGTTATCAAAAGAAAACCTCCTAAAATTACGGGACCTCCTCCTTGAAAAGGAAATAATGCCAAAAGCTCTTGAAAAATTTAAATCTTTTGAAGATATAATTGAGTTTCAAGATTTATATATCGAATCTTTAAAAGATAGACATAGTAATAGAGAAGAACAAACCTCTGATGAGGAGAACAATAATTTTATTCTTGAAACCAAAAATATCGATTTTATTTACCCAAATAGCGGAATTAAAGCGATTAATGACCTATCCATAAAAATTCAAAAAGGAGATTTTATTGGTCTAGTCGGACCGAATGGATCTGGGAAAACAACGCTCCTTTATTTATTAGCTAATTTATACGAACCTACAAGTGGAACTATTCATTATAATCACCAGAATATTAGAGACATCGGATCATTTGAATACGCAAAAAATATCGGCTTTATTTTTCAAAATCCTGAAAATATGATTTTTAATTCAACTATTAAAGACGAGATTCTCTACGGTCCAAAGAATTTTGGTATACTGGGGAATATCCCTGAGGATTACCTAAAAAAATTAATACGCGTTATTGGAAAAGAAAAATCGTCAAAAAACCCTTTTAAGCTGAGTTGGGGGCAGAAAAGAAGATTGAACTTAAGTTCCATATTTGTCTATAATCCTGAAATTATCCTATTAGACGAACCTTTTATCGGACAAGATCAAAGAACGATAGATTCACTAGTAGAAACTTTATATCTTGAAAATAAGAGAGGTAAAACAATAATAATATCATCTCACGATTATCATCTCCTATTGAAATATACAAAACGGATTTTAGAGCTTAATAGAGATGGTACAGTAAGAGATTTTGATAATAAAGATAATTATTTTAGTAAGCATAGAAATTTAGGGCCTACATTACTCTTAAATTCGATAGATAAAATACTTAGCGAGGGAGGTTAAAATGAGTAATAAAAATAAGTTTTTGGATAATAAGCAACTTATTTTTGCGTATGTCACAGGGAATTCGCTAATGCATAAATTAAATCCAATTTCTAAGTTAATTTTTCTTGCTCTTCTAACAATCTTCACATTTTTAATACGGAGTCTAATATTATTGATGGTTCTGTCAATAACTATTATACTTATTATGCTTCTAAGTCAGTTTTCCTTTAAAATGATTTTAAGAAAGATAAAAATTCTTTTTTTCGTCTTAATTATCAGTCTAATTCTTAATTTATTTTTTAATGCAATTCCTAATGAAGAAGAAGTTATTCTATTCTATTTATTTAACTTAAAATTTCTACCAATCAGAAAATTAGCTTTATATTTTGGATTACGGGCGTTTTTCTTACTTTTTACATTATATACTTCAGCAATATTATTTACTAATACAACTTCTACGAAAGATTTTGTTTATTCTCTGATACGCCTTAAAATTCCTTATAAGTTCTGTTTCGCTTTTATGGTAGGAGTTAAATACATACCTACTATAGAGCAAGAGGCTAAAACTATAGCCCTTGCTCAACAAGCTAGAGGATTTAGTATGGATCGTGTTAAATCATTTCGAAAAGCTTACGCGTTTATATCTGAGAGATTAATTAGTACACTTGTATCAATTTTAAGAAAAGGACATACAACATCTCTCTCAATGGAAAACAGGTGTTTTGGGATAGATAAAAAAAGGACAAACTTGATTATAATTAGGTTTCATGCAAGAGATTTCATATTTATTTGTTTTTGTGTTTCCCTATTCATTTTAGGAATATTATATCTATTTGGAATTCTGCCATTTCCCCAACCTCCATCTTTATATAGCATTTACTTGAACCTTTTTTAGGTTTAATTTTTTAGATATGTAATATTATTAAAAACATGCTTAATGCATCTGAGATTGTGAAAGAGATACAAAAAAGATATAACATAATAGGAAGAACAGAAGAGATAGAAAAAATAATTTTAGCAAGGTTGGTAAATAAAAACATTCTCATCGAGGGAGAAGTAGGAGTCGGCAAAACGCGGATAGCAAAAGCCATTGCTTCATTTTATGATACGGAGTTTACCCGGATCGATTGTTCTGAAGAAACTCTACCTCATAATTTAGTTGGTTATTTTGACCCCCCATTAGTAATATCAAAAGGTTATTTAGAAGACTCATATATCTACGGACCGCTCGCTTCTTCTATGTTAAAAGGAGGTTGTCTTTTTGTAAACGAAATTAACAGAATGCCTGAAAGCACGCAAAATTCACTGTTGACAGCGTTGGACGAAGGTATTTTGGAAATTCCTAAATTAAAGACTATTAAGGCTCATGAGAAGTTCTTTACCATCGCTACTCAAAACCCAGCAGCCCATGTGGGCGTGACAATCATTGGAGAAGCTTTAAAGGATAGGTTTATTTGGATAAAGTTGGCTTTTCAACCCCCCGAAGAAGAAATTCTTATTATCAAGCAAGAAGCCAATTTAGATAATTCTAGTGGAGAAAAAATCGCACAAATCTCTCAACAAATAGTAAATCATTCAAGAAATAACACCTCAATAAGGAGAGGTAGTTCAATAAGGGGAGCGATAGACTTAGCGCAATTAATTTCTAAAACTGAAAACCTTAATAGCACAAAGAACTGGGTTATTACCGCAGTTATGGCTTTATATAACAAGATTGAGCTCGAGGATGGTGTTACTAGCTCAAAAGAGGAAATAATCACTAACATAGTGTTATCAGTTCTAAATACTGCGGATTTTTAATAATCGATGATTTCTCTACGGAGGATACCGAGGAGATTGAGAGTAAGAGGCTTCACGTTAGACTTACAGAAAGAATTCCAGACGAAAAAATTCTTAGATATGAAATTATCAGAAAAAAAAAGAAAAAACCAGATTATTACCAACATTTAGCAAATACATTAGATTACAAGCAAATTAAAGAATTAACTTACCTATCTATTTACCATAAAAATCTCGAAGCAATATTGGGGCTACTAAAATCAAATGTGTACGCTGCAACAGACGCATTAGATTGCGATGAAGGCGTAAAATTCTTTTCAGAAAAAGCTAAAAATTCTGAAGCTTCTATGGCTGAGGTTTACTTCTTTATAAGACGACCAATTTCAGAAAAATATAAGCATATTTTTAGACGATTAGCAAGGCAGAGTATATTAAAGACCTCGCTAAAAATAACTAGTAAAGGTATAAGAGGAAATTTTAAAAAAGTTACACCTTCTTATCAGATAGGGTCTCCAGAGTTTGACTTAGACGAGACTATTCAACATAATCCGTTAAATATCTATAATAAAAGTCTTAGCTACAAAGATATATTCGGAATACAAAGAAAAAAACAAAAAAGAAAAATTGTTATGATCTTAGACTCAAGTGGAAGTATGTATGGGAAACTTTTACTTAATGCAGCTCTTACTACATCCGTGCTGGCCTATAATATGGAAAAAGAAAGCTATGGAATAGTTCTTTTCAATTCCACAGCTATGGTTCTTAAAAAAATAGATGAGAAGAAGCCGGTTATAACAATCATAGACGAAATTCTCGATTCAGAGGCAGTCGGTTTTACCAACATTAATATTGGTTTAGAAAAAGGATTAAAAGAATTAAATAAGATTAAGGAAAAAACAAGACACAAATTTGGGATTTTAATCACCGATGGAAACTACAATAGAGGGAAAAATCCCATTGATTTGGTGAAAAAATACCCTAAATTACATGTAATCGGGATACCCGCTGAAAATGATGCTGATAGAGGAATTGAAACCTGTCGTGAAATAGCTCGAGTTGGAAAAGGCAAATTTTTTGCCGTAACCAACTATAAAGAGATTCCTCGCGCATTGATAGAGCTTTTATCACAAGTTTAATAAAAAAATGAGAAATCTTGAAGAATTTTTGTTTCCATTGCGATTTAATTGCTAGAATTAAGGTAATTGTTAGCTAATTTTTTGAAAATTCTTCTCAATGTCTCAGAAAGAGCAGATTTTGATATTTTTAAGTCTTTAGCAAATAGGCTTAAAGAAATGCTTCTTGGAATATTAAAAAAACCTTTTTCGTATGCAAGATTTACTATTTCATTTTGTCTTTGAGTGAGGAGAGTTGATTTATAATAGTATCCTATACGCTCTATCTTTGCTCCTATGTCTTTCTTTTTTAACTGCGTTAAAAATTTATCTACTTTCGAACGGTTTGTTATGGCTTCCATTCTAATTTTACCCCTTTTAACTAGCACGGGATAAGAAACTAAAAGCTCAGTTTTAACTAATGTGTTTAATATCCATGGATCGACTTCTTTTACATTCAATATTACGAGGTTTTCACCCTCAAATAAGATCTGCGAAGATTTTTTAGCTAAGCTATCTTTAAAATCGGAAATGAATTGTTTTACAGATGCCCCTCTTATTTGGAAAGAAGTAATACCTGTATTTTCACCAATTAGAAAATTAGAAAGAATTTGAAAATTTAATTCGGGATACTTATTGTTGAATGTTGCTAGCCATTTATCCTGAGGTATATCTATGCTAAGCTTAATTTGTACGATATCTTGAGACATGTTAGAAAAAATTATGCAATCTAAAAAAACTTTACCCGTAAAGGAAGAAAAATTTCTGCTAATTATATCTCTTGTTTTTTAAATTATCCTTCCTTCAACAAG
>Ga0255055_10001997_pt1 | contig 14478 bp, 14 predicted proteins | sample JV7_2_27_MG_FD_188633 | JGI IMG/M metagenome (GOLD analysis project Ga0255055, IMG submission 188633) | Seawater microbial communities from Jervis Inlet, British Columbia, Canada - JV7_2_27 | ecosystem: Environmental > Aquatic > Marine > Inlet | place: Canada: British Columbia | collected...
CAACGCAACCGTGCCCATTGTTGCTGCGGTGGCCACACTGGAACCGGAAATGGCAGCAAAGCCGGCACAGGCCCCGATGGTTGCCATGGCAAGACCGCCCCTGCGATGACCCAGCCAGCGTTCTACGGCGTAGTAAATCTCCCTGCTCATTCCCGATTGGGCTGCGAACTGCCCCATAAGAACAAACAGCGGGATGACACTCAGGGTATAAGAGGCGCCCCCGGCAAAAAATGTCAGGCCTAAAATGTGGAACCCGGCATCCAGGCTCCCTAAATAGACGTAACCCAGCCAGCCGACAAGGGCCATAACAAAACCAATGGGCATACCGCTGGCGAATAGTAGAAAAAGAAGTACGATACCGATGATGCCTGCTACAAAAGGACTCATTTTTTTAATGCCCGCGCAAAAGATTGAAAAAATTGAACCAGAAGAACCAGGGAAAGCACCGCGAGGCCGAGCGCAACAAACAGCACAAAGGGGCTCACCGGTATGAACAGTTCCGCCGAAACATCATGCCTTTCCCAGGTGGTCCCGGCATGCAGCACATTGCGCCAGGCAGCTAAAGCAAAAAGACCGAATGCGAGCAAACAGGTGATGGCCTCCAGGAGTGCCCGCACCCGGTCCGGAAGTTTCGTGACCACCAGATCCACACTGACGTGTTCTTTGACGCTCATCGTAAAGCCCACCGAGGCAAAGACCAAAACGGCCATCATAAACTCGGTGACCTCGTAACCGCCGGTGATGGGGCTGTTGAAAATATAACGCAGGCAAACGTCGGTTACCGTCAACATTACCATCAAGACAATAACGACCTGTGCAAACCGGTGCAGAAAGCGGCTTATCGGATAGATTGCCTTTTCTAAAATGTCACCAACACTGCTCAGCCAAGCATTCATCATCAACCCCTATCCTTGCAATTACTTACCCTGGAGCTGGCGGACCGCATCCAGCAATTCTTGGCCGGGTAGTCCCTTTGATTCCATATCCTTGAGCCACTTATCGTAAATCGGTGCAAAGGCCTGCTCCCATTTCTTTTGCTCGGCGGCTGAAAGCGGATAGATCTCTTTGCCCAGAGATTTACCCTTGGCGATCGCCTTGACACGATCTTTGTCATATTCCCGGGCGCTCTCTAATGCATATCTTGAGTTTATCCTTTCCATTATCGCTTTGATGTCCGCCGGCAGGGAATCCCATTTTTTCTGATTCATGGCGACGGCCATCGGCGCTGCCGAAAGTCCTGCATTGATGGAATATTTGCTGACATCGTAAATTCTAAAAGAAACCATCGCGGTAAAGGCCGTAAAAACCCCGTCAATGACCCCTTTTTCCATAGAGGTATAGACTGTGGTAATGGGCATGGTCACCGGGCTGCCGCCCAGTGTTTTTACGGTGGCGGATTGAACCGCTCCCGCGCTTCTGATCTTCAGGCCTTTCGCATCGGCCATGCTGGTAATCTTCTTTTTGGAGGTATGCAGCGTAAAGGGTTCGCTGACAAAAAAGAACATCATTTTGGCGTTTTTATAATCCGGCGCAATATATTTCTCATAAACGCCGCTGGCAATGGCCGTATTGATCTCACTTGAGCCCCCCAGGAGCAACGGCAGATCGAAGACCGTGGTTCGCGGGAAGCGTCCGGCGGTATAACCCGGCATAAAAAATGTAATATCGGTGATGCCGCCGAGAGCCATATCCCATTGTTGTGGGGGTTTGCCCAGCGCGCCACCCGGATAGAGCGTAATCTTTACCCGGCCATCGGTGAGTGCTTCCACCTCTTTGGCATAAGTCTCGAATACGCGATGGAGGGTATGCTTGGTCGGCATCCAGTATGCGAATTTCAATGCGATCGGTTTATCGGCCGCCGAAACAGCTTGCGGCAGCACAGCTGCGGAAACCATTACAATGAAAAAAAACAATGTAGCCAAAAAAGCAAATCTTGCATTTTTTTTAAAAAACATAATTTCCTCCCTTCGATGTGTTGATGCTTCAGATTTGTTTTGCTTCCTATTTGAAAAGAACTTGCTTTGGGAAGCGGGTTGAGTGAATATTTTGAATTGCGGAACGGATTCAGCCGCAGCCCTGCAACTAGAGCGGTGGAATAAATAAATGCGGCTGGCGTTTAACTATCGAAATCGGGCCTGGCTGTCAAGACCGTTTGTTTTCGCAGGTTTTCAAATTATTCGCAAAATGGCGGATACATCTCCTTTTTACCCAAAATCGGATTTTTCCCCGGTTCATTCGGGCCTGTTGAGCATCACGCGTCCAGCTCAACCAAATCCGAAATATTTATTTCCAGCATTTTAACACTGGCCAGGATGCGAACAGTATTACGGGCAATGGCCGGAAAATCTTTAGATAACTGATTTAGTTCTTCAGTGGTTTTTTTCAAGAGCTGAATTTTTGCATCCATCTTCTTAATGTCTATTTGCGGCCCCATCAAATCTCCTTATCTTATTTTTTTTTGGACAGGATTAACAGGATTTACAGGATTTCCCTCGATGAAATGATCTTTACTCCATTTTACTTTCAGCTTTGAGCATAAATTTTTTTTATATATTTAATCTGCGTTAATCTGCGTAATCTGCGGATACTTTTGTGCTTTTAGCCTTCAGCCTTAAGCTTTGAGCTTTTCTACCACACAGCCACCGGGCAGTTTTTACTCTTTCCTGCGTAAATCTTTAAAGCGTTTGGCTTTAACCTCATACCTTGGCAACGTCTCACAACCGCAAATCTCAATATCATATCGCAGATTGGTCTTAAGCCTGAGCTGATCGACCAACTCGGCCTCGATGAGCTGGCATTGATCCTCGGCTTCCGGCATAACTTCCACCCTGAGTTTGATGCGATCGGTATCTCCGTCTTTTTCGACAACGACCTCATACTCGTCCCCCAGGCCATCCAGATCCCGAACGACTTCTTCAATGGCAGACGGAGCCAAAAGCACGCCTTTTACTTTGGTAATATCATCGGCCCGGCCGACGACACCGCCCTTGATCAAACGCGCCGTCCGGCCACAGGGGCAGGGCTCGTCCGCCCATTCAATCACATCTTTGGAATCAAACCGGACACAGGGCTGGGCCTGACGATCGAGCGCGGTGATAATCATTTTGCCCCGGCGTCCGGGTTCTTCTATGATCTCACCGGTCTCCACATCCTCGATTTCCACCAGAAACAGGGCTTCATTGACATGCATGCCGCCGGGTTGTTCGCTGCATTCAAACGACCAGGCCCCGATTTCAGTAGCCCCGGCGTGATCATAGACTTTTGCGCCCCAGGCCTGTTCCATTCTTCGTTTGGTGCTGGGAATGCTGGCGCCGCATTCGCCCGCACAGGTGATCTTTTCGATGGTCAGCCCGGAGGGATCCAAATCCATTTTTGATTTAGCCGTTGCGGCCATTCCAAGAACATAGGTGGGTGTTGCCATCATGGCGGTCGCTTGCAATTCCTGGATTTTTAGAATTCGGGCCTTGGTATCCAGCACCCCGCCCGGTACAACCTCACAGCCGAGCTTTTCGGCCGCATAATGACCGGCCCAGAAAGCCACAAAAATATTATAGCCAAAGGGAATAAACACCCGATCTTCAGGCCGGTACCCCTGGGCCCAAAGAATATAAGACCAGCATTCGGTCCACCACTCCCAGTCCTGCCAGGTATCGGGCTGATAGACCGGTTGTCCGGTGGTCCCACTGGTCTGGCGGAACACGGCCACATCTTCAAGCGGCACGCACAGCGCATCGCCGTAGGGAAACGGATCTTTGCGCTGAATATCCAGCATCATGGACTTTTCCACCTTGGGGACCTGTTTGATATCCTTAAAAGACCGGATATCTTGCGGTTTTATGCCGGCCTGATCATACAGTTGCCGGTGGAATTTTGAGTGATCATAGGTCCATTTAAAAATCTGTTTGAACTTGTTAAGTTGCAGTTGATGAATTTTTTCGTGCGGCAGGGTTTCCAGAACGGGATTCCAATATTTTTGTTTGACATCCATAAGCAAGCCTTTTTTATAGGTGTGATTAAATTAGGCGCTTCATCCCGCAAAGCGGGGCAAAATCAAAATTCAGGGATTAAACGTTTTAAATTGGGCCCACTTGGGGGCCGGTCTGGCCTTCGGGCGTTTGCCGTAAAAAATATCATCCATGACCGCAAAGAGATATCTTGAAATGCTATTACGGCTCACCATCCATTTTATCAGTTGATGGGGCATGGTATTAGCGTGGCTCCAGGGGCACACCTTCATGCAGACATTGCAGTCGGTGCCGACTTTGCCCCAGTAGTCAAAGCAGGATTCAGCATTTAATTTCCAGCGCAGCGTCCCGTTGACCTCCTTTTGGTCATCCAGCGGTATGGAGTTTGAAGGGCAACAGACTGCACATTTTTTGCAGATTTTGCAAAAATGTTCAACACCAATATCGATCGGTTTGTCGGGGACCAGCGGCAGGTTGGTCGTAACAGCGCTCAACCTCACACGCGGGCCATATTTCTGTGTCAATAAATACCCCAGCCGACCCGCCTCTCCCAGACCTGCATCCACCGCCAGGGGGACCAGCAATTCTTCATAGTAACGCAGTTGATCGGCCGTTGCCGAATAGCCCATATTGGCAACGAAGTTGGCCAGTTGAGCGGCGATAAATGCGCCTTTGGCATAAGCGCCCATGCTTTCCATGACCGTCGGTGTATGCGGGGCCGAGCCGATCATTTCAAAATCCATCTCCTCGGCAAATACGATGACATATTTATGCTTGGCTTCGAGGGGCCTGCCCCAGTCCTCCCAATTTTCGTGGAAAATCTCGCCTTTGTGCGAAAAAACCCAAAGGGGATTGATCTCGGTTATTCCCACCAAAACAGCACCCCTATTTTTGGCAAAGCCTTTGACCCGCACGCTGGCTTCTTCAGGGCTCATTTCGACCTTTTTGCCTTTACACTCCGGATGGGCCTGGGGTTTAACCTTATCCAAGGATGAAAGCCACAGACAGAGCGACAGCGATGCAAGGGTGCCCGCTACATTGGGGCCATCATGGGGTCGGTCTACCCTACCCGGATGGCCCATGGGCCCGCCTTTTTCTCTTCTAGCCGCATCACCTGCTTCAAGTTCCGGATGTTCCTTGTAAAACGCATTGTATTGATCCGATCCCGGTTTAAGGGTCCGGTTTCTGGCAAAGACGTGCATGCGCTCATCAAATCTTTTAACCTCTCCGACAATCAAACCCTGGGTGCCTTCCAAAGCGCGTTGATTCACCGGTGTCTGCCGCACACAAAAAAAGACAGCGAGAATCCCGATGATAAAAGAACCGATTAAGACAAAAAGGCCGATTCCGGATACAAAAAATCCGCTCGCCTGCCAGTAAATAAAAAGAATCAGGACACCGAGCATGCCTGCAAACTGAATGCCGCCAAACTTTGAGGCCCGCTCTTCCTTTTCCCAGATGGAGGAAATCAAATATGCAAGCCCGATAAAAGCCTGGGCCGCGAGCCCCAGGATGACGATGTAAGCCAACAGATTAGTCATTTACATGCACCCCCATCATGTCGATTAAATCCGATTAATTCTTGGTTTCAGGTGTCAGGAAGATACAGAGGACAGAGCACAGAAAACAGATGACAGCAGACAAGGAGCAGACTGTTTTCTGTCTTCTGTCATCTGACCTCTGTTCTCTGTTATCTGACACTAAGTGGTCCCCGCGTCGTCGGGGTTGTTGAATGTTTTCAGGGCCTCCATGACATCCATGATATCCTTCCGGATAAGCCTGCGGGTCTCTTCAGGTTGCCGCCGGGTAATAACTTCGAATATCGCTTTATGGATTTTGAAAAATTTTCTTTCCAGTGCAAGATCAAGATAACTCAGGGTTCGTTCGGCCAACAATTCAAATACGGATTCCAACATCACCGCCAGGACCGGGTTTCCGGAAGCCCGGGCCAGCAATAGGTGAAATTCAAGATTATTTTGTTTAAGGCGCACGGGGTCATCAAAATGGGAGGCTGAATCTTCAAATAACGCGCGAAACTTTTCTAAATCCGCATCACTGGCATGTAAGGCTGCTTGCCCGGCAATGTGCGGTTCGATCAACAAGCGGGCATCATAAAGATGGTCGACCGTGACTTCACCGGAGGTGATCAGATTATTAAGCGATCTTTTGATGGGCGCATGATAGACATTGGAGACAAAAATCCCGCCGGTGGGCCCTTTTTTGATATTGACAAGACCGGATATCTCCAATATCCGCAAGGCTTCCCTGATCACGGAACGGCTGACCTGAAACTCGTCTGCCATCGCTTTTTCCGAAGGCAGATGGGTGCCGACCTCAAGGTTATCCTCTAAAATTCTTTTCTGAATCAAATCCGCAATCTGGTCGGAAAACCGTTTCTTTTGCAAGGGTCGAAACATACTTTCCCCGATATTTTTTTGTTTCGATGTTTGAGTTTCCATTTGACCCTCTTCCGCTTAAAATTAATCTTTTTACCTGGGTTCTTTGAAATTACCCCTGGATCCTGCGTGGGCCGGAACCACCAGCTCGCCATCCACATCCTCCAGATCCAGCCACCATTTGTTTTTAAGATTGGGTTGATCGTATCCAAAAAGCTCATCACCCCATACGGCAAAGTTCCGGGCCACGGGGATGTTGCGCATGGACCATTGTATAAATCGATGAAACGGCGTGTAGGGTTTATTCCAGGGACAAACGCAAACACATACACCGCAGCCTGACCCCAGCTTGTTTCCGACACGCTGTTTCGTACATTTTTCCACATCGTTGGGCCATTTCTCATAGCCGTTGTGGATGATTTTATCGCCAAAAGGAATCGCCCCGGAAGGACAATAGCGCGCACATTGTTTGCATTTCGCACAGAAATCCTGAACCCCGAAATCAATGGGTTTATCTATCGCAAGCGGAAGATCTGTGGTAACGACCGCGGCTTTAAATCTCGGCCCCACAAAAGGATTGAGCACAACATCTCCGATGCGACACATTTCGCCCAAACCGGCCCAGAGCAAAATCGGCGGAAGCACGATCTGATAATTGCGGGCATGATGCGCACGGGCCGGATAGCCCAGCCGGCGGATATAGTCGGCCAGGACACAGGCAATAAAACCCGAGGTCGAATAGGCTAAAAAACTCATCGAATTGCTGATCCAATCGTTTCCAACGGTTGCATTGGCGGTTTTAAAATCCTGATCAATTAATATGGCAATGGCATATTTATGATTCAGCTCAACCGGTTCGCCGGTCTCCATACTGTTGCTGTAGGCCGCATAAGGGGGCAATTTGCAGATTCCGACCTGATCCGCACGCAGAAAATAGGCCGTCTCTTTTACGTGACGCGTCATCTTAACCGGGTCGTCTGTTCCGGGGGCTTTCTGGGCAGCGGCAATACCGTCCACAACTTGGCTCAAGGTAAACTGCATATTAACCAGGGCTCCCGATAAAGGGTGTTTGGCCACAAAGCGATGCCTTTCCTTGGAAAGCTGAGCCCCCCAATCGCCCCGCAAAGCCCGATTAAATCCGCTTTCACGCTCATCAACTCTTTTGATTTCATCGTCCTTGACCCGTGTCGTGGGACGATCAACTCTTTTTAATATCTCCATGGGATAAGGATCTAATTTTTTGATTCTAAACGATCTTTGAAGTGTCGCTGCGATACTCATTTTACCCTCCAATAGGTCTGACTTATTAAAAACAATACCTATTAAGCATCGCCGGATTTTTTTGTCAATATTTTTTTGGAACTCCGATTTACAAATTATAACCGGTTTGTTAATAGGGGGCATCTTTGCAGGATAAAATAAATTGCACATCGGTATTTCGTCCTTAAATTATTCAAATAAATGTGGAGGATAACATGCGATCTAAAAATAAAATTTTTATCGCACCCAGGTTACTGGCGTTGTTTCTATTAATCAACCTGTGTATTGCCTGTGCGTGGGGTACTTCCTTAAGCCCCGGAGCATGGGTTGCGGAAGAAGATCGAATATCGATAATGGATGGCGGGCCGCATAAAGGAAGCTGGAAGACACGCGATTTAACGATTCATTATGAGTATCAAGGAGCAGCACCCAACCTGCAGGTTACAGGTGTTGTAGAATTAGCCAACTATATACCAATGGGTTTCAGCGTGCTGGAACATCTCCATCTAAATATTCATTTTCTGGAGGCCAGCGGGATTGTTCTGGAGGCAAAAAGAATTAGATCTTTTGGCTCTCGTCTGTCTATTAGTATGCTTAGGGATCTGAACTTCAACAGTCGTTTTGATTTGCCTCAAGATACCGTTGCCTTTGCATTTAGTTATAGTGGCAAAGCCAGCACAGGGGGTGTACCCGGCGGGGCCTCGAGTTCCAGAGGTAGAACAGATTGGGATTTTTGGAAGGTTCCGCGCCGCAGCCCCCCGAAGTGAAGCGGTTTAACTTAGGGATTTCTACAACTCATTGAAATTACATGTTATTTTTTGGGACATGGATTTTTGCCTCAATCATGGAATAATGGGGCGAAGCCCCTAACTCATCGACCTTATCGGGCTATTTTTGAGGCGCGATCTCAAGGGCCACATGAGCCAGGCGATTGATCAAGCGCCTGGGCTCGGCCCAACGCAGCGTTACCTCACCGGCAGACGGGACTATCAGTGTCCCGCCGACCAGCGAAGACTTCCCGCCGCTCGTTTCCTGTGAGTTGAATCGCCGGACGTGACCCTTGGCCTTGGATCTCAATTTGCTCTTGTGGCCGGCACCCACGATGTCAACCACCCAGGCACCGTCGTTCTTTGTCGTGATCTTGGTAATGATTTTTTTCTGGTTGCCCTGCTTGCCGGTGACCAAATTCAGCGGAGCCGCCGGCTTCGTGTTGAAAAGCGAGATAGCCCCCACATTGCCGCTCGTTACCTTACCTGCAAAGGTGACCGTAATGTCGTGCTTACCGGAAGGCGGTTCGGCGAGGTAGTAGACAGACACCTTGAGGAAATATTCTTTCCCGCGCCACTTGGAGGAAAGTTGAACCTCAGAGCCCGGTATCAGGGTTAGCGTACGACCGCCGTAAGTGAGGCTGGAAATCACCATGTCACCGATGTTCTCCTTGCCCCCCTCTTCAACCTGGACCCCCACGATCAGCATTCGGTTTCTGCCGGTGCCCACCTGAAAATTTTTCAAAGTCAGCACATCCTGCTCCATGGGACTGAATACCGGTAAGCTTGCTGAATCGGCGAAATCAAACTGGATTCCGCTGGCCGCCGAGACTCCTTTTGTTTCTTCTCCGGTGGAAGTATCGCCCGAATGCGCACACGCCATCAGCCCAAAAAGGCAGATCACTGCAAAAATAGCGAAAAGAAATTTTTTCGAGTTCACTTCATACCATCCTTTATCCAGGTTCCAAATGGATTAAATAATTTTATACTGCTTTCCATAATAATGTTCCGAAATTCGGAATTGCAGCATAAGTGGTTGTAGAAAAAAACGTTTCAATACCGGAACGTTTTTTTGACAACCACTATAAGCCAGGGCTCATTTGAAGACCGGTAAATCGCTCATAAGATACCATCTATCCAGTTCTTCGTCATATTCCCATTCCTGCTGATCAATAAAATTTTTCACGGTTACGTTACTCAAACTATAGTACTGTATATCCACAATCCGCAAGACTTTTGAAAAACTCTTCTCATCAACAATCGTTTTTTTTACTTTGTAGGACGTTACCTTTATTTTGCGATATTCGGCAAAATCGGGCAATTTATTATCTTTATCCGACAATTTTTTAAAACCAAAAGCCTCCTCGTATTCGCCCCAGCGAATAGCCAGGTCGTATGACCTGGAAGTATCATCAAACAGGGCCATTTGTTCTCTTTTCTGAACCTGCGCACATCCAAATAACAACAGAACCAGAACGATTAAGATCCATTTTAATTTGCCCATTTTATCTTCCTCTTTTTGTTTTGGGACTAAAATCACGCTGGGATGCTCCCACTCTCATCGTCCGCGTCTTTTTCTGATCATTGTTACATTCAAATTTACCTGTCTGCCCTACAGGATGCAAGCATAATATCGATCTGATTTATTTTTTGATTGCATTTGGATCGCCGAAATAAATACAGTGCGCCAGACAGACATTATCAGCACAGGCCGGTATTAGTCCCCGGTCCACACGATGATGGCAAAGATTGCACTTCTGGGCGATGCTTTTATCATTGTCAAAGTCAATGGCATCGTAAGGGCAAGCTTCGATACATAATTGGCAACCGGTGCAAAGGTCATAATCCATAACCACGATACCGTCAGATCGTTTGGTAATCGCCTCTTCGGGGCAGGCTTCGGCACATGGCGGTTCATCGCAGTGTTTACACAAATTGACCTGGAAAACAAAATTGAGCTTTCCGTCGATCATCGCGGGCTTCTCTTCTAAGACAGAAATGAGTTTGACTCCGTCAGCTGCCCGGTTTTCCTGTTTGCAGGCAACTTCACAGGTCTTGCATCCCCAACAGGCTTCGTGATTAATTTCCAGGACATAGGTCTTCATGCGCCACCTCCCTGATCTTCAGGATATATTCTGCAGAGGAGTGTCCGGATATGGGTTGCGCCCATAGCGGGATCGCAGGTCTCAAATGCATTATCGGTCAAAATGTTGATGTTGGATTCATCCCATCCGTGACCAGGATCTTTTTTCTCAGGAAACCACCAGGCATGTTCCGCAGAAACCACCCTCGGGTCCATGCCTTCAAAAAATTTGGCCCGTTGTCTGACCTTACCCCGGGGAGATTCAATAACAACCCAATCGCCCTCATGGATGCCTTCCTTTTTAGCGGTCTGTGGATGGATTTCCACCGTTGGGTCCCTGTGCAACTCACGCAGCCAGGATATCTGTCTGTTTTCCGTGTGGAAAAAACCGGGTAATCTCCTGCCGGTAATCAGGATATAAGGGTAATCTTTGAAAAGTTCCGGGGTACTGTAAGGGCTTTCCGGTGGTTCTCGATATTGTGGAAGTGGGTCATAGCCCCACTTTTCAAGCAAAGTGGAATAAAGCTCAAACTTCCGGCTGGGTGTGCCGAACCCCTTTTCTTTATACTTCTGATTGATCACATCACCTCGAATATAATCCATTTTTTTAAAGTTCTGCCAGGTGATTCCCATGGGCTCCAGGATCCAGTCCAGCGCTTGCTCGAAGTCTTCCCACCAGTGTTCACCCTGCCCCACTCGATGGCCTAGATCGTTGAGCATTTCATGATCGGACCGGCATTGCGCCACCTGAATGACTTTGCGCCTGGGCAAAATGTAGCCGTGGCGTTTCCAGAAATCCCCAATATAATCCATCTCAAGCCAGGTAGCCGCGGGCAGCACAATATCGGCCAGTTCGGCTGTCGGAGTCATAAAGAAATCCGAAACTGCCATGAAATCCACTTTCTCAAGAGCCCGGTAGACCTCTTTTGCATTGGCCCGGGTCATGACAGGGTTGGAGCTGATAAAAAAAAGCATTTTCACCGGATAGGGTTTTTCTTCCAGTATCGCGTCCCAGACGCATTTGGGATTGATGATGGCAAAATTCCCGGCCAGACGAAAACGATCCCCGCCTAAACGTTTCTCTCGCTGGACATCCGGGAGCATCCGATGGGCACCGAAATAGCCCACATTCCGGATCCTGGGCGCCTGAAACAGGACCTGCCCGCCCGGCACATCGATATTTCCGGTGATCCCCATAAGGGCCATCAGCAAGCGGTCGTTGTCGGCACAGTTGATCTGCTGCTCAATGGCGACCCCCCACTGAACAGCCGCCGGCTTTGTGGTCGCAAACAGCCGTGCGGCTTCCCTGATCTTCTCTTTGGGAACCCAGGTGATTTCTTCTACCTTTTCCAGCGGGTATTCGTTGACCCGCTTCACAAAAGGTTCCCATCCGTACACATAATTTTCCACAAATTCGCTGTCATGCAGCTCTTCATTCACAATCACATTAAGAATTCCCAGGGCTAGTGCAGCATCCGTTCCCGGTCTGAGCTTTAGCCAAATATCGGCGCGGGCGGCAATGCGAGTCAGGCGTGGATCAACCGCAATGAGTTTGGCGCCTTTATCCAGACTGACCGAAAAAGATTCGCCTTTGTAACAATCCGGGTTGCTGATCACCAGATTGTTACCCCAGACCATGAGGCACCTGGGGTCGTTCTCATAATCCACAATGGGGTTGGTCCCGCAGGTAATAATACTGGTGGCAATTCGCGGGCCGTAGCAAAAGTGACCTGCCGTCAGAACGTTGGGGCTCCCCAATAGGTTGGCAAAACGATAAATGACCGCCTCGTTCTCCCTGCCCGTTCCGTAACCCATCACAATAGATTCAGCCCCGAATTCGGCCTTATAATCAAGAATCCTTTCGGCGATGCGATCCAGCGCCTCATCCCATGAAATTCGTTCCCATTTGCCGCTTCCCTTGGGTCCGACTCTTCGAACCGGATAGGTCAATCGATCCGGATGATACACCAGCTGTGCGGATGCAAGCCCTTTGGAGCAAAGCGTACCGTGATTAATGGGACAATCCGGATCACCGGCGATCTTGGAAACTTTGCCGTTTTTTGTATATATCAGGACACCGCAGCCGCCATGACACATCCGACAGTGGCTTTTGACAACCCCGTCAAATCCGTAAGCTTGGATTTCCTTTTCGATGTTTGAAAATTTAAATTCAGCCATGTCTTTCTCGCTTTTTAGAATTTGAAACGCTCATTTTAAGTTTAATAATAGCCCCCCTGTCAAGAAATTTTGATTATCTGGTAAAACAAAAGCACCCAATTTCACTGCTTAAGGCCCTTCATCATCCTGTTTGGGCTGATTTTTCTAAAAAAGCTTGCTAAAACTAGCCCAATTATTTTAATACCTTAGTCTTACATGCAAATTAAAGAAAAGCTGAAATTATATTTTATGGCAGCATGCTCAAAGGTCATAAAATAAAACAAATTACCGATCAGGTAAATGGGAAATTGCTAAATGAAAGAAAAGTTTCCGTTATCGCCACCCTTATCGCCTTGAATCCGGTGATCACCATCGGTTTGGCTTATTTCATTTTGAAAGAACCCATCACCTTGAAAGAAGGTGCCGGTATGGTATTCGCCTTTATTGCAATCATTTTATTTACCGTATAATTTCTTTTGAAAATTAATGGAAGGAAGTTAAACATGGCAAAACATATCGGAATTGTCGCCTGCAGCGCCGAAGGTGCTGCGCTTTGTTATCGGACCATCTGCACCGAAGCCCCTGCGAAAATGGGCGAGCACATGCATCCTGAGGTAAGCATGCATACACACGCTTTAGGGGAATACATGGTTCCGATCCGAAAGGGGCACTGGGAAAAGGTAGCGGATCTCATGCTTTCTTCGACCCAAAACGTTTCTCAAATCGGAGCCGAATTTGCGATCTGCCCGGACAACACCATTCATGAGGCATTTGATTTTGTAAAAGAGAAGTCACCCATCCCCTGGCTTCATATAGCAGAAGCGGTCGCTATAAAGGCCCAAGAAAAAGGTTTTAGGCAATTGGCAATTTTAGGAACAAAATACCTTATGGGGGGCCCGGTCTACCCCGGCACAGTGGAAAAATTTAATATCAGCTGCCAGATACCTGACGAAAAAGACCGCGAGCAAATTGACGATATTATTTTTAATGAACTTGTAAATGGTGTTTTTACTGAAAATTCAAGACTTTATTTTAATGAGGTCATCCAGAGTTTGAAAAACCGGGGCTGTGACGCGGCCGTTTTGGGCTGTACGGAGATCCCCTTAATTGTTGATCCCGCTGATTGTCCCCTGCCGGTGCTGGATTCTACTCGGTTGCTGGCCCGCGCCGCTATAAACGAAGCCTTATGTTCTCAAAAGAAAGTGAGCTAAAGTGACTAAAGTGATCTAGAATGCCTAAAGTTAAGGAATTCTGTCCATTTTATTAAAATAGATGGAGCCTAGCGACACCATAACTTTAGGCACTTTAGCTCATTTTAGTTCATTTTAGGCACTTCTTACTTTATTAAATTCATTTCTGGGGAGGGAAGAATAATGAAGACCGGATTGATACTTGTTGATATTCAGAATGATTATTTTGAAGGTGGCCGCATGGAACTCGTCGGTATGGAAGCCGCCGGCACACAGGCAAATAAATTGCTGGCCTTTTTTCGTGACAACCACTGGCCGACTTTTCACATTCAGCACGTTGCCGCCAGTGAAAAAGCACCTTTTTTTCGACCGGATACAAAAGGGGTTGAAATTCATGACAGTATTAAACCCCAATCGGATGATCTTGTTGTACAAAAACAGTACCCCAACAGTTTTCGAGAAACACCTCTTTTAAATAAGCTCAAGAATGCCGGAGTTGATGCGGTCGTCATCTGCGGAGCGATGAGCCATATGTGCATTGATGCAACCACACGCGCCGGCGCTGATTTAGGATTCAAATGTACGGTCATACACGACGGCTGTGCAACCAGAAATCTCGAATTTGGCGAAAAGAAGGTTTTGGCTGATGATGTTCATGCA
>Ga0255055_10001998_pt1 | contig 14475 bp, 11 predicted proteins | sample JV7_2_27_MG_FD_188633 | JGI IMG/M metagenome (GOLD analysis project Ga0255055, IMG submission 188633) | Seawater microbial communities from Jervis Inlet, British Columbia, Canada - JV7_2_27 | ecosystem: Environmental > Aquatic > Marine > Inlet | place: Canada: British Columbia | collected...
AACGTGATGATGTGAGGGTTTTTTATGTGCCTGCCAACAACATTGCGGAGAAGGCTGGGGCCGGAAGGGCGAGCAACATGGCCATCGTGGGCGCCGTGATTGCAGTTACTGAAGTCGTAACTCTTGCCAGCATCAAACGTTCTCTTCCGGAAGTGATCTCGAAGCGGAACATCAAATTCAACGATATTAACATCAAGGCCATTGATATGGGCTATGAGTTCATTAAAAACGGGGGGAGCAGCTGATAACAGTTTGATGACGCTCTGTTCTCATATTCAAGAAAGATTATCTGTTGCCTGCATGTTAGAATGATGCGTTAATATTGAGATACCCGGTGACAAGGTCACGGGTCTCGGTGATGACGTTGAAATCAACCTTCAGTTTCCAGATAATCCCCAATGTGTAGAGCTCCGCATAGGGAGAGAGGTAGACACCAAGCTCTTCCACGTTGCTTGTTCGCACTGTCACTTCACCACCCACTCCATAGTTTTTCGTTTCCGGTGCAAAGTTCAGATTGAAGTTGAAGTCTATGTCATTGGTTTCATTGGTTGGAGCATAGGTTCGATTTACATAATCGTAGTGATACTTGGGTCGTGCGAAGACCGAGGGGATGAAGTTCCAGTTGCCTGCACTGAACCGTTGCTCAAGCAGGAAGTAAAGATTATCAAAGTTGAGAACGTTTCCGCTGTTCAGCGTCAGGTTTCCCATGGTAAGATAGATTCCGGTTTTTTCACCAAGGTATTTGAACTGCAGGCCTGCTCTCCAGTTGTTGTCAGATTCTCCAACATAGGCATTGAACAGGATGGGTCCCGTGTTCAGGTTGAACTCCATGTCCACTGAATTCAAGTATCCTACTCCGCCGTATCGCTGATATGTATAGACCTTTCCCCCGTATCGATCATCCCTGCTTCGCACACCGAATATGAGCCCTGTTCCAAGCAGTGGAAGGTATCCCAGGTATTCAAAGTTTTCATCACGGTGATACAGATGGCCTATATAGTAGTCTCCCTCACCGATCACTCCTTTGTAGCCGGTCCAGTAGGTGAAGTCGAAAAAACCTCCGACACGGTTTACCGAGGCTGAGGCTCCATCAAAGATGAGGGGTTGAGAGTTGTCAGTTTCAAGGTTTTTGTTGAGATACTCGAAGGATAGTTCAGCCTGATACTTGTATCCTCCGTTGAAGCCAAGATCGAATTGACCCCTTGTATTGAGGTCTCCACTCTGTGAAAAGAAGGTTGCCAGATCCATGGTTGACACCAGCACATTGGCTCCGAACAGCGTCGGTGCAATGAACAGAAATATGATTACAAGCAGATATTTCAGGGACTTTGCCCGCATTGTATCCCCCTGGCAAATTCGGGTATGGCTCCCTGTACGTCACTGGCAGCCTCTCATTTGAATTTCGGCCATATTGGGGAAAATAAAAGTGAATTTCACAATGAGCTACTTGGTGAAGATGGTTTTAAAGAGGTTTCCGATGGAGTCTTCGAGCCCGGAGGTGAAGGCGAACCTGTTGAACTTATTGAGCAAACGTGATTTCAATGCCGTCCCTTCCTCCTGTGATCTCTTGAACTCTTCCAGGAGGAGTCGGTAGGTGGTGTTTTCGGGGTTGTAGTTTACTGCTTCTTCGAGAAAAAACTCCGCGCGGGCGCTTCTCCCCACATAGTAGTTACAGATGGCAAGGTAGATACAGACCGCACCGAGTCGAAAATCGTCCTGAATGAGGTTGTATGCGTCGAGCAGATATTGAATTGCCGCATCCCATGTCTTCAGCTGATAAAATGCATAGCCTGCGTCGAAGAAAAACTTCCCATTGTCCTCCTCCCGCTTTGCGGCTTCCACCAGGTGAGGTACGGCTTTTCTGTATTCACCCTCCTGCAGGTAGGCAAGTCCGAGGAGATTGTATAGAGAGGGGCTCTGTGCGTAGCGCAGTGCCCGCTCAAAATTATCTATGGCTTCGGCGTATTTTCCTTCATTGAAGAAGGTGATCCCCCTATACATGTACTCCTTGGCATCCACCGGAATATCATCAGCCGCGGACCTTTTTTTAAACCCGCCTGCCCCTGTATCCACATAGTCACCACCGACCAATGCGCGATACGCCTCGTTTATCTCCTTGAACTTCTCCTCTGCGAGTTCTGCAAGGGGATTGCCATGATGTTTGTCCGGATGATACTTTGCGGCGAGCTGCCGGTAGGCTTTAATAATTTCTTTTTTCGAAGCCGACCTTTCGACTCCGAGAATGCTGTAATAATCCTTATCCACCCGGAGACCCTCTGCTATTCCTTCATTATTTTCGGTACATGGGCAGAAAACGGTACAATAAAATTCTACCCTTTGTTGTCATAAAATGCAATAAACTGTTGTTCCCTCTGTAAAATTGAGTGGTGCTCCCCCAAACATTTCCGATAATGAAAACAGCAATCAATTGGGGAAAGCCGATCAATCCGGCACTCACCCAATTGAATGGATTCCAACTATGATACGGAAAAGCGCGTACATATGCTCTGGCCTCATTCTTTTGGGCCTGTTCTTTACCGGCTTAGCCTTCGGACAGGAGCTAGGTGGGGAAGAGGCCGGTGGTCCCGGCCCCAAAGCAGGGTCTGTCGGGTATATGGGCATACATATCGGTATGAGCCGTGATCAGGTGCTGGCTGCAGCGGAATCGAACGACCTGATGACTGTTCCGACAAACAGAGATGTCGATTTTTTCCCGGTGGAAGAGCGTGAGATCCTCACGCTCAGCGTCAAACCTGAGATACCCTTTATGTATCTGCAATTTTTCGAAGATGTGCTCTACGCCATTACGGTCATTTTTGATGAGCGTTACATGGACTTTTATACCCTGAGCAGTGCAGTGACCCAGCGCTACGGCGAATACACGTCATTGACTCCCCAGTGGCGACAGTGGCGGCTTGACAGGGTCACCGTGAAGGTCGAGAAGCCGGCGGTGGTGAAGTACATCGCCCTGCACGATTTTCTGAAGGCCGCGTCCTTTGAGGGAAAGGCCTCAAACTTCGACCTGGAGAGGCGCCAAAGACTCCTCAATGGTCTGTAGGGTTTATGAAGCCCTGTCCAACACCTTCCAGTCTCTCCCTTGAGCCCAATCTTCAAAACGCATCCAGCCTACTTCCGGATAGTCCCTGTGCAGAGAGCTGATATCCACAGTGTAGCCGACTCGGTCGAACCACTCATACATGAGCGCGAAATCCTCGCTCTGCTCACGAACCTGTTCAATGGGGATTTGGAAGTATGCAATACTTTTCCCGCTTGTCCGTGAGAGGGCGGCTGCATACTCTTCTCCGGTAAGCTCATCTGAAGCTATATTCACCCGGCGACCTATGAACTCGTCGCGCTTCTCAAATACAAGTGAAAGGAAATTCCCAATATTGGCGACTGCTATGCTTTGAAGCTTCCTGTCATGGGGGAGCCCAAGTGCAAGAGTCCCCTGCTGAAGTCCGGGCAGCATGAATGGGGCGAACATGTTTTCGAAGAAGTATACTGGCGCCACGATTGTGTAGGGTAGATTGAGGCTCTGAATATGCTGCTCAACCTTGAACTTGCTGTCAAAATGGGGAATGCCCGTTTTGCGGTCGGCATCTGAGACAGATGAGTACACCAGATGATTGACCCCTACAGCGTTTACTGCATCCACGGCAGCAATGCCCTGTCTTGTCTCTGCATCAATTCCATCTTCGAATGGTGTGCTCACCACATACACAGCATCAGACCCATCGATTGCTCTCTTCAACGAATCCGAATCGTCGAAATTTCCCTCGAAGATATCTGCTCCCAGCTTTTTGAGTTGTGTAGCTGCTTGCGAATCTCCATTGCGTGTTAGTGCCCTCACAGTATGTCCATGATCGAGAAGCACGCGGGCGAGGGTGCCTCCCTGTTGTCCGGTTGCTCCGGTTACAAGTATAGTTGACATGGTACACTCCATAGTGTTCTGATATTTTTTAAACCTTACTAATATTATAATATAAATAATATTATAGTGAAGCATCAATAGGACATTGAAGATTGAAAAGGTGGATGGGGTATACTCTCGATGTATTTCTCATGGCTGATTTCTCAGTTCGATTGCCATGTTCTTCAGATTTGAGATGGATTTTTCCGTGAAACGGGGATTACCCAGGATGTGCACGGTATTGTTCTGAAAGAGGGGCTCCTCATGAGCTGGAAAAGGTGAGATTTTCAGGGCTTCCTCCCAGATCCCGGTTCCCGGAATGGGGGAGAAGTATGAGAGATGGGGTGCAGCGCCGGATCGGTACACCCACCCGATTGACTCCTCAACGCCCTCTGGGGTCTGGCCCGGGAGGCCAACCATCACATAGGTTCCCACATCTTCACGACTGAAACCGACTGATCTGAAGAGGTCTACAGCTTTTGAATACTCGTCGTTTCTCGTCTTTCCTCCAGTGTGCATCTGCAGGTCCGGGTCAGCGGTTTCAAGACCGATCCGTATGGTTTCGACACCTGATGCCTTAAACCACGAGGCAATCTCCTGTGTGACAAATCGAGCATGTATACCGTTTGGAAGATGTATCGAGAGTTTCGTCTCCTCCTTCACCATTTTTTTCAATATGGGAAGCAGGTGTTTCTCTGCATGCAGCAGAAGGGCATCGTCGTAAAAGGCGACATTGCAGGTTTCTAGTTTTATACGGTTGTAGCGAATCTCCTCGAGCACCGAGCCGCAGCTTCGACGCGTGAAGGTTTCCTGCAGTATGTGGGATGCACAGTAGCTGCAGTCAAAGGGGCAGCCCTTTCCTGTCAGAATGGAAAAGAATCGTCGGTAATGTGAGAGCCCGTGCACTGGGGGAGGGTAGTGGTCAAAGGAGGGAATGGGGGGATGTACTTCGAAGGTCTTTCCCGTGAGTCCTTCTATGAGGGGAAGCAGGGGCCTCAGGTCGTCTGATTGGTAGATATGTGCATCCCCTGCATGCTGTACGGCATGTGCTGTACAGAGCATTGCATATATTCCGCCTAGTATGATGGGAATGTCTTTGCCGAAGCGTTCCCGTACATGTTCGAGAACCTGCAGTATACCCGGATACCAGTATGTCATCATTGATGTTATGAGCACCACATCTGGTCTCTCCATAATGGATAATCTATCCCGGAATTCCTCGTCTGTGATGCCGTAGCGGGCATATTCCCGGTCGACAAAGTGCAGACAATTCGGCTTTTCAATGATACTTCGTATGTATTTGGAGCAGCCGTTCTTCTTTGGGAGGGGGTTCTCATCAATATTACTGAAGAGGCAGTCAATATACGAGATGCCGGCTCCGGAAGCGCTGAGAGTGGAAGCTACATAGAGCAGGCCCAGGGGCTCGGACCAGAGATTGTATGCGGCAAAATCGGTTATCCATGGATTGATGAGGAGTGAGTTGATCTTTTTCATATATGTTAATTATTCTTAATAAATTATACTCCTTCTCTTGTCGACGTTATTATAATTATGACGTAACTTACTATACATGTACAAGAAAAGAAATGGTATGGATATAACACAAAAAAGTTTCATAATGGACATGGATGGTGTCGTATATTCCCAAAATGTGCTCATTGAAGGTGCTAAGGATTTCATTGAAACGCTTAACAAGAGAGGGAACAAGTTTCTCTTTCTTACAAATAACTCGCGACAAACCCCTCTCGATCTGAGCAAGAAACTGAAGATGCTCGGCATCGAGGTTCAGCCACAGCGTATATTCACCTCTGCAGTGGCAACGGCCATGTTTCTCAATCGTCAAAAACCCAATGGAAGTGTTTATTTGATTGGAGATGTGGGGCTGTACAACGCTCTTCATGACGTGGGGTACAACATCACCGAGTTTCATCCCGATTACGTGGTTGTTGGAGAAACCCGCAACTACTCCTATGAAATGATCGAGAAGGCGTGCAACTTCATCCTTGAAGGAGCCCGTTTCATCGGTACCAATCCCGATACCACAGGGCCGAAGGAGCTCGGTGTTGTTCCCGCTGCCGGGGCATTTACCGCCCCCATTGAGAAGGTAACGGGTGTCAGCCCCTACTTCGTCGGCAAACCGAATCCGTTGATGATGCGCACTGCTCTGCGAAAACTCGGATCCCATTCTGAGAACACGGTCATGATTGGCGACCGCATGGATACAGATGTGGTCGCGGGTATTGAAACAGGTCTCGAGACGATTCTTGTGCTGTCGGGTGTCACCGAAAAAAAAGACGTGGCACGCTACCCCTATCAGCCAAGCAGAATCTGTTCATCTCTAAAGGAGATACTCGAGCAGGAGTTCCACTCAAAAAAGGGTTGACCGGTTAAACTATGTCATGATACAGTTTCGCCATCATGACTGGCTGAGCTTATGAAAGGTCTTCTCGGCCCTCTCCAGATCCCCGATTGTGTCGATTTCGACCCACTCATGATGGCCGATTCTGCTTGCATAGAGCGGTGCATCGTCAAGATGTTCAGCAATTACTGCGTCAAACAGCACGTTAACCTTTCCCTGTCGTACAAACTCTGAGAGCCAGGCGGACAACAGTCTTGCGTAGTTCTGCTGTAAAACGAGCATGCCGGCCGATATGAAGCGAAACGGGCCGATTTCGGCGCTGCGGTCTGTTAGCACGTCCACTGATCTGATGCGGAGATTTCTGTCCGTGCTTACCACTACTTCGTCCCTCCTGCCGTCATAGTCGCCTGCTATATAGCAGGATCGGCTGCCAGCCTGTAAGAGCACGCGATGAAGCATGGTATGGTTGAAGAAAACATCTCCCTCCAGGAGAAGCACACCCTGTTCGAGCATTTCTGCCGCCAGCCAGAGCGAATACATGTCATTGGTCTTTTCATAATCTCTGTTGTACACGTACTGCAGCTCAACATCTCCAAAGCGGCTTCCCATGATATCCGTAATAACAGAGGAGAAGTATCCAGCGACAATGGTGCACCCTCGTATCCCGGCAGAAGAGAGGCCTCGCAGCGCATTTTCAAGGATGGGAACCCCGTGTACCTCGGTAAGGCACTTTGGTGCGCGGTCAGTGAGAGGCTTGAGCCGCTGCCCTCTTCCCGCTGCCAGTATTAAGGCTCTGTCGATCATCCGCTTGCTATTCTTTCAGGTTCTGCTGCACTATACCACAGGGTTACTATGATGCCAACCCTCCCTTAGCAATTTGGTTGCTCAGATGTTTTATTGAGAGTATCATAACCATGAAATCATGAAAATATTGAAATGGTACCTGTTCCGTGAGTTCATACCTCCCTATATCGGCGGCATGGCTTTCCTCAGCACCATTTTGCTGCTGGAACGGGTGATGAGTTTTGTGAAGCTCATCGCAAAGGGCTTTGCCACTATTTTTGATTTAATGACCCTGATATTTTTCTCCATACCCCCGACCCTGGCCCTCACTATGCCCATGTCAACACTCGTTGGAGCGCTCGTGGCGGTGAGCCGCCTTTCCCATGACAGTGAGATAACGGCCATGCGAGCCAGCGGCATACGTCTCGGGTCAATTTTCCTCTCGCTGTATCTTGCCGGTTTTATCATAGGTGGGATTAGCTTCTGGCTCACCGATACGCTCGTTCCAATTGGCAACATTAAGTTCAGGACGCTCTATCAGGAGCTTGCCATCACCAGGCCCGATGTGGGCATCGAAAACCTGGATATACTCGAAATCGAAAAGGGAGTCACACTGGTCGTTGATCGGGTAGATAATGAAACTGGTGATCTGATCAACGTAACCATATTCAAGGCAGTGGAAGAAGGGCGTGTTCGGATCATTTCAGCCAGGAGGGGATGGTTTGTACAGTCCGGTGACGGCGGATCGCATATCAGTCTCCGTCTGAAAAATGGCGTCCTCTATGATCAGGGAGAAGGAGAGATGGGTTATTTTGGAAGCACGGTCTTTGGCACCCTCGATCTGAACATTCCATTACAGAACAGAGAGCTGCAGCAGATTGTAAAATCCCCTCGGGATATGAGCATGGAAGAGCTGTCCGAGAACATGGTGGATCTGGAGCTTGGATCGAAGATATACAACAACCATGTAATGGAACAGCATAAGCGCATTGCCATCCCCGTTGCATGCGTACTGTTCGTATTTCTGGGCACACCATTTGCAGTGACCAGGGGCAGGAGCGGCAGGGGACTGGGGCTTGGTATAGGGGTGGTTATCATATTCATGTACTATCTGTTTCTCCTCGCCCTGGAACCGGTTGGGAGGGCCGGCGTGATAAAACCCGGGCTTGCCATGTGGCTCCCCAATATACTCTTCACAGCGGTCGGAATTCTTAACATCGCGAGAAAGGGCCGTGTATGAAACTCTTTCCAGGAAAAACATACTCATTGTTTGTCATCAGGGAATACATCAAGGTGTTCCTCATGTGTATGATATTCATCATCGGCCTCTCCTTCATTGTACGAACCCTTCAAAAAACAGGCAACCTGAAGACGTACACAGCGTTTCAAAATATTGTTTTTCGTTTAATCGAAACTCCGGAAATCATTTCCAGGGAAGCGCTTCTTCCATCGTGTATGTTCGCATCTGTATACACCATGAGCATATTGACGAAAAACAGGGAGATTCTTGCCCTTCGCAGCTGCGGCGTAAGCGTGTATCGGATTATTTCACCACTCATAGTTGTAGGTGTGCTCATAGGTGTGGGCTCTCTTGCCTTGGAAGATACATTGGTGGTGAAGAGTTTCGAGTTTCGGGAACGCTATACGGCTCGTATCCGTGGTGAAGAGTTGGTTACAACTCTCAGAGACAAAAGCAATATCGTGGTTTTCGGGGAGAACAATAGTATCTTCAAGATCGACCATTTTTCAGCAAAGAAACGTGAGATGAAGGGTATTATCGTGCTGCAGAAGGATTCTACAGGGGCTGTGAACTTTCGACTAGACGCGAAAAGGGCGACTTGGGAAGATGGACGATGGGTTTTTCACAATGTGATCCAGCGGATCTTCGATGAAGATGGGAGGATACTGGAGGAGAAGAGACTTAAAACGCTCCCTACAGACATTCGGGATAACCCGGAATATTTTGGACTGGACCGAAGAACGCCTGAAAACATGACCTTGAAGGATGCATATAACTATGTGCGAAATATCAGGAGAATGGGCCTCGAATACGAGAAGCCGATGACCAAGTTCCATCGAAAAATCGCACACCCGCTGACCCTGATGCTTGTGATCATGATCGGCCTTGCCCTTGGAAGCATGCCTTTCAGGAACGCTCTGGTTATAAGCTTCGGTATGACCCTTTTAACCGTGCTCGTCTTCTTCTTCATTATTGAAATCGGGGAGACCTTCGGAAGTTCCGGTCAGGTCTCGCCCGTTATTGGCGGTTGGCTTGGTAACATAGTATTCTCTATAGTGGCTGCCTTCATGCTGAGAAAAGTCAGGGTATAGCAGAAACCTACACAATGGTAACATCACACAATGGCAACTAAAAGCATCATCATAAGGGGTGCCCGCGCCCACAATCTCAAATCCATAGACGTAAAGCTTCCCAGGGACAAGCTCATCGTCATAACCGGTCTCTCGGGATCGGGGAAGTCTTCGCTCGCCTTTGACACCATTTACGCTGAAGGCCAGCGCCGCTATGTTGAATCGCTGTCATCCTATGCCAGGCAGTTTCTCGGGCTCATGGAGAAACCGGACCTCGACTATATAGAGGGGCTGTCGCCAGCTATCAGCATCGAGCAGAGACAGGCGGGGAGAAACCCACGCTCAACGGTAGGGACCATCACGGAAATATACGACTACATGAGACTTCTCTTTGCGCGTGTGGGAACCCCCTTCTGCTACAACTGCGGAGCGGAAATCAAGAGTCAGAGTGTCGATCAGATCGTCGATCACATCATGAGCTATAATCCGGGTGAAAGACTGGTGCTGTTTGCGCCGATTGTACGCGGGAGAAAGGGTGAGTTCAAAAAGGTTTTTGAAGACGCATCGCGGAGTGGTTTCGTGCGTGTGCGGGTGGACGGGAAGATGATGCGTATAGAGGAGGCCCAGGATCTGCGGCTGAGCAAGCAGCAGCGCCACAGCATCGACATCATCATTGACCGGATAATGCTGAAAACTGAGAGCCGAAAACGCATCGCTGAATCGGTGGAGACGGCAGGGGGGCTGACCGATGATCTGATCGGCGTGATACGGGAGAGTGATGAGGAGGAACTCTTCTCCAGAAGGCTGGCCTGTGTATCCTGCGGGATAAGCTACCCGGAGATAGAACCCCGGCTGTTTTCATTCAACAGTCCCTACGGCGCGTGCACGGAGTGTATGGGTCTTGGCCTCAAGATGGAGTTCGACCCCGATCTCATCATCCCTGACAGGTCACTCTCCTTCAACGACGGCGCCATACTGACCTTCCAGCCACGCTCAACCTGGGCACGGGATTCCTATCGGGCATTCTGTGAAAGATTTGGTATCACCCTCGACACACCCATTGCAGACATTCCGAACGACCTTTCCCAAAAACTCCTCTACGGAACAGACGAAGAGGTGACGTTCATACACAACCACACCAACGGGAAGGGGCGGTGGGAGTACACATCACGCTTTGAAGGGCTTGTAAAAAACCTCGAGAGGCGCTACCGGGAGACAAACTCGGACAAAGTACGTGAATGGATGGAAGAGTTCATGAAAGAGATTCCCTGCCCGGTTTGCGGAGGGAAACGGCTCAAGCAGGAGAGCCTCTCGATTCTAATCGGTGACAGTTCTATTATCGATGTGACAGAGATGCATGTCGTACAAGAGCTCGAATTTTTCAAGTCCATCGCCTTCTCGGAACGGGAAGAAATTATCGCCAGGCAAATCGTCAAGGAGATCACGGCGAGGCTCTCTTTTCTGAAAAATGTGGGAATCGGCTATCTCTCTCTTGACAGAAAGGCTGAAACGCTCTCTGGTGGAGAGGCCCAGCGTATACGGCTCGCGACGCAGATCGGTTCGGGGCTCGTGGGAGTGCTCTACATACTCGATGAACCGACTATCGGCCTGCATCAGCGTGACAATCAGCGGTTGCTGGACACGCTGTTTCATCTCAGGGATACGGGCAACACTTTGATAATCGTTGAGCACGATGAACAGACGATCAGGAGCGCCGATTATATACTGGACCTGGGTCCCGGGGCTGGTGAGCATGGAGGACAGATAGTCGCACAGGGAACACTTGATAAGGTTATGAAGGACGATCACTCGCTCACGGGCCAATATCTGACGGGTGAACGCTACATAAGCACACCCCGGGATCGTCGACCGGGCAGCGATAAAACACTCACCCTGTCTGGCGTTCGGGAGCACAATCTGAAGGAAATCACGATCCGCTTTCCCCTCGGTACATTTATCGCTGTCACCGGCGTCTCAGGGTCCGGAAAATCCAGTCTTGTAAATGACGTTCTCTTTGCCGTGCTGGCGAACCGTTTGAATCGATCGTCACACAGGGAGGGGGACTACGACGACATCCAGGGGGTGGAATTTATAGACAAGGTGATCAACATTGATCAGTCACCCATTGGAAGAACTCCGCGCTCCAATCCAGCTACGTACACGGGTCTGTTCACTCCTATTCGTGAGCTCTTCTCCTCACTTCCCGCTGCAAAGATAAGGGGGTATCAACCGGGCCGGTTCTCATTCAATGTCCAGGGTGGACGGTGTGAAAACTGCCAGGGACAGGGCGCCATTCGCATTGAGATGAATTTCCTGCCCGATATCTTTGTTACCTGCGATGTGTGCAAGGGAAAAAGGTACAATCATGAAACCCTGGAGGTTTTGTACCGTGGCATGAGCATCACCGATGTGCTCGACATGACCGCCCAAAAGGCATACGAGTTCTTTGATACAATTCCTCAGATCAAGAGAAAGCTCGATACAATCAGAGAGGTGGGTCTGGGTTACATACGACTGGGACAGCCGGCCACCACGCTTTCAGGTGGTGAGGCGCAGAGGGTCAAACTCTCAGCAGAGCTCTCAAAGCGCAGTACAGGGAAGACCTTTTACATACTCGATGAACCCACGTCGGGACTTCACTTCGATGATGTGCGAAAGCTGCTCTCAGTACTTCAGAAATTTGTTAACAGCGGTAATACAGTGCTGGTTATAGAACACAATCTGGATGTGATCAAGAATGCCGACCATATCATAGATCTCGGTCCTGAAGGGGGAGACGCAGGAGGAGAAGTCATAGCAACGGGTACTCCTGAGGAGGTGGCAAAGATTAAGAAAAGTCATACAGGTGCATATCTGCGAAAAACCCTGTCCTTGCATCCGCCGGATCTGTCCTGAGCTTCAGATATGCGACTTCTTCATTTCAGTCCGGGGTGATTCCCTGCTCGCAAGGGGGAAGGTAAGTGTTATGCGCTGCCCCTTTTGTCTTTTCTGCACCGAGATGTTGCCATTGAATGAATCGAGCATAGTGCGTGGAACCAGGTCTGCCGACTGGTCTGGCTTGAGCTCATCCCTGAGTGTCGCTGTGACAGAGATGGCAACGGCATTGTGCTCCATTCTCGGTTCGATGCGAAGCGCTTGATACTGTTCGTTCAGCAGCTTCATGCACAGATTCACCACTGTATAGAAGAGCGGATTTGAGAGCACCCATGCCCCTTCCAAGTCTTTGTGTTCTGCCAGAACAATGCTTATGTGCTGCTCCTTGGCAATAGGCCTGAGGAAGGAGAGAGCCCTCCCAAGAACGATGCGCACCCGCTCCGCTCCGGTTCGATCGCTGTCTATGCGATAGAGGTGGACGAGCTGCTTCACGATGGTGCCTATGCGCTCCAGCCCCTTTTCCATGAGCTTCAAGTCCTTTGCACAGGTAGCTGCGAGATCCGCAGCGGACAATTTGAATTTCAACGTATCGATAAGGAGATAGAGACTCTGCAGCGGATTGTTAATCTCATGGGCAATGCTCGCTGCCAGCTTGCCTGCATGGGCAATGCCTTCTGTTGCGAGCTGATCATTGAAACTGACCCGTTCGTCCAATCTTATCTTCCGTACGGCCGCTGCATTGTTCACTATTTTCAACAGCTCGCCCGGCTGGAAATCTCCTTTGCGGAGATAGTAGAAGATATTCTCTTCCGTGGCCTGAATGGGTGTCCAGTCATCTTCGAAGCCAGTGATAACGATATTTACAATGTCGGGATCTATATCTCTTCTCACCCACTGGACGAGATCCTTTCCTGATATGCCTGGAAGTCTGAGATCATAGAGCACGATGTCATAGCTGTTGTGAAGCAGGAGGGCCCGTGCCTCTTCAGCGCTTCTGGCTGTATCGCAATGATATACTTTTTGCAGAATCTTCAGGAGAAACTTGCGGTAGAGATCCTCATCTTCAATAATGAGAATTTTAAACATGCTATGTTTTCCTTTCAGGAAAGATGATTTCTATTATCGTGCCGCCACCGCTGCGTGGAAGCGCCTTTATTGAGCCCCCGTGCAGGGTAACCATCTTTCTCGTAATGCTGAGCCCGATGCCCGTTCCATTTGCCTTGCCCGTGGTGGTGAAAAAGGGCTCGAATATCTGGTCCATCTTGTCCCTGTCAACCCCAACGCCATTATCGATGAAGTGGATGAGTGTCTTGCCCTTCTCCTGCTTGCAATGGACCTCAATTGCTCCCCTGTCCTTCACTGCATTAATAGCGTTGTTGAAGAGGTTGATGAAGATCTGGGTTATCATATTGCGGTCGGCAAAGAGTTTGCACGGGCCTACCTTGTTCGAAAAGGTGACTTTTTTACCTTTCAGCTTGTGCTCAATGAGGGTGTACACTTCATCAATGATCGCCCCCAGCTCCACTATTTCAAACTGTCCGGGCTCCTTCTTGGAAAACTCCATAATGCTGTTTATGATGGAAAGCGCCTTTTCCATGCTGTCTGAGATGGTACGCAGATTGTCCTCGGTGTCCGTGTCTTTGACCTGTTTGCCCTCAACCCTGCGGGTGATCTTGACTGTGCCATTCTGCACCTCGGAAAGGACCAACTCGGGTAATCCCTTGGCCGCGGCGAGGGGGCTTCTGAGGTTGTGGGCAATACCTGCAGATAGTTCTCCCAGGGTTGCCATCTTCTCTCTCTGTATCAGTATTTTTTCTTCCTCTATACGTTCAGACACATCAGTAATGAGTATGAGGATCTGTTCTGTATCCTCGATGGGAATGCTCTCAATGAGAAAATGATGCTGTATTCCATTGTGCAGCACGGCGAGGTCCGCTGCCTGCTTCTCATGCTCAATGTCTCCAAGCCTGTTTCCCAGCTCTTCCTCCTTGAACAGTTTGAGGGCAAAGAGATTTTTCTCTTTTAGAGATTCACCCAGCATTTTCTCTGCTTCTCGATTGAATTGTATGATCGAACCCTTTTTTGTGATGGTCAGCATGCCTATAGGGGTGGTATCGAGGATGAGGTCATTCAGTTTTCTCAGACCCTGACGTCTGCCGTATTCTTCCTTCAGCTGTTTGACCGCAATGTTCAGGTTTTCAGTTTTGACTCTGTTGGTAAAATGAAGCCGTACATTGCT
>Ga0255055_10002000_pt1 | contig 14468 bp, 13 predicted proteins | sample JV7_2_27_MG_FD_188633 | JGI IMG/M metagenome (GOLD analysis project Ga0255055, IMG submission 188633) | Seawater microbial communities from Jervis Inlet, British Columbia, Canada - JV7_2_27 | ecosystem: Environmental > Aquatic > Marine > Inlet | place: Canada: British Columbia | collected...
ATTCCGCGCCGTGAAGTCCGTCGCTGACCAACATTCGGTGAGTATGCGCGTTGCGGCATACATGCTGGCCATGGAGCGTGTGGCCGCCGTTCACACGCTGCGCGGCCTCTATGCCTGATGGTACTCCATTTGGTAGCGGTGGGGCGAGTGAAGAACGATTCTCTGCATGAAGCGTGCACCAGTTATGAAAAGCGGATCCGGAATTACACACCTCTGGAGGTGAGGGAAGTCAGGGACGCAGGCCGCACCGATCGTATGGCTGACTACGTGCGCAAGAAGGAAGGTGAAGCTCTCGTCAAGGCATTGCCCAAAGGCGCACACACGGTGGTTCTGACGCGCACAGGTCGCTCCGTATCGAGTGCTGAACTCGCCGCACGACTTCGGACCTGGCGTGACGGCAACAGAGACGTAGCCTTTGTGATTGGGGGAGCGCACGGGTTGGATCCGGCACTGGTCGACGCGGCTGACGAAACACTCAGTCTTTCCGCAATGACCTTCCCCCATGAGTTGGCTAGGCTTACCCTGCTAGAACAACTGTACCGTGCCTGTACCATTCTCAGAGGCGAACCGTACCACAAGGGAGGAGATCGGTGACGGAGTGGTTCGAGCAGTGGTTCGGCGAGGCGTATCTCAAGCTCTATCCACATCGTGATGAGAATGATGCTGCCGATGCTGTGGCGCTCGTTGCCGGCTGCGCACAACTTCAAGGAGCCAGCGTACTGGATCTGGCATGCGGCCCGGGACGACATGCGAAGCTGCTACGTGAATCTGGTGCACGCGTGGTGGGCTTCGACCTGTCCATGCCCTTGCTCAGTCGGGCGCGTCACCGTGCATCTCCACTGTTGAAAGTCGTTCGGGGTGATATGAGATGCTTGCCCTTTCAAGTGGCTACCTTCGATATCGTCGTGAACCTGTTCACCAGTTTCGGATACTTCGCAGAAGACTGGCAGCACCAGAAGGTTCTGCAGGAAGTGGCCGCTGTACTCAAGAGCGGTGGCGTTCTCGTCCTGGACTACTTCAATAGCCTCGGCTTGATGGAGAGTTTGATCGAGAAAGAAGAGCGGGCCATCGGCAGCCAACGGGTGATAATCCAGCGTCGTTTCTCCGACGACCGACGGTTCGTTCTCAAGGAAATGTACCTGATGGACGACGGGCGGAGCTTCATCGAACGGGTTCGTCTGTTTACGCCCGATGAGTTGGTGACAATGATCTCCGATGCTGGCATGGGGGTGAAGCAGCGGTTCGGTGACTACGATGCTAGTTCGCTGACTAACGAGAGCCCGCGGGTAATACTGATGGCTGAACGCAAATGAATCTCCAGTTTCTTTGTACCGCTGTCGCGGATCCGCCCCGATTTGACCTGGACGCCATGGTGGCACAGCGCTCGGCGGCGTTGGATCCATCGCTGAAGGGAGCCTTCGTCGCCTACGACCGGGCCGCCGCGAATCTCGATCGGTTACTAACCGGCCAGGCACTCTGCATCACGACCGGGCAGCAACCCGGTCTTCTCACGGGCCCACTGTACACAGTCTACAAGGCTCTTTCCGCTGTGTCGCTGGCTCACGCTGCCGAAGAACACCTTGGGCACCCCGTGGTTCCGGTGTTCTGGGTAGCCGGAGACGACCATGATTTCGCGGAAGTCAATCATCTGCATATTGTGACCGTCGGCAATTCGCTCGAGCGAATCACATTGAGGGAACGTGAACCTGCAGCTCCGCAGCGGCCAATGTATCAAGAGCCGGTAGCAGACGACATCGACCACGTGCTCGATATCCTGGGGCGCGAGACCCCGGACACAGAGTACAGACCAGATATCCTCGATTGGATTCAGCGGCACTATCGTGCCAGCGCCGACGTCGCCTCCGCCTTTGCAGGTTCGCTAGCGGAACTACTGGGGCGGTTTGGACTGGTCGTTTTTCAACCAACGCACCAGGCTGCAAAGCAAGCCAGCTCAACCTGGTTGTTCCGCGCACTTCAGGATGCGGTCAATCTCAATCGAGCGTTGGAAACTCGGGCCCGAGATCTGAAGCAAGCCGGTTACCCGGCCCCGATAGCCATCGGAGAAGAAGCCACTACGGTGATGGTCGAAGCTGAACTGGGTCGTGACCGCTTGCTCATCGATGGGAACGGATTCAAGACACGCCGGTCGGGCGAGCGGTGGACCATAGAGCAGCTGAGAGAGATCTCCCAGGAAGAACCTCAGCGGCTCTCTGCCAACGTCCTGTTGCGACCGGTTGTGGAGGCAGCCTTATTGCCGACGCTGGCCTACGTCGGTGGGCCGAGTGAAATCGCGTACTTACCGCAAGCCGAGCCGCTGTACAACGCGCTTGGTATCAAGCCGCAGGCTACTGTGGCGCGGTGGGGAGCACGCGTGGTTGAAGGTCGTATAGCAAAAGTGCTCGACAAGTACGATATCACGGCGAGCGAACTCGGGGCACCTGAAGGGCAACTGGAATCCCGCCTGGTGAGAGACCAGATACCTGACGACGCATCACGAGCGCTGGGACACCTCAGAAAGACACTCGACGAGGACTACAAGCTCCTCGGGCAGGCGGTAGCAGATATTGATCGCACCCTACAGAAACCAGTACAGGCAGCACATCACAATGCGCTCCGCTCTCTGGCCGACGTGGAAAAGAGATTGATATCGCAACTCAAGAAACGGAACGATACGGTGGTCCAACAGCTCGAGAAAGCGAGGGTCAACCTCATGCCTCTGGGCAAGCCGCAGGAGCGCGTTCTCAACGCCGTGCCGTACTTGATTCGCTACGGACAGGCTTTCATCGACTTGGCCTACGGGAGCTGCGCTGAATGGGCCGGCAGACTTGAAACCGGCAAGCGCCAAACTTAGAATCCACGCATGTTCTGGGCACTGGGTTTTCTGATCCTGTTCATGGCTCTCCTGATTCCGATCTTGGCGATCGTGCTGGGCTCGCCCGTGACTCGTCACCTGCTTCACTCCGACCCCCGCAGAACGGACGAGATCATGGAGCGGGTACAGAACCTCGAAGACGAGATTGCTCAATTGGGACACTCCTTGGAAGAACTCCGGGAAGAAACTAAATTCGTTCACCGTCTATTGGACAACCCGGACCGTCCGGACCGGGACATAGAACCTCCACCACCCGGATCGTAACAAGAATGCGCCCGTCTCAGGGGCGACTCGCCACCAAGGTCGGCGCCGCGATTCTCCTGTCGCGTCTGCTCGGTCTGGTCCGGGAGCGCGTCTTTGCACACTTCTTCGGCACGGGAATGGCAGCCGACGCCTGGGGTGCGGCGTTGAGGATTCCAAACACCATCCGGAATCTGCTGGGCGAGGGTACCCTCTCCGCTTCCTTCATTCCCGTATACGCCGGCATGATCGAGCGCGGTGAGGAAGAGAACGCGCGACGGTTGTCTGGTGTTGTCGCGTCTCTGTTGGTCCTACTCGCAGCGCTTGCAGCACTACTGGGGATTGTCCTCGCTCCTATCATCACTGACTTTGTTGCACCAGGCTTCTCTGACCAGCAACGAGATCTCACCGTCACGTTGGTTCGGATACTGTTTCCAATGTCCGGCTTGTTGATCCTCTCAGCATGGTGTCTGGGAATACTCAACACGCATCGTCGTTTCTTCCTGGCATATGCGGCACCTACGGTGTGGAACATCGCCCAGATAGCCGTCCTTCTTGCACTTGGCGGACGTTTATTGGGCGCGTCGTTGGCGGTCGCGGTGGCCTGGGGTGCTGTCGCGGGCAGTCTCCTCCAAATTCTCGTGCAATTGCCATCTGTGATTGGGATCGTACGCCGAGTTGTCTGGAGTCTGGACATGGATGTCTCCGGAGTACGAAAGGTGGTAAGGGCCTGGCTCCCGGTGATATTTGGCGCGGGTGTGGTTCAGATTTCGAGCATAATCGATATCCAGCTCGCATCGTTTCTTGGATCAGGCTCGGTGGCAACACTCAGATACGCTCAGTTGATACAGATACTTCCCATATCGCTGTTTGGCGTGAGTGTGGCGGCGGTGGCGCTACCAGAGCTGAGTCGCGATGCGACTACGAATGACCCCGATCTGCTACGGCGCCGCTTGGGCGAGGGTGTCAGGCAGGTTGCCTATTTTGCACTTCCGTCGGCATTTGCGTTCGCGGCACTCGGCCCACAGTTGGTCGGCGCACTGTTTCAGACCGGTGCGTTTGATTCGGGTGACACGGCACTAGTGGGTGGCGTGTTGGCTGCATACGCCATTGCGGTTCCGGCGCAAGCACAAATCAAGTTGCTTGCCTCGGGCCACTACGCTGTGGGCAACACGCGCACACCTGTCAGGATTGCCGCCGTGGCAGTGGTGCTTTCGGCTGCATCGGCGTTTGCACTGATGCAGTGGTTCGGAGCTGCCGGTATCGCTCTCGGAGCTGCCGTCGGTGCGTACTTCAATGTAGCACTCAATGTCCACACACTCCGGCAACGCACGGGCGGCTTGATCGGCAAGTCGGAGCTGCGCGCCATCCTCACGTCGGGGTGGGGTGCGGTATTGGCGGCCGCAGCCAGCCTTGGTATTGTCGCCCTGCTCGCCGGCTCACATATCTGGATCCAAGCGGTAGCCGGGTCGGCGGCTTTCTGTGTCGTGTACGGTGGAGTCACGGTAGCGGTGGGACACCCGGATGCACGCCGGATTGCAGGAATGCTGAAGCGAAAGCAAGCGTAGCACATGACCGTCACTCCCCCTCACAAAGTGAGTGCGAAAGTAGCAGCATTACCGGATTCCCCGGGCGTCTATCTATGGAAGGACGGGGCAGGTAAGGTCCTGTACGTCGGGAAGGCGAACCGATTGCGGCAGAGAGTACGGAACTACTTCTCCAGTGATCACATCGAGAGCCCAAAGAACAGGATGTTGGTCCGGCTCATTGCTGATCTCGACACCATCGTCGTCAAGTCCGAGTCCGAAGCACTCCTACTCGAGAACAACCTGATCAAGGAATACAAGCCGCGCTTTAATATCCAACTGCGCGACGACAAGAGTTACCCGCATGTCGCCGTGACTCTGGGAGAGGCGTTCCCCCGTGTTCTTGTAGTCAGGAACCTGCAGATTCCGGGCGCACGGTTCTTCGGGCCATATACGGACGTGTCTGTTCTGCGCCGGACCCTCAGGGTGATCAGAAGGGTGTTCACCGTACGCACGTGTCACTACAACCTGCCAGACGACGTTCCCGAGCGGCCCTGTCTCGACTACCACATTCAGCGCTGTCACGCACCGTGCGCCTCATACCAGAGCCGCCAATCGTACGGACACATGATTGATGATGTGCTGGCGTTTCTCGAAGGCAAGACCGTTGAAGTGCGCACTCGCCTGCATGAACGCATGGAGCGCGCTGCACACCAGCTCGAGTACGAGAGAGCCGCGAAGATCCGAAATTCTCTGCGATGGTTAGACCAACTCGAACGACCGCAGAGTGTGCAGGTGGTTGGTGGTGGAGATGTCGACGCGATCGGATTCGCGCGCGACGGTGACGACGCAGTCTGTGTGGTGTTGCGCGTTCGTGACGGCAAGATCGTTGGTAGCGAACAGCGATTCCTCAGGAATCTCGCCGAGGAACCGGACGGTGCAATACTCGGAGCCTTCCTCGTCCGTCACTATGCGCCGACTGAGAACCGCACGCGGCGCACCCTGATCCCGTTCCCACCCGATGACGGTGGTACAGTGTCCGACGTCCTGCAAAACACGAAGCTCTGGGTGCCGCATCGAGGAGTGAATCACCGCCTCGTAGACCTAGCAGACCAGAACGCGCGTCATGCGATGGAGAGCTTCCGGATAGAGTCTTTCGATACGGATGAACGAGCCGAGGATCCCGTCTATGCACTTGGACGCGACCTGGGGCTCACCACTTTACCTCGCAATCTCGTGTGCGTCGATATCTCGACGAGTCAAGGCATCGATACGGTGGGATCACTAGTCTGGTTCGAAGCCGGTCGTCCAAAGAAGAGCCAGTACCGGAGATTCAGAATCAAAGGAGCCGGTGAAGCAGAAACAGATCAAGCGTACGACGACTTTGCCGCCGTGCACGAAGTCGTGTCGCGGTACTTCAAACGTCGTTTGGAAGAGGAGAAGGACCTTCCGGATCTGGTCGTGATCGATGGCGGAAGGGGCCAACTGAGTTCGGCACAGAAGGCGCTCACAGAGTTGCAGCTGACATCATTGACCCTCATCAGCTTGGCCAAGCGGGAGGAGGAGATCTTCCTGCCAGACAGAAGGGATGGCCTCAAGCTGTCACGGCGTGCCCCTTCGCTCCGGCTGCTCCAGCGAGCGCGAGATGAGGCACACAGGTTTGCCATCAGCTACAATCGAACGCGGCGGAAACAACGTACCGTGACATCGGCCCTACTCGACATCCCCGGTATCGGTGACAAGCGTCGGCGCCAACTGCTGGAGAGGTTCGGCAGTCTCGCCGGCGTGAAGCTGGCCACTCCGCAGGAGATCGCCGCACTGCCCGGGTTCTCAACTAGGCTTTCGGAGCGGGTCCTCGAGCACCTCCCTTGAACAACCCGATGGTACGGTGCATTGTAATCACATCGCCGACCCGTCATCCACGATGCCAATGAGGTGGTAGCCTAATCTCAATGACTCGCCAATACTTAATCATTGCCCAATAACCAATGCGCACTGCCATAATCGATCCATTTGCGGGCATAAGCGGTGACATGACATTGGGGTCTCTGGTAGACCTGATAGGAAGCTCGGCATGGTTGGAGGAACTTCCTGCCAAGCTCGCGGTTCCCGAGGTCGGAGTCCGTATTGCAAGGACCACCCGCTGTTCTCTATCAGCGATCAAGGTGGACTTTGACGTACCCGAACCAGAGATTCGCCACGGGCATGATCACAGCCATGGCCGATCGGTTGGAGAACTCAAAGCGATGGTGCAACGCTCTCCGTTGTCGACCTCGGTCAAGCAACGAGCCAGTGAGGTTTTTGGCCTGATCGGTGAGGCTGAGGGTAGGATCCACGGTGTTGCTCCCGACCAGGTGCACCTGCACGAAGTAGGGGCCCTAGATGCCCTGCTCGATGTGGTAGGAGTTTTGGCTGGTTTCGAACACCTTTCCGTCGAGACGGTCTACAACCTCCCGGTCGCGATTGGGAACGGTTGGGTCGACACGGCCCACGGGAAATTGCCAGTTCCGGCGCCAGCCACGACCGTCCTGCTCGAAGGGATCTCTATCAGAGATGCTGGGCCGGTTGTGGGAGAGGCCACCACCCCTACCGGTGCCGCGTTGCTGAGGGTACTGTCACAAGGTCGTCCGCCCGACAGTTGGCGAATCAGTGCATCAGGATGGGGGGCCGGTGAGAGAAACCCCGGCGGTTATCCCAATGCGCTCCGGGTCATCCTAGCCGAGGAGGCTCCAGAGGCAGGGATGGTAGATATTCTGGTGACCGACATTGACGATCTCAATCCCGAGTACATAGATCCCCTCCGTGAGTCCCTCTTCGCCGCTGGTGCCCTGGATTGCGCAGTGTGGTCGACCCAGGGCAAGAAGGGCAGGGTGAGCCTGAGGATCGAGGTACTGGTCACCCCATCCGAAGCGGAATCAGTAACAGAGGCACTTTTCAGACACAGCACAACGGCGGGGATCCGGAGATCACCAGCCGTACGTTCCACATTGAAACGCCACGAGCACACGGTTATGGTAAATGGGACCGGTGAGGTGAGAGTGAAGGTGCTAGAGGGCCCGGGAGGCACCAGAATTAAGCCGGAGTACAGCGATGTGGTCGATCTGGCTACCCGGACGGGCATCCCTGCAATGGACATAGCGCGGATGGCGCAGCGCGAGGCCGAGATCATTCTTGAGAAAAAAGGGTATAAATTCCTATAGCCGTAGTAGATTCTACCGAAGAGAAACCCAAGGAGAGAAGCATGAATAGGTTGGTCGTTGGAGCCGGACTGATGCTAGGACTCGGCCTCGGCCAGGGGCAACTGGCAGCACAGGACCAATACCGAGGCCCCAGCTGTGAGCTGGACCAAGGACATTTCCTGGTGAGAGCTGCCAAGACATATATCCAGGGGGCCACCGAGGAAGCTGATCCGGCAAAGCGGGAAGAACTGCTCATGTCGGCCTATCGGAACCTCGTAGACGGAATCGATTCCGATCAGGGCGACAACCCCGCCATCTGGTACTTTCTGGGCCGCTACTACTACATGACGGGCGATGGTACCGGAGCCGACTCGGCTTTCACGCGAGTGCTGCAACTCGCACCCGATTGCACCGACGATATCGCTTACTACCGAGAGAGCATGTGGGTCCAGGCTGTGAATCGTGGGATTGACTCTCTACAGAATGGTGCGCTCGAAGGTGCCAAGGAGGAGTTCAGATCGGCGAATGCTCTTCTGCTGACATCGAACGTAGCGCTATTCTATCTGGGAGGGGTTTTCGCGAACGAGGCTGAGTCCGATAGTGCGCTGCATTACTTCAAGCAGGTCGCCGACATGGGCTTGGCGGATGCCGAGCACCTCGAGAACTACCACACGGCGGTCGAAAACGTGGCAACGTTATATCACATGCTCGGGGAATGGGATTCGACCATTGTGTGGTTCGAGAAGGTGCGGGAAATCGATCCCACGAACAACGACGCTCTCTTTGGAATGGCCGAGGCCTACTTCAACTTGGGAGACCAGGCTCGGACCCTGGAGATCTTCGACTTGGTGCTGGCCGATGCGGCGTCCATGAACTCGCTGGATCTCTTCAATACAGGCGTTCGGCTATTTCACGTCAATGAATTCGACAAGGCCGTGCAGGCCTTTGAGGCCGGGCTCGAAAAGAACCGGTTCCATCGCGACGCTCTGTTCAATCTCGCGAATACGTTCATGGAGATCTCACAGGACGAGAGCCGCCCGCGGGCTGAACGTGACGCCGCACTTCGGCAGATGGATGAGATCGTTCATCGCTTGTTCGAAGTCGATCCCAAGAATCGGGGCACGTACCGAATCCTCGCGGCAGCACACACGCTGCAGGGTCTCCACGATTCCACTGAAGTCATCATGGATGAGATGGAAAGCTTGACGTATGAGATTGCGGTTGACATCTCACGCCCAATGTCCGGAGGTTATACGGCCGCGGGACGTATCATCAATTTGAAGGACACGCCCACCGATGTTCCTTCGATAACGCTCGAGTTCCTGGATGGGACCGGCCAGGTGGTTGCCAGCGACACCATCGGTGGTGAGACCCTTGGGCCCAGCGAATCTAGTCGATTCAATTCCACGCAAGCCGGCGACATCGTGGCCTGGCGCTACAGGGTAGGCTCGTAGCGCGCAGTAGGGGTCCATATCAGGGTGGGGTGACACGAGGCCCCACCCTAATCTGCGGGCGTAATTCAGTGGTAGAATGTCAGCTTCCCAAGCTGGACGTCGCCGGTTCGAATCCGGTCGCCCGCTCTTAGCGAATCTCCCAACGCGACTTTGGTTGTGGCGGAGCATCAAGAAGCAACAGGGGATGGCGAGACCAAGTCTTGGCATCCCCTTCGGATTGTCACCACTGCGGAAGATCTGCATGAATCAGACTCCAGAAAGCGTCTTCGAAATGACGCTCAGAGGTTACGGCAGCAACACGTGCGATGCGGTGGTTCGGGTGGTGTCCTTTGGTCCTTCTGTGAGACTGCGGCGTGCGCTGACAGGATTGGGTGTCGCTTGGGTGTTGGCCATCGTCTGCGTTTTCATTCCCATCGCACATTTCTTCTTGGTACCCGGTCTCCTTGGGTTCGGCGCTTATCTGTTTGTCAGTCGCTGGAGGGTACGGAGTTCTGTGAAGCATGCCCACGGAATCTGCCCAGACTGCGATGCCCGGCAGGAATTTCAGATCGCCGGCAATTGGAGTCCGCCGCATCGAGTGACCTGCAACGCTTGCCAACGCAGCCTGGTTCTCGAGTCCAGCACTGATGCGAGCGAAACTGCCTCACATCCCCGTAGCAGCACTAGCACTTGAGAATTAGCTTTAAGTCTCTGCTGAAACACGTTTCCAATCATGGAGGTTGGCGACGAGGGCTACGACTCCTCGTTGCACTTGACAGGTATGGTGAAGATCCAGTCGGTCGCCCCCGACGGACTCGGATACGAGTTGGGGTTGGCAGCCGGAGATGAGTTGTTATCAGTCAACGGCCGGAAGCTCGTCGATTTTCTCGACTGGGAGTTCCTGACCGCAGAGGACAGGTTTGTGCTACTGGCGCGAGCCAGTGGAGGTGAGTTGGTCGAGTTCGACATCGAACGACCCGAGGGTATTCCTATGGGGGTCGTGCTGGAACCGCCACGGATCCGTCGTTGTGCAAACCGCTGCGATTTCTGTTTCGTGGACGGAAACCCTCACGGTCTGCGGCAGCCGCTATACATCAGAGATGACGACTACCGTCTTTCCTTCCGCTACGGCAACTTTGCGACGCTCACCAACCTCAAGCAACATGATGTTGAGAGAATCTTGGAGTACAGATTGTCCCCGTTATACGTGTCGGTGCATGCAACGGATCCCGTCGTACGGCGACGCCTGTTGCGGAACCCACTGGCACCCGATGTACTGGCGCAGCTGAGGCTGTTTGGCGATGCCGAAATCCAGTGCCACACACAAGTGGTGCTGCAACCAGGCCTGAATGATGACGAGGTCCTACGGCAAACCCTCGAGGATCTCTATGATTTGGGACCAATGGTGCTCTCGGTGTCAGTAGTACCGGTCGGTCTCACCACATACAGCAAGCATCAACTAGTACGAGAAGCAACGGTGGAAGAATGCCGAGACGCAGTTGCCATGATTGAGGCATGCGTACAGAAGGCGCTGGTAGAGCGGGAATCCCACTGGGCCTACGGGTCGGACGACCTGTATCTCGGTGCGGGACTAGCACTGCCACCGGCGGAGCGCTACGACGGGTTCGAGCAGTTGGAGAATGGAGTCGGGAGCGTACGGTTCCTGCAGCGCGAGGTGGAGAATCTCGATGCGGACCTTAGGGGTCAAAGCATCGGTGTCGCTACCGGAATGGCCATGAAACAGCTGATGCCGCAGGTTCTCGCTACCCTCGAGAATGCTACCAGCGGTACGTTCGAACTGATCGCACTGCAGAATGGCCTGTTTGGAAAATCCGTCACCTCAGCGGGTCTCCTAACGGGAAAGGACTTCATTCGTTCGCTCAGGGACAGACACGACCTGGATCTGGTGTTGCTCCCGGGGGAGTCGGTAAATGACAACGGTTCGTTCCTGGACGACGTGACGCTGGATGAACTCGTCGCAGCCGTACCAGCGGAGGTGCGACTCTCGCACAACTTCGCGGATGCCCTCGAAACGGCGGTGAAAACGTGAACCCCCCAACGGTTGCCATTGTCGGCCGTCCCAATGTTGGCAAGTCGACTTTGTTCAATCGCATCGCTGGTGGTCGACGCGCGATCGTCGATGATCGTCCTGGTATAACTCGTGATCGTCACTTCGCACCAGCAGATTGGAATGGACGTCATTTCTGGTTGGTCGACACAGGGGGCTGGATCGGGGACAAGGATGTCCTGAGCAGTGCCATCAGATCGCAAATCGAAACGGCGATCGAGCAATCCGACGCGATCCTGTTCGTTGTCGATGTGAGGCAGGGGGTCCATCCAGCCGACCTGGAAGTCGCCGAGGTGCTACGACCTGTCGGGGACCGGGTTCTCGTCGTCGCCAACAAATCCGACAATCTACCGGATGATTTGGGATACCTGTCCTTCCATGAACTCGGATTGGGAGACCCGCAGCCCGTATCCGCTACCACCGGGAAGGGTAGCGGTGACCTCCTGGACGAGCTCGTCGAGCTGCTGCCGGAAGCACCCGAACCGGAAGCACCTGATGTCATCCAAGTCGCCGTCGTCGGACGTCCGAACGTCGGCAAGTCGAGCCTGGTGAACCGACTCCTAGGGGAGGAGCGGGCTGTCGTCGCGCCCGAAGCCGGCACGACCCGCGATGCCGTGGACTCCCCCTTGCGGTACCACGGAAGAACGCTCAACTTCATTGATACTGCAGGGTTACGGAAGCGATCGAAAGTAGAGGATGAGATAGAATTCTACTCGGCCCTGCGGTCGAGACGGGCCATCGAGAGAGCCGATGTCTCGGTGTTGGTCGCGGATGCGAGTGTTGGCGTGCACGCTCAGGATCTGAAGATCGCCCAGTTGGCGCTCGAACGTGGTTCCGGTCTGATCATCGCCGTCAACAAGTGGGATCTGGTCCCGGATAAGGACACGACGTTGGCCGATCGTGGCCAGAAAGAGGTCACGAAGCGCGGACCGTTTCTGAAGTCCTATCCGTTCGTGTACCTGTCGGCACTCACAGGTTTTAGGGCGCGAAAGGTCCTGGATCTGATAATGTCGGTTGCCGCAACCAGGGAGATCCGGGTTTCAACGTCTGAAGTCAATCGCCACCTGGAGGCGCTGGTGATGAGGAACCAGCCGCCACAACTATCAGGCAAGGAAGTGAAGTTATTCTACGCATCCCAGGTGGGGACCAGACCTCCGACTTTCGCCATAGTCTCGAACCGTCCGGACGCGATACCGGAGTCGTATAAGCGGTTCATAGAGCGTGGTTTCCGAGAGGCCTGGGGCTTCCAGGGAGTGCCCCTTCGGTTCAAGTACCGCCGCAAGAAAGGAAAACGGTGAATCTCTGGTTCTGGATTCTAGCCAGCTACCTGCTGGGGGCGGTGCCTACCAGCTACCTGGCGGCGCGTCTGTTTGCCGGAATCAACCTGAGCGAGCACGGGTCGCAGAACCTGGGCGCCACTAACCTGTATCGCGTTCTTGGCTGGAAGTACGCGATCCCGGTGGGCCTGTTTGACATAGCAAAGGGCGCAATACCGGTAGCAGTGTTCGGTCCCTTGGCTGGCACCGAACCGTGGATCCCAGTTCTGCTCGGCGTTGCGGCGGTAGTAGGCCACGTGTATTCGGCCTTCGTGAGGTTTCGCGGGGGCAAGGGAGTCGCGACCGCCGCGGGAGCCGTACTCGCACTCGCTCCGGCCGCTCTCGGCATCAGCACGATCGTATGGATAGTGGTGCTGGCAGCCACTGGATACGTCTCGCTCGCGTCGATGCTTGGGGCCATCGCGTTTCCTCTTGCGGTGCGCTTCACCAATCCTGGTGACCATTATTCCTTTGGTGTTGGCGTGGCTCTGGCGGCCTTCATTCTGGTGACCCACAGGTCGAACATCCATCGGCTGGTGGCCGGTCAAGAGAACCGGTTCGGGAACCGTGAGAGGGCAGGGTAGGTGAAGATTACAGTCGTGGGAGCAGGGAGTTGGGGAACCACCCTGGCGGACCTTCTTGCACGCCGTGGGAACTCGGTTCGGATATGGGCGCGCGAACCAGAGGTTGTCGAGTCCATCAATAGTGAGCGCGTAAACTGGCTCTTTCTTCCCAACGCGCCATTGAACGAACGTCTCTCGGCCTGCGAGGAAATCGCAGATGCGGTAGCAGACGCTGAGATCATCGTATCAGCAGCTCCCTCTCATGCCGTTCGCGAAATCAGCGGAGAGATCTTCACCGCGCTGGCGGGCGCCAAGCCACTCGTCGTGAGCGTTTCCAAGGGACTCGAAGCTGAGACGCTGAAGCCCATGACTGAGGTCATAGCTGAGACGCTACCGGGGTGCCGCGCCGTCGCTTTGTCGGGTCCGAGTTTTGCCGAAGAGGTATACCAAGGTCACCCGACCGCAATAGTGGTGGCTGGACAAGACGTGACAGCAGCCGAACTGACACAGCAGGTTTTTGCGACCAGCTACTTCAGGGTTTACTCCAGCCGCGATCCTCTCGGAGTGCAACTCGGCGGGGCACTCAAGAACGTCATCGCCATCGCGGCCGGGGCATTGGAGGGTCTCGGCATGGGGCACAATCCCAGCGCCGCTTTGATCACACGAGGCCTCGCCGAAATGACCCGACTGGGGCAGGCCCTCGGGTGCAACCCGATGACGTTTGGAGGACTGGCCGGGATGGGAGACCTCATCCTGACCGCATCTGGGCCCCAGAGCCGAAACCGGTCGCTGGGAGAGGAACTTGGGAAGGGCAGGAAGCTGGACGATATACTGGGAGAGCGACGGACGGTTGCCGAAGGCGTTCGCACCACACAGGCAGCGGTCTTGCTGAGCGAGAAGACGGGCGTAGAGCTACCCATTGCCCAGGAGGTGGGCAACGTGCTGTTCCGAGGCAAGGAGCCGAGGCAAGCCATTAGCGACCTCATGGAACGTGAACTCAAACCGGAGCACTGGGAGTGACGGAACCGGGGCCGGTGCAGGAGTACTTCTCGATCGGTGATGTCTGTCAATTGACAGATCTCAAACCGCATGTACTACGGTACTGGGAAAGCCAGTTCCGGTTTCTCAATCCCGTGAAGAACCGTTCGGGCAACAGGGTGTACCAACGTCGCGAGATAGAGCTGATAATGCTCGTGAAGCACCTCTTGTACACAGAGAAATTCACCATCGAAGGTGCACGCAAACGGATTGAACAATACCGGCGGACCGGC
>Ga0255055_10002001_pt1 | contig 14462 bp, 35 predicted proteins | sample JV7_2_27_MG_FD_188633 | JGI IMG/M metagenome (GOLD analysis project Ga0255055, IMG submission 188633) | Seawater microbial communities from Jervis Inlet, British Columbia, Canada - JV7_2_27 | ecosystem: Environmental > Aquatic > Marine > Inlet | place: Canada: British Columbia | collected...
CCCGGCGACCGGCTCGCACCTGGCGAGTCATCCGCAGGCGGCCAGCCCGCACGGGTACGTCGGAGCCGAGCCGGGAGTTGGTGGAACCCCGGCGTCATTCCTAGATGCGACCATCGGCAGCTTCGCTATCTGGGACGTGGCGCTCACGCTGGCGCAGATTCGTCTGTGCATCGACGCGGACCACAAGCCGACCGACCTGGCGGCGCTGGCCGTCCCTCCAAAGCTCTGGCTGCGGATGGGCGACGCGCCAGGCGACGCATCCGACGCAAGCTCTCTGGAGAACGCCGGCACCGCTGGCGGAGCCGCCACGCCGGTAGCGATGGACGCGACCAATTACGTCGTGTGGCCTTAGCATGCGCTGGCTCGCCTTCGCCCTTCTGCTCTCCGGCTGCGTCACCTTCGGCCCTGACGAGAATCTGACCCGACTTGCTACCGAGGAGTGGGCACGCTCTGGCGCGGGCGACCGGTACGCTAGCGTGCCGTGGGTCGCGCACTACTGCTGGGGTAGCCCCGCAGCGTGGCCTGACACTGAGGCGCGCGTACTGCGTATCGCCATCCCGTCATGCTTTCCTGAGTCGGGGGTCCCCGCCCTAATGCGCTACGAGATGTCGAAGATCGCATGGCAGATGCGGGCGCATGATGTCTTGCCGTTCTGGCTATACTGGCTGGCCCAGGTGGACGCCTTCGCTCACCTTCCGCCGAGCGAATTGCATAGCTGGTACCGAGTCATCTGGAGTTGAGCCACGAAGAGGTTGCGAACCACTAGACTCTCCTCCTGTCAGTCCATTGCGGCACCTCTCCGTTGCATGCCCCATCATGGCACGGTTACCCCCACGCTTCAGGGACAAGCTCCACGGCGGAGCACAGGCAGGCATCCTCGTCTCTACTAGGAAGCTCCTCCGTCAGCTTGAGCGTGCCGAAGTCGCGCATGTTCCCAGTACACCAGCTTCCTAGGTTCTTGTGGAAGTAGCGCTGCTCTCGGCCCCATGAGTCAGGCTCCTGGGTGGACCAGGTTCCGATGTCCTCGCCGTTCAGGATCACCCTGTAGATGCAGGTGCTCTCGACGGTGACGCAGTCCGGCTTGTGGTTTTGGCCAACCTTCTGCTGGCAGTAGAAGCAGGCGTCGGGCGGCCCGGCTGGTCGTATCCCGTCGTCGTCTGGGGCTACTTTGTGGGGCATGGCACCCCTCCCTCAGACCCTTGCCTTGCTGACCTTGACCTTCCTGATGTATAGAGCCACCTTCTTGCTCCTCCTGTGCTCCTTCACTGTTTGGACCCTCCAGCCCAGTTCGCCTTTTTTTCTTTTCTTGGCCCTGGCCTGCGCGCCCTGGATGGCTGCCCTGAGTGACATCGCCTCCCCCTACTGGGCCTCATGCCGTGCCATCCCTGCATGATCATTTCCCAGACCAGGAATAGCACTAGTCCCCAGAGGACTAGTGGCAGAATGAGGGGCATGGCGAGAAGCCATGGCGTGCTAAATCGGCTTGGTAGGTTCACGGCATGGATCCCTTGACGGGTTGCGGGTCTTTTTCTGCGCACTCTTTGCAGATGAAAATGAACTCGCCTGGCGTTATGCCATCGCAATCGATGCAGGGTCTTGGGTCCTTTCCTCTATGCTCTGCGACGGCCTTGTCAAAGCAGTCTGGGCAGCGGTCTCGGTATGTGGCGTCCGATTCCTTTTTGCATGTCTTGCACGTTGGCACGCTAGCTCTCCATCGGTGGGAGGAGTTCTGGCAGGCTCGTCCACCACTGAATGTTGACGTCGTCGTTGCCCGAGACGGGGATCAGTCGACCGTAGTTTGTTCGGTAGGTGCAGATGTGAATCTCTTCGTATAACACATCGAACCCAAGGACCTGTGATCCCCCTTCGGGCCGGTCCTTGACTCGCTTCCATCTGGAGGCTTCCCTGAGCTTGAGTAGCTCCTGGGCCATCTGGTAGACGTCACTTCGTGATGAAAGTTCGTCGCAGGCATCTGGGTTGTGTTGTGTCTCCCGGAGTCTGTCGTCGGTGATGTTAGTCACTGCTTCCGTCCCTCTTGCTCATTGCGATCTTGTTGCAGGCTTCGACGATACCGTTCACGATCTCGAATGCCTGGATGGGAGTAAGTTCTACGCCGAACAATTGCTCCTCTCCTTCGACGCAGACGATAGCGACCGTTTGGTTTGCTGCGTTGACGCCGACCCGAATTTCATATCCGCTTTCGTCGCTCATGTTGTTACCAGCCTTCTGCTTCCTTCATCAGTTTGGACAGGCGACCGCACTCCTTGTCGCACCAGACGTTCCATCTTGACACTGGGCTCCCACGTTTGCCCGTTCCGTCTTCCAGTTGTGCCTTGGTAGGGTGTCCGTCGAGGAGTGTGCTCTCGACCTGGCCGAGGTGAAGCATGGCCTGCTGCGACCTCTTGTACCATCCATCGGGGATGTTGCTCAGCTTCCACTCTAGAAAGATGCGCCCCAGGGTAACCATGCTGTCGCTGTATACGTGAAGGATGTGACAGTCCCTTGGAACTCCCTCCAGCCCCTTCAAGACAGCGAGGAACTCCGTCTGGTTGTTCGTGACTTTATTGGCTCCGATGTCATCGGGGGTGATGATGCCGCTATCGAACCAGACTATATCGTCATTGTCGGCTGGGGTGTCGTCTTCGTCAACCCAAGGCAGAATGATCGCCGCCCATGTGCCGCCAAATGCGCTTGGGTTTGAGCCTATGATTCCGCCGTCAGTGTAGAGCCTGAGGTGGGTCATCGTTTTAGTTCTCCCGTGATTTCCTTGAGAGCGCTTTCTAGACCTCTTTTGATGTTTAGTGAGTTACGGCACTCCAGGCATTCACCATGCACGTCGCGGCAGTTGTCTGTACATAGCCTTGGCTTAGACTGTTTGAGGTAGGACCGTGATAGCCTGATAAGTCGGTTCAGTGCTCGTCTGTCTCTTGTCATTTGTCATGACCCCACTTGCATCCGGGGTGGGCGCACCAGGGGCCGTGTCCACCCTTTGATGTGGTGTACTCGGGATGTTCCTGGCAGAGTTCTTCCCAGTCGATTTGGGTAGGCGTTTGCTGATCGATGTTGTGGTTCTCGCCCAGGAAGATCAGGAGTGGTCCGATATGCAACCAGACCTCTGTGGCGGTTGTCATTGTTGATCTAAGGAATCCGATTCGCCATGCCCAGATGGGCAATACAAAGCGGATTTGTATCCGCATGAGTTGGTACAGTTTGGCGAATCTCCTCTCCGGTGTTTCCATGTCCATTGATTCGTCCTTATACGTTGGTCGTATGACCATCCTATGTACGTCTATGTTTCACGTCAAGAGCTTTCTCCCCTGAATCACACCTATGGGGTACAATCCGTGCAAGTGGACCACTTATTATCTGGAGATTTCCAATGCGTGAACAAGGACTGGCCAAGTATACGAATACTGCCATTGCTGGCATGTTCGGTACGGCCTCACACTACCTCGCTCGCAACGCCGCTGATGCGCTGCTGACCGGGGCCACTACGCCGGCCTTGCTGGCAAACAGCAACATCCAATGGACGGCTTCGGCTACCGGGCTTGTTCGGATGCCCGTTGAGTCTGGCATCGCTCGTATTCGTACTGGTGGCGGATTTGGTGTTGCGTTGTATCTGTGGATTCCGGCCGGCGTCGTTGCGGTTACCGTTGAGACGACGATGCTCATTTCGGTGGGCTCGATCAACAGCGTCACCCCGCCTGCTTTCACTCCGGTTACCTTCACCAACACGATCATTGCGGGTGGATCGCATGTCCTATCGTCGGACGACGCTGGTGCAGCCCTTTTCGAGCAGCTTCCGGCTGCGGTAGCGGGTGCCGCAACCGTGATGGTTTGTCATGGCGTCGAGATTGATGTCACGGCAAACGATACGGACGTCAACTTGTATGGCGTCGGTTTCCGCGCCTAAGTTACGGTCAATTTGAAGCCTGGCGACTATCTATGTGGTCGATGCCCTCGATGCGGAAAGTGGGGTGTCGTCCAGGATGGTCGTCGGTCTCTCGACTGTGAATGCGGACTTGACTGTAGATGCGGACACGCATATAAACCGAAGTACTCCGTGAAAATCAAGCTGATCGAGGGAGATACCGATGGGCGTAGCTGAAGCGAAGATCCTGGCGGGAGAGCCCGTCCTCGAAATCCTCAATGAGAATGTTGCCGGCGCGGCCACGACTCTGTTCGGGCTTGGTGCTGGGCCGGGGCCGTTTACCGCGAGTCAGCGTGGGTTCCTGTTCGTTCAGCTTGCCCTGATGGCGGCTTCGACTGTTGTGGTCCGACGGGTGTCTCCTGGTGCTGCCAGGGACTTTGTCCAGATCAACGGTTCCTCGACGGTGTCCCTGCAAACCGTGCAGTTCAAGTTCCAGGTTGTCCCTGGTAGTGTGTACGACATGCTGCTTCCGGGGGCCAGCGGGGACATTCTCGCAGAGCTTATCGTGACCTTCGGGGCCCAGCGAGCCGGCTAGAGTCGATGCCCCATATCGATTAGCCTCTGGACGCTCCACTGGAAGCTCCAGCACGTAATGAACAGCGGCCAGGTTATCGTGAAGACTGCGACGGCCTGCCACGCTGGTTCGTCTAGTTCACCGAACGCCCACCCCCACAGGACTAAACCTGCGGCGATGTAGGCGACTGCTGCGGCAATAGTCATTTTTTTATTCCCAGGGTCACCTTTCGATTGTCCCAACAGGCCTTGCAGTAGAACGGCCCATGGTGTCCGACCAGGTGTCGTCCGCAGAAGAATCGGCCACAGCCGTGTCCTGGGTCGTCTGTGGTCCCGAAGAGGATGCCGCCGCACCTGCCGGTTCCGCAGACGTTTCGCTTGACCCATTGGTCGCATTCTGACGCGGTGCACGGGGTAGGTACTGGCATTTCTCGATCACCTATATCTGCTTGGCCTATACTTCGTTGGAAGAGTCACCATAGAACCTTGGAGTTACATCATGAGAACCTTGCTCATCGCACTCCTCTCGCTCCTGCTGGCGGCGCCGTCCGTCGCAGGGCCGACTCTGAAGGTCAAGCTGGACAAGAAGCACAGCTTCACCCTCTCGGTCGATCCCACAAAGGCCATGCACACGCCCGAGTTCATGGGCTTCGTCGTCAGCACCGCTACCGACGTGCTCGTGGAAACCAAGGGCGACCCGATGATCTACATCGGTGGTAAGTTTCTTGGTTACTGGCCGTCGAAGCACGTCACCTACGCTTTCCGTAGTGGCGTCAAGATCACCGGGCATGCGACAAGCAAGAACGGAAACCCGCAGTCGTTCGAGATCTGGCATACCGACGGAACCATGACTCGGATCACAGGCGCCGACACGGTCAAGCCGTCCGTCAAGAAGTACAGCCGCATCGGTGCGTGGCTCTGGAAGAAGGCTTACGAGAAGCCGTCCTTCGAGCTTCCCATCGACTAGGACCATATCGTCCTCCTTCTCCCGAGGACATCTCCCTTGCCCTGCTCACGTGCCATTGGTGCATGAGCAGGGTTTTTTATTGCCACAGTGGCAGTGTGTAGAGCTTGCTATCCACCCCATCAGGGCGAACCCTCTGCGGGTCCAGTATTCGTCCTGTTCGCATTCGGTTGAGGGATGCTGATCTGGCCTGCCGTAGTACTCCTCGAACCACGTAGCGAATCCTAGGGCTTCTACCTCTGACTCTCGTTCTAGCCAGTGCTCGTTGTACCAGTCTTCGCTCATTGTGGCCTCACCCTCTTCCCGTGCCTGGTTCATGGGCTGGGATTGTTACTTCGTGCAGCCAGTCCGACAGGCGTTTGAGTCCCACCAGGAATGCCAGTTCGCTTAGTGGGTGTCCCACCAGGTTGTGGATCGACCATCTGAAGTGGTTCTTGGACTGTGCGCGTAGGCTCCTGCATATCCCGGCCAGTCTACAGTCGATGCATCTCATGATGTTCTCCGCACAATGACGGGCGTGGTCTGGAGTGGGCACCATGACGGAGACCCGTCACCCAGGATGATGACTCTCTTGTTTGGGTCAAGGTGATCCACTCCCGGGTGTGTGCATACGAAGCTGGACATCACCTGGAGTTTGAACGGGCAGAAGGCACAGCCTCTCACTTCGCACCGGTCCTCGATCTTTTCGGCTGGTTCTGCCTTCACGACCGGATGTTTGAACAGCGCCTGCATCCATCCGTTGCTTGTGATGAGCTTTGCAACCCGCACAGCCCCTGCCCCGTGAGTCCGGTAGGCCCGCTCCTTCTTCTCCTGCCAGATCTCGGGAACCTCCGCCTCTACCCGGCCATCAATGCAGTCTTCGACCCATATGAAGCCCTCGTCATCTTGCGCAACGATGACGTACAGGGTGTGCTGGGTCACTCTTCTTCGCCAGCTTCGATGTCTTCCTCTCCTCGGACTGCCTGGCGGAACTTTGCTCCGTCCTTGTCGCAGTCGAGGAACAGTTGGGCGGCCACTTCACCCGTGATGCTCTGCTTTCGACACAATTCGAGGAACTCGACGGCGGGCCCTTCCGATGTCATGTCCCTGATGGCCGCACGGTAGGCGGAAATGGCCCCTCCTTTGGTTTCTGATAGGAGGGAAACGAGGTGACGGGTCTTCTTGGTGTCGTTTCTTGCCACTTGGGGCTCCTCGGGAGTCAATCCCAGCTAAATCTCTTCTTCTCCACTGCTTTTGCAGTGGATTTTGCCTTGGCCAGGGTGACGTTATTTGCCAGGCACTCGCATTGCATGACTGAATTCAGGAACAGGTGGCCTTTCTTGGGTTCCTTCGACATCTTTGTCGAGAAAAGGTAGATCCTGGCGCCATCTACGACTGCGGTCCACGTCCCGGTGGTCGCTTTCTCCCACGTCACCTGTCTGATCCGGCCGACTTGGGCGGCCTTTCGCGTTTTTGGCGCCCTTCGGGCTTCGCTGGTCTCTCGAAGTGCACCGTGCGGCCGTCGATTCTGGTTTCAGACACCACTAGGTGCTCTTCCTTGCCGTGAGAGTGCCTTTTGTAGGCCCCGATGGCGCTTCCGAGGATGAGGATGAGTGCTCTGGCGTCTATGTTTCCAGTTTCTTCGTCTGTTTCGAGTATCAACTCGATATGGGTCAGTTCTTTCACGTTGAAACTACCTCGATGGTCACTCTTTTCCGTTCTTTGCTGCTGGCAATGAATCCGCCGTAACTATCGGGCCTTTTCATGCCGCATTCCGCCGCTAATCGGATGTATTCTGCGTATCCGATGAAGGTCCAAGCGGATTTAGTGAATGTGTTGTAGTCCCGCTCGCGGTATTTCCACCCAATGGCTTGCTTGGCTGGAGCCTTGGTCTTCTTAGCCATCTCGGCTCGTCTGGGCCCCGCTTGTGGATCCCTCGCCCTTCCATCCGCACCTTGGGCAGCGTGACCTGGTCTCTGTGGGGCTCCCGGTTACCGTCTTGACGGTCATGATACCGCCGCATCCGGGGCAGGACATCTTTCGCCTCTTCGGAATCCCGGTCATACTGGCCGGGGGTGCTGAGCACTTGCCTCCTCAACCCATCTCATGCCTCCTTGTGCCCATCGATAGAGGATCTTATCCTCACGATGGCTTTGCAGATTATCTGTCTGACTCTTTCACGTGTCAAGGGTGGATCTATTATTTCTGCTACTTCCTTCAATGTCCGCTCTATGCCGTCTATGATGCCAAATCGTAGCTCTATGATCTGGCGATCCCTTGGCGTCAGTAGCTTCATGGACTTTGCAAGGAGCTCTAGCTCTTCGTTCCTTTCCGACGGAGCTTCTGGTCCGTCTCTGGCCTGAGAGGCCGGATCGTCCATTGCCGTTGCGTCAGTTGACTTGACGTTCGAGACGGAGTTGGCTCGCATCAGTCCATGGGCTAGTGAGTGGACCCTCTGGCCTGTGTAACCAAGGCCCCTGAGGATGTCGAGGATGCTGATGTTGTGCTGACCTTGTGCCGCGAAGTCGGATTTGACTTCGTCCACTCGTCGCTTCAGGTCTTGCATATACGAAGGGGTGCGGACCTTGGAGGCTGTGTTTTCGATTAGCCGTCGGATGGATTGCTTGATCCAGTTTGTTGCATAGGTCGAGAACTTGAATCCCAGGCTTACATCGAATCGGTCTACGGCCTTGAACAATCCAAGGTTTCCAGCTTCGATGAGGTCTTGAATTGCGATCCCTCGACCGCGATAGCTCTTGGCGATTTTGATGACGAGACGCAGATTGCCTTCGACCATCTGGTTCCTGGCTTCCGTGTCCCCGCCTTGGGCCAGGATCGTAAGCTCCCGCTCTTCCTGAGCCGTCAGGAGGGGGTAGCGTGAGATATCCCTGAAGTATTCCTCCAGGGAAACCATTGACTCCTCGTTGCACCTTGGTACCGAAATCCATTTTCGGTTCGACATGCCGTAATCCTGAGACTGATGCTTACTCGTCTCGACGGTAGCGGTCGATTGGTTTGTTTAGTGGCCCGGCGATGCTTGCAAGAAGTAGCAGTCCGGCCCACGACGCCAATAGCAGAACAAGATTGGCGATAGTGCGAAGCGATTGGATGGCTAGTCGAGTCAAATCTGTGGGTGCTCCACAGATTATCTCACTTATTTGCCTGAAGCACCAGCAAGATGCACACGTAAAGGCAGACACCAGCAGTGACTCTGGCGAATCCTGGGTGGATCATGTAGGCCCCGGAGACGATCAGCCAGAACGGAACGACCAGCATCAGGGCTCCGAAGGCTGCTCCCCAGATGCTTGAGTCTTGCTTTCGTGATGTCTCGCCCGTAGCAGGCAATCCGGGCATGAAAGCTCCGCCTCCGACTCCAAGGGCACCGTCTTCTTGCTCTTCGCTCCGCACGTCGGTCTCCCGTCCTCGTTCGCTAGGTGCAACCATTCCCTTTCCTCCAAATGACACGCCGGGATTATATCCTGGTTCTCGATTGCCCATCGTAGCAGGAGGCGGATAGCCCTGGCGTGATTCAGTGGGGGCCCGAAAAACTGCTTGCCCCACATGGCCTGGAAGAGATTGACCCCTGCCTGCTCATCTTCCGCCAGCGCCAGAGAGAATTTCTTTCGATTTGCCACGAGCACCCAACCTCCTCCCTACTGGGCCAAAGTGTTTAGTTGGGTGCTATCATAAACATATGTCTATGACTTGTCAATGATCCCTATTGATTGAGTCGATAACTTCGTCGATGAGTTGGTTGAGGAAGCTGTCAAAGCCGGTTCCACTGGGAGGTTCGAGTATGGGCTCGAAATCTGAGTTGCTTCTGTTGGTCGGCAGGGGTTGGTCGCTGAACGGATTGGGTTTTGGTTTCTCCATCGGCTTTCGCTCGATGATTTTGCAGAACCAGCAAACTCTCTGTGTGGTTTGCTTTTCCCACTCGCAACCGGGGCAGTTGTCTTTAGACATGTCTCAAGTAGATTTAGAGAAAAGCGCAGCCCAGGCCGGGTGGGCCTGGGCTGGATGGCAGTTCTCGGAGGTGTCGTGTTGCCGAAAACAGGTTGGTTGAAGAGAGAGGGCTGGTCCCTGTTGCGCATACCCCTTGCCTAACAAGGCAGGGGGTTGGATAGAGTACAGGGTGCCCGCATCCGACGGACCCAGCCTTCTCTCATGATGGCAGACACGGGGATCGAACCCGCGACGTCCCCCGACTCTGGGTCGTTACTCCCTTTGACGGATCTGCCATATGAAGGTGTCGACGGCTTCAGCCGGACTTCTAATCCGGTCCTCTACGCCGACGACTTCCCCTGCGCCCTAGAGGCACAGAGAAGGGCCCTTCAACCTTTACCCCATGTGCGGCTCCACAGTTGCACATGATGCTGGTGGAGGCGGCGGGAATCGAACCCGCGTCCTGTCCCTCTGTCTTGCCTGCTGTCTACGTTCATATCCGTCCGGTGAATCCAGCCTCGACGCCGGTTGGCCCCGTCTCGGCAGGTTGTGGCTGATGTTTTCGGGATCGGTGCTCAGCCGGCACATCTAACCCCTAGTCGCTAGATGGCGTGCATTACGTGGTCGCGACACCCACGCTGCACGTCCCCTCCGCTAGGCGGCGAGGGCCACGGGCGCACCGCGAAGGTGCGAGCCGGGACCGGGGAGGATGGACTGTTCGTCCGCAAATACAGTTTTTCCAGGGTTTTACGAGGCCACCTGGAACCTCGGAACGCAAGCAGGAAGCGTCAAGGTCAGTCGATCCCATTTCGCCCCCGTGTAACGCTTCGTATGATACGGGCATGACGGGCGTCCTACAAGCATGTTCTCAAAAAAAATCTGTTTGCTCTGGTATACTCCCTTAGCAGGCTCAGAGAAAAGCCAAGGAGAGATTGGTGCCATCCAACGATCAGGTACTGGCGCTGACCCGACATCAGGAGACGCTTTCGTCTTATGGTGTTCGGTCTATTCCGCTTCTTCTTTACCGGGCCTGCCTTTAGCATTCCCCACACAACGAATAACCAGGGTTACATTCTGTGGAGTATTGCCGGGCCTTCGGCAGAGATCTTTATTTCCACGGGATCTGTGATTAGGATAAAGGACTTCGGCTGGCAAGTCGTTGCCCGGAACCGAAGCCTAAACGATTCCGCATAGAGGAGTTCCCGATGGATCAGTGCAACCCAACCTATGACCTACTGACCACTGACCAGGCGCGACACGTCTTGGCCGCCAAGTTCCCCAACGCCGAAGTGCCGCTGGACATCCATCCTGGCATGGAGCCGCTGATCTCGTGGCTCGTCGGCCACGAAGACGCGCTGCGTGACGGTGGACTGCTGTCCTGCTCCGTCGATCAGCCGAAAGGCGACACTCCTGACGCGCCCGCGTGCGAGGGCGAGGGGTGTGGCGAGCCGGAAGGGGACTCCGATGAGAATGGAGAGGAGGACGAGTCGGAGGAAGACGACGACCCCGAGCCTGCATCAACCCCCGAACTCGAAACCGAGGAGCCGCCTTCGGTGGAGCCCGTCAACGACGAGCCCACTCTTGTCTCCGTCGAGTTCCTGAAGGAAATCCTGATGTCTGCGTCCTCCGCCAAGGATCTCCTGGCGGCGAACCCGACCCTCGCGTCGGCTGGCCTGAACCGTCGCAGCATCGCGATGGTCATTGCTGCTGCGGTTGCGATGGTCGAAGAGGCCACCAGCTAGGAAAGCACTAAGTCCCAGACATGTCGAACAGGAGAGGCTGAAAAAGCCTCTCCTTTTTTTGTTTGACATGCGTGCTACGTCGGTCTATTATTAGTGCATGACCGATATGACGGAGCACAGCGAGGAATACAGCGAGTTGTTTCTCATTCAGAACGAAGTGCAGAACTTCGTCTTGAGCATGAGGAATGAGATCAGGGGCATCCCCCAGCCGTGCATGATTGTCCTGTGGGATGATGACAAGCGTGCTTGCAGGGCCGGAGAGCTTTTGGGTATCCCGGAGTTGGGGCTGGGCAAGAGAGCAATTGTCGCCGCGCACCCCACCTTGACCGCCATGGCTGGACCGCTCTCGTCGACCCCGCTGATTCACAAGTCGATTTGCGCACCTCATGTGACTGGCAACGTAAGATGCGTTGCGGTGGGCAGGGGTCGGACATCGATCTTTGAGGTACCGTTGCAGGGCGTACTCTGTCAGTTGAATTGACGCTTGACAGATGGGTGACCTACGGTTATCCATTGTCAGTGGAGGCACTATATGACGCAACAAAGTGAAGTCAGGGAGTCCCAGGGCCCACCTCAGAAGAAATCGAAGTGGGGGGCTGTGTGGGACAAGATCCTGTCAGAGTACGATACCGTCCCAGACGTCGAGGATGGCGGCTGGGGCGAGTACACATGCAAGTCAGAGAAGGACGCGAAGCTTCTCCAGTCGGCACTTCATCAGCGAACGATGCGTGAACAGGCCGACTGGCGCATCCAGACACAAATCGACGGAAAAGTCATCTTTTTTCGTCGCGTCTTCAAGACAGACGAAGTAGAAGAAGAAGACTAAATCCGCTTTCATTACCCCATCGAGGAATCGACATGCCTGCTGGTACCGAGTTCATCTGGTTCAACAAGGGAACCAAGGTTCCCGAGAAGATCGACCCCAACCTGCTGACGGTCATCAAGGACCCCAAGCACTTCCTGTTCGACAAGCGGGCCTTCTGGGAGGCCGACGAAGACACGGTCGAGGGAATGGTCTGGCTCGAAGAGATCTTCGAGACGGTTGACGTCACGAAGATCTTCAACAAGACCAACACCAAGTTCTGCCTGGCGATCATCGACGGCCGTCAGCGACGGACGAACGCCATTGCGGCGAACGAGATCCGTGCCGAGAACGATCTGCCGCCTCTGACCATCGAGTGGCGGGCCATCAAGGGCACCCCGGCGGAACTGACTCGTCGGATGGTCGTCAAGAACGAGCACCGACGTGAGTCGGACTTCGTCACCCGTGGCTACAAGGCCAAGGCGATGTTCGACGGCGGCGATACGATGGAGCAGGTTTGCACCGCGTTCCGTGTCGTGCCGCAGACCATCAAGAACTGGCTGGCACTCACCCTGCTGGCGCCGAAGATTCAGGAGTGGGTGATCGAGGGCAAGCTGTCGCCCACTGCTGCCCAGCGCATCGCCAAGCTGCCGAAGAAGGAGCAGATCGAGAAGGCTACGTCGATCATCGACGGGACCGGAGCCAAGGGCAAGAAGGGCCCCGGCCGTCAGCACACCGGTCAGGACAAGCGTCGGATCAAGCGGCTCCACGAACTCGGCGCGCACACCAAGAACGCGACGGTCGACTTGATCTTCCAGTGGCTGATCGGAGCCGTGTCGGACAGCAAGGTCAAGGAACTGATCGACTTCAGCGTGCTGAAGAAGGCGGAGCAGGAGGCCAAGGCGAAGAAGGCGGAGAAGAAGAAGGCAATCGCCGCCAGGAAGAAGGCTGCCGCGAAGAAGAAGGAGGCCACCGCGAAGAAGAAGGAAGAGGCGGCGAAGAAGAAGGCCGCCACGGCCGCCGCCAAGAAGAAGGCGACGAAGAAGAAGGCCGCGAAGAAGCCGACGAAGGCGACGAAGAAGGCGAAGAAGAAGTCGACCACTTCGGTCTTCTAGTTCAACAACAACTTGACAGGGGTATGACGGCCGCTATACTGGCGGCAGTCATACCCCTTTCGTATGTGCATGGAGCACTGACCAATGGACCACCTGACCCAGGCAATTCAACAGAAGAGCGGTCTCGTCGGCATCAGCGGAAAGCTGAGCGCCCCGGAAGCAGCGCTGTTCAAGTCCCTCTGCGAGGAGCTTGGCCTCAACAAGAACCAAGCAGCCAGCGCGATCCTGCGTGACGGCGTCGTTCGCCTCGAAAAGAAGCGCGACGAACTCAAGAAGGCCGGCAAGCTGCCCAAGGGCAAGAAGGGTTCCGCCCCGGAGCCGGAGCCCGAGGAAGAGGGCGAGGAAGAGGAGGAGGACGAGGAAGAGGACGACGCGGTGGAGGACGAGGACGACGAGAACCCGTTCGGCTAGGATGACTCCCAAGAAGAGCAAGGCAGGGAGGCCGAGGGGCGAGCGTACCAAGCTGGTGTTCTCCTTCGGTGACGTAGAGATTCTCTCCGACGGTGTTCAGTGGATCTTCGTCCACAACGGGACGAGGAGCTACCTCACCAGCCTTGAGTCCGCTTTCCAGCGCGTGATCAAGATCCACATCCACGACCAGCCCCAAGTAATTGAGACGGTCAAGGAATTCCGGGATCTCATGAGGCAGGCGTGGACCGAGTGTAAGAAGCTCGCTGCCTCAGTTGAGAGGAGTCACTCCTAGAGGGGTCGGGCCAGTCCTGGCCCCTCGTTATATCCTTGAGTAATGATCGGGAAGAAGATCAAAAACCTGTTCGTCATCGAGCTTGTCTCGAAGGTGGGTCAAGAGCGGATCTATCGCACGCGATGCGTATGCGGCAAGGTCGGCAAGATTACGGAAACAGGCTTGAGATCGCGCGTTAGCTGTGGATGCTCCACTCTGGTGCGGCCTCATCTTTTGGGCTTGAGGATTGGCACGTACACCTTCGTTGATTTCGTCGGTGAACGCGGTAAGGTCCATATGTACGTTATCGATTGCTCCTTGTGCAGCCATCGGCATTTGGTTGATCACCGCTATAGGCGACCGGGGTGCCCAGGATGCTCGCGCAAGAAGCAGTCGATTCCTTTGGTTCGAGAGGCAGAGCGCCTGGGGATCCACCCAAATGCGCTTGCGCAGCGACTGGATTACATGGGTCGAGAGCAGGCCATAGAGGTCCCAAGAAAAGCCACGGGCGGCCACAGAGGGAGGCACGGACGCTTCCCCTACCTGGGCTACACTGACACCGTGATGGGCCACCTGAGGCGTTTGGGTAAAAAGCCGAAGCGCGGTTCGGTGTACTATTGGATCAAGCGAGGGATGGATCCTGTAGAGGCGCTTTCGTTTGTGCTTTCCAAGAATCCGTATGAGTTCTCTGAGCCTGGAAAGCGGCGCAGGGTGGTGAGTACTCAGCAGGGTCTGGAGATACTGGACGAATTGTTCCCGTCTCTGTGTGCAAAAAAAGCGTGCTAGACTGAG
>Ga0255055_10002002_pt1 | contig 14460 bp, 12 predicted proteins | sample JV7_2_27_MG_FD_188633 | JGI IMG/M metagenome (GOLD analysis project Ga0255055, IMG submission 188633) | Seawater microbial communities from Jervis Inlet, British Columbia, Canada - JV7_2_27 | ecosystem: Environmental > Aquatic > Marine > Inlet | place: Canada: British Columbia | collected...
GGCACGGCGAACGCGTTGCTGGTAAAATTCATTGCCATCAACTATTTTCTCTTTGCAATTACCCAGATTGTCATTGCCGCCACTTCAAACATCCCAAATGGCGTGATCAAACTGTTTCAATGGATCTTTTTTATGTTAATTGCGATTTTCGCCTGGATCGGAGCTTCTTGATTTAATGAAAGATTTTATAATGTAATATCGATGAAAATGGCGAAAGGAAAATAGATGCGAAAAGCATTGATTGTCATCCTCATTCTTATAATCGGTACTGGCGGATTCCTGGGGTGGGATTGGTACGCTAAAACCACAAAACAGGAGCTCGAGCCCAGCATTACGCTATATTACTGGACGGATGCCAAGGGCAATAAGCACTTTTCAGATACCCCGCCGCCCGAAGGTGCTAAAGATATGTATACAGATAAAGGGTACAAACATATTAAACCGCCGCTGGTTGTTCTCATCAAAAATAAGGCAATCGAATTTTATAAAGAAACAAAAAAGAAACTCTTTAAAACCAAAAAGAAACGTAAAAAATAAATAATGGATTAAATCAGACGATAACGAAGCCGGGTAAATCGTTGCTGGGTCTTGTTGTTGTTTACCCCGATGGCCAGTGCCTTTCGGCTGCCCACCATTACCACCAGATTTCGGCCGCGGGTTACAGCAGTGTAAATCAAGTTGCGCTGCAGCAGGATATAATGCTGGGTCAGAATCGGTAAAATGACGACCGGATACTCTGAGCCCTGGGATTTGTGCACGGAAACCGCATAGGCCAGAATGATTTCATCCAGCCCGCTAAAATCATAGACAATATCACGGTTGTCAAAGGAAATCGTTATTTGGCGATCTTCAGAACGAATCCCGGATATGCGGCCGATATCTCCATTAAAGACCTCTTTGTCATAGTTATTGCGGATTTGCATCACCTTATCGTTAATCCGATAAGTGCGGTCTCCGCGAATGACACCTCCATTTCCGGGGTTTAATACGGATTGGAGTTGATCGTTAAGATTGGCAACCCCAACAACACCTTTGTGCATCGGTGTTAGCACCTGGATATCGTCTATGGCATCAAAGCCAAATCGCTGCGGAATTCGCCGATTGACCAGTTCCAGAATAATTTCCAGCACCTTTTCAGGATCATCCTGCTCAATGAAATAGAAATCATTATTGGGATCGGATATCTCAGATTGATTAAAGGCCGGCAGTTCGCCTTCATTTATCTTATGCGCATTAACAATGATACGGCTGGCTTTGGCCTGGCGGAATATTTCATTCAACTCAATAACCGCAACGAATCCGGAGGCGATAATATCGTTAAGCACATTGCCGGCGCCGACCGACGGCAGTTGATTCACATCACCGACAAAAATACAGCTCGCGGTTGCAGGAATCGCTTTTAAGAGATGATACATCAAAATCGTGTCGATCATGGAGGCTTCATCAACAATCAACAGGTCGCAATCCAGCGGGTTCTTTTCGTTTCTTTGAAACCCCTGCTTACGAATGCTGTATTCGAGCATACGGTGAATCGTTTTGGCGTCATGGCCGGTCATCTCGCTCATGCGTTTGGCAGCTCTGCCGGTGGGGGCAGCCATCATTATTTTAATCTTGAGTTTTGAAAATATTTTTAAAATCGCTTTAACGATGGTGGTTTTGCCCGTTCCCGGCCCCCCGGTGATGACCATGACTTTATTTTCAAGGGCGCAGCGAATGGCCGCCTGTTGATTTTCAGCCGGCTGAAATGAAAGCTGCTGCTGAACCCACTCAATGTCCCGGGTAGAATCCACCTCGCGGATCAATTTAGGTGCGGATAGCAAAGCCTTCAATCGGTTTGAAATTCCGGTTTCACATTGGTGAAATCGGGTCAGATAAACCGCTTTATTGTTTTGTTTAAAATTTTCAATGCCGTCATTTATGTCTTCGATAACGACCTGTCTGACTGCATTAAGGTTGCCAATCGCCTGGACAACGGGCTCGCGCGCTACATCCAAAATCTCGCGGCAGCGTTCAACCAGTTGCTCATAGGGATAATATACATGTCCGTCTTCTGAAAGCTGATGTAATGTATAAACAACGCCGGCTTCAACTCTTACCTGGGAGTCATCTAAAAATCCGAGTTCTTTGGCAATGCTGTCGGCCTTAAGAAATCCGATCCCAAAAATATCCGTCGCCAGGCGGTAGGGATTTTGTTTGACCACGGCAATCGAACGGTCCCCGTAGCGTTTAAATATCTTGGTGGCATAAGCTGAGCTGACACCATGGCTTTGCAAAAAGATCATCACATCTCGAATCTCTTTTTGCGCGTCCCATGCCTTTGCGATCCTGGTGATGCTTTTCTCTGCAATGCCCTTAACTTCGGCCAAACGACCCATTTCATTTTCAATGATGTCCAGGGTTTTTTTGCCGAATTTGTCAACGATGCGCCCGGCCATGACCGGCCCCAGACCCTTAATCAAGCCGGATCCTAAATATTTCCGGATTCCGTATACCGTGGCCGGAACCCTAGTTTTAAATTGGACAACCTTGAACTGTTCACCAAATTTAGGATGATGGGCCCACTTACCGTGCATATCAAGAATTTCACCGGGCATCGGGGCCATCAAATTTCCGACAACAGTGACTAAATCTCTCTGTCCCTGAACTTTCACCTTGGCTATCGTAAAGCCGTTTTCTTCGTTGGTAAAAGTTATCCTTTCTATCCGGCCGGAAAGATCTGTGAGCATAACTGGAATCCAATTAAGGGTTACTGTTAAAAAATTCTTGGTTATTGATCTTTACACCCAATCCGGAACACGCACATCTGATTCCGAAGTAGAACCAGGTATGAAACATTTGACATCTATAACCGGGGTGCCATCAAAGGCGTCAATGTCTTCAATTTCAATATGCCGGCCCTTAATTGATTTTATCTTACATAGCGTCAGGCCGATCAGGTTGGGCCGCAAGGGGGAATGGGTGGCAAATATCCCGCTGAGGGGATTTTTTTTATCTTTGCGTGGATGTACTCTCAGGGTTTTACGCCGGTCGGCGGTATCGTTTTCATGAAACCAAAAAAACACCTGAATATGGGAAAACCCTTCCAACCCCAGAAGCGCATCTGAGTATGCATCAAATATTTCAATCCAGGTCGCTTCTTCGTTTTTTCTAACCACACCCACAGGAAAAACCTGAAAAGATTCCGGCATTGTATTTCTCCATTCCGATAAAGGTTACAAAGGTTCCTTGAAGAAGAGAATTATCACAAGAAAGGTGTTCAGGATGATCTGAAGTAATTTTTTAAATTAATTCTACTGCCAGCTTTTGTAAGAATTGCGTTCTATGTTTATAAAACATTGAAGGAAAAAAGGATAGTTTAATTTTCTTGGAGTTCTTTTATGTTGGCATAATAATCCAACGCTTCCGGATTGCTCAAGGCGTCTTTGTTGAGCACCTCCTGGCCCTGGATAACTTTTTTTACCGCCAGTTCCACTTTTTTCATGTTGAGCGTATAGGGCACAGCGGGCACACTGATGATCTTGGCCGGCACATGCCGCGGCGAGGCATTGGTGCGAATGGTTTGTTTGATTTTATTCTTTAATTCATCCGTGAGTTCAATACCTTCTGCCAGTTTGACAAAAAGAATCACCCGTATATCATTGTTCCAATCCTGCCCAACGACAACGCTGTCATCGATTTCCTCCATTTGCTCCAGCTGCCGATAAATTTCAGCCGTACCGATGCGAACGCCGCCGGGATTAAGGGTGGCATCTGATCTTCCGAGCATCCCGACACCGCCCCGCTCGGTGATGATAACAAAGTCACCGTGGCGCCAGATATTGGGATATACATCAAAATAAGCGGAGTGATATTTGCTGCCGTCCGGATCGTCCCAGAAATAGATGGGCATTGACGGAAACGGCTTGCAGCAGACCAGTTCTCCCTGTTCATCGATCAACTCGCTTCCCGTTTCATCAAATGCGCGCACATCCATGGCCAGCCCCCGGCACTGGAGCTCACCGGCATAAACCGGTTCGATGGGGTTTCCAAGGGCGAAACAGCCGTTTAAATCTGTTCCTCCAGCAATTGAAGCCAGTTGCAAATCGTTCTTGACCTCATTGTAAATAAACTCGAACCCCTCAATTGAAAGTGGTGAACCCGTGGAGAGAACGGCTCGTAACGGTGTTAAGTCATAGGTATTGCCGGGTTTTACGCCCGCATTTTGAAGTGCGGCGATATATCCGGCACTGGTGCCAAAGACGGTAATTTTTTCATCCTGAGCCATCTCCCACAGCGCGCCGGGGTGAGGGTGAAATGGATTGCCATCAAACAGGACCAGTGTAGCTCCAACGGCCAATGAACTTGTCAGCCAATTCCACATCATCCAGCCGCAGGTGGTGAAATAAAAAATGGTATCCTCACGCTTTAAATCGGAATGCAGCATGAGTTCTTTTAGATGATGAACCAAAATACCACCGGCACTTTGCAGCATGCATTTTGGCAGACCGGTGGTGCCGGACGAGTACATGATATACAGAGGGTGCTCAAACGGCAGTTGTTCAAATTCAATCTCTAAACCGGACGCTGATGATCGGAAATCTTTATAATGAACTGCATTCGGAATCCTGCTGATATCCGCTTCCTGCTCGGTATAAGGTACAACGACAACTTTCTCTATGGAGGGCAGTTGTTCGAGAATATTTGAAATGCGTTCCAGGGAATCTAATTTTTTGCCTTTGAAGGAATAGCCATTGGCGGTAAACAGGATTCGGGGTTTGATCTGTCCGAATCGATCCAGCACGCCTTTTATGCCAAAATCCGGCGAGCATGATGACCAGGTTGCGCCAATGCTGGTGGCGGCCAGCATTGCTATAATGGATTCCGGCATGTTGGGCATGAACCCCACCACGCGATCGCCCGGCTGGATCCCCAGATCCCTTAAAGATCCGGCAAGACGCGCCACTTCATCATATAGCTGGGCATATGTCATCCGGGTTGAGGCCTGTGCTTCGCCTTTGAAGATCAATGCGATTTGATCATCCCGATAGCGGAGCAGATTTTCAGCAAAATTGAGCTGAGCGCCGGGAAACCAATGCGCTCCGGGCATTTTTGTGACATCATCGATTACCTGATCATACGGTTTGGAGTGGACGATATCGGCAAATTTCCAGAAAGCGGCCCAGAATTCAGGAATGTTTTCAACAGACCATTTATAAAGAGGCCTATATTCATTAAAATTTTGATTATAGGTTTCATTGATAAAATTCATGAACCGGAACATATTTGTTTTCTTAATTCGCTCCGCCGAAGGTTTCCATAACAATTCGGCCATAATCAACCCCCCAGTTAATCCAGTAAAATTTGTTAGAACGAATTACACATTTCAGAACGTCAACGATCAGCTATAAATATAGAAATCCCTTAAGCCCTCAAAATTTTCCTTGGGAATGGCATAATGGGGCGAAGCCCCTAATTTGTTCTTTAGCCTTATCTTCAGCTGTTAGTCAAGAAAATGCCTGAAATTTACAAAGGTAAAATCTTTAATTCTTGAAGGTCATCTATATTTCATATATCAGTTAAACTCGCTTAATTTGAATTATTCGGCAATAAGGATATATTTGTTTTCGTGAAGACCAAAGAATCTTGCAGAGGAGGAGACATATTATGGGTATTGTTGATTTGCGATCTGACACGATGAGCCAACCGACAGACGCCATGCGTCGGGCCATGGCCGAAGCGGAAGTGGGTGACGACGTGTTCGGCGAGGATCCAACTATTAACCGTCTGGAAGAAATGGCCGCCGAACGACTGGGGAAAGAAGCGGGCCTGTTTGTTGCCAGCGGCACAATGGCCAATCTGGTTAGTCTGCTGGCGCATTGCGGTCGTGGTGATGAAATTATTCTCGGAGATTATTCACACACGTTTTACTCCGAGCAGGGTGGCTCATCCGCCATCGCCGGTATCCACCCTCGCACGATACCGAACCAGCTCGATGGCAAACTTGCCTTGAAGGATATTGAAGCCGCCATTCGGCCGGATGATATCCATCACCCGCTCAGCCGATTGATCGTGTTGGAAAATACGCATAATCGCAAAAACGGGAGCCCTCTGGAAGCAGCGTACATGCGCTCTGTGAAAGATCTCGCAGACAAATACAAGCTAAAAATTCATGTCGACGGTGCCCGGCTTTTCAACGCCGCAGTTGCCCTGGAAGTAGACGCCCGGGAGCTGGTTGCCGATGCCGATTCGGTCAGTTTTTGTTTGAGCAAGGGATTGGCCGCACCGGTCGGGTCGGTGATATGCGGCACCGCCGACTTTATTGTCAAAGCCCGCAGGGCCCGCAAAGTCATAGGGGGTGGAATGCGCCAGGCCGGTGTTCTGGCCGCCGCCGGAATCGTCGCGCTCACCGAGATGATCAATCGTTTAGCAGAAGATCACGCCAACGCCCGCAAACTGGCTGAAGGACTGGCTGAGATCCCCGGGTTGTTCATCGATCCGGCCATGATCAAAACCAACATTGTTTATTTTGAGACGACTCGCGAAGATTTAGTCGAAGACGAGTTGGTTGAACGCCTTGACAAGGAAGGTATAAAAATCGAGGCAATGGGGCCCCGCCTCCTGCGAGCTGTGACCTATTACCAGATCACAGAAGAAGATATCAAATTTGCACTGCACGCTTTTTCGAAAATTTTGAAATGAAACGACCCTGTGGCCAGCAGCGGATTACCTATTTACCCTGAATATCAAATCTGCTCAAGCCACAGCGATGGCGTCTATCTCAATTAGAAAACCTTTAGGAAATCTGGCGATCTCCACAGTGGTACGTGCAGGGGGGCTGTCGCTAAAACGTCTTCCGTAGATTTCGTTAACATCGCCAAAATTATCAAAGTTCGCCAGAAAAATACCGACCTTTACCAAATCATGGAATCCCATCCCAGCTTCCTGCAGTATGGCCCCAATGTTGTCCAAAACGCGTTCGGTTTGAACTCGGATGTCGCCATCACCTGCCAAATTGCCGGTTTGAGGGTCAATAGGAAGCTGGCCGGCGATATACAAGGTACGACCGCCTTCGACTAAAACACCCTGACTGTATGGACCAAGTGCGGCGGGCGCACCAGTCGTCTGTATGATTGTTCTTTTCATATCATTGACCTCGCTCTTCTTGAAGAATTTCCATCATAAGCTCAGAACTGATGCTGCCTCCTGTAACAAGACACACACTTTTACCTCTGTGCGTAAGGGGTACTTGCAGAGCCGCAGCCAACGCGAGCGCACCCGCCGGCTCAGCTAACATTTTATTATGCCATAAAATTGATCTGATCGCCGCGCGCACCGCGCGCTCTGAAACAAGTAACACGTCATCAATTAATTCATTAAGAAACGGAAACATTTCATCCGTGATATACGGCACTGCTACACCATCACAGATCGTCTTACATTCCACTGTAATCGGTTGGCCATGATCAACGGCCGAACGGAGTGAGGGACAGCCTTCGGGCTCAACAGCATAGATGCGTACCGAAGGGTTGACCGCCTTGATAGCACTGCCGACTCCGCCCAGCAATCCGCCGCCCCCCACCGGAATAAACACGGTGTCGACATCGGGTGCATCGTCCATAATTTCGAGACCAAGACTCCCGTGGCCGATCAGAACCTGTCCATTCGTCCACGGGTGGATAAAGGAATACGGTTCCTGTTCCCAGAGATGCTCCTGTAAAAAGCGAAAGACTTCTGATATGGGTATGAGTACCGGAATCCCGCCGTATGCTTTAACGGCCTCAATCTTGGGAAGCGGTGCTGTGTCCGGCATAATGCTGCGAGCCGATATTCCAAAATATCTTGCTGACCACGCAAGTGCCTGAGCAGTATTGCCCGCACTGACCGTGCTGACACCTTTTGATTTTTCCTCCGCGCTAAGCGAGGCAACGGCATTGAACACACCGCGGAGTTTAAATGAATTCACGGCCTGAAGAATTTCGGGCTTTAGCAGAATTTTAGCGTCATTATCCCCGCCGCGATACGGTATCAACGGTGTATGAACAATAATTGACTCAAGGTTGTTTGCTGCAGCTTTGAATTCGTTTAACGATGGTCGCTCAATCACATCTACCTCCCCTTTAGCCAAAATTCCACCCTATTTTGATAAGAACTCGCTTTTTCAAGAAGGGAACTAGGGCATATCACCACCGAGGATCTTAGCCAGTTTCTCGGCATCAATGTTACCACCTGAGACCACACACACAATTTTCCCAGCGCCGGCTAAACCCGCCAACGCGGCTGCTACCGGGGCGGCCCCTGCTCCCTCAGCGATGACATGGTTGCGCTCTGCCATGATCTTTATGGCGGAAACAATACCATCCAATGAAGTGACCAACGAACCGTCCAATAATTGGCGTGCCAGAGAAAACATTTCCGGGAAAACGAAATGAACGCCAATGCCATCAACGAAACTGGGCGTATGGTTGATTTCCACCGGCTCACCCGCATTCAAAGATGCAGCCAGCGGCGCTGCCGTCTCTACCTCGCAAGCGTACACCTTGATTTTCGGGTTGAGGGCACGCAAAGTTGAAGCGACACCGCAACTCAAGCCACCACCACCGTAAGGAATCACTACTGAATTCACATCCGGCAGGTCTTCAAGTATCTCAAGGCCGATGGTGCCATTTCCGGCCATGACGTCAGGATCACTAAAAGCGTGAATGAACAAACCTTCCATTCCCTCGTGAGCGTGGGTCTTGTAAATATTCAGCCAATCTTTGCGGGGCACTTTTGTGATCCCGGCTCCAAGTCTTTTAATGGCTGTTAATTTAGTGTCAGGCGCATTCTCGGGAACCACGACGCTACAGCCCAGCCCGAGTTGACGCGCATACCATGCCACGCCCTGCGCCATATTACCGGCGCTTGCCGTCCACACCCCTCTTTCAAGCTCTTTATCGCTGGCTGAAAGAATTGCATTCGCAGCTCCACGCAATTTGAAGGAGCCGATAGGCTGTAAGTTCTCCAACTTGAGAAAAATCTCTGCAGGAGCATCGCTAACACTTAAGCGGATAAGCGGACTGCGCAGGACATTACCGGCGATGCGTTTTTTCGCAGCACGGATCTGTTCAAGGGGGATCGGTTCAAGTGTTTTCATAATGGCATCTCAGTTCAAATTTTGCCATGATCAAATCATCTTCGTGCACCGAATCGATGCCGAGGGAATTCGCATGTTGGTGGTGCCAACAGGGCCATATACCGTAAGAGCCGTCACCCACTATCACATTACCGCTGAAAATATCGATCAGGCCCTGGGTGTCATTTCCAAAGTAATGAAATAGATTTAATATATTTAGGTGTGCCCATAAATGAGAAATTTTTTCGATGAGTTAAAATATGTAAACTGGGTTCAAAACCTTTAGATTTTGTTCGCTGGCCCCGCCAAAAAGGCGGGACTTCACATCTTATTTTTTTTGAGAATTCATTGTGTTCAGCAAGACGCGAGTCGGTTCAAAAGCGGAGCGTATGATTCTCCCGTTTAGCGGGATCCCACTATTTTTTAAAGCAGCGTTATACCTCTTGTTTATTTCCATAAAAAATTTGTGGGAGCGGCATCTTGCCGCGATAAATAAGCATTTTGAACCGACTTGCAACACAGCCAGCGGGCAAAAGATGAGGGTTTTGAATCCAGTTTTAATGCTTGAAACTGCGCTGCCCGGTATACACCATGGTCACATTGGCTTCATTACAGGCCTCGATGGACTGATAGTCGTTGCCGGACCCACCGGGCTGAATCACAGCCGTAATCCCTTCGCGCAGGCCGACATCCACCCCGTCTCTAAACGGAAAAAAAGCATCACTGACCATCGCCGCTCCGACAAGCCCGCCTTTTTCAGCGGCCACCTGAGCGTCAATCGCAGCTTTTTTTTCGGCATCCGTCAATTCATTATAAGGCAGGCCGTGTGTTTCAAAACAATATCGGTCGGCAAGCTTGCGATAGGCTTTATCCCGGGCAATCTCGGCAACACCGACCCGGTCCTGCTCACCGGTTCCGATACCCACCGTGACCTCATCTTTAACGTAAATGACCGAATTTGACGTAATGCCGGACTCCACCAGCCAGCCAAAAATCAAATCATCATATTCCTTATCAGTGGGTGCACGATTGATTTTGTAAGACTTGCCCTTGTATTCACACGCGGCCGGCTTGAGATCTTCCTTGGAACGGGTGGTTGGTACAAACGACCACTGGGCAATAATGCCGCCATCAATCAGACTTTTAAATTCAACGCATCTTTGCCCCACAAATGTTTGCAGGCGCTCAATATTGCCGATTTTAATCACCCTGAGGTTCGGTTTTTGGGAAAATACATCCATGACCCCCTGCTCAAAATCAGGCGCAACAATCACTTCGGCATACTGCTGGATAATAGCCTCGGCGGTTGCTTTATCAACCGGCTGGTTTACGGCGATACAGCCCCCGAAAGCGGCGATTCTGTCGGCCATATTGGCTTTAACATAAGCATCAACCAGCGTATCGGCCCGGGCGACGCCGCAGGGATTATTGTGCTTGACGATAACCACGGTGGGTTTATCCGTAAAATAGCGCAGAATGTTGAGAGAATTGTCCGCATCGGTTAAATTAGTCTTGCCCGGGTGCTTGCCGGACTGCAGCAATTCAATATCGGATGCCAGAAATTGCCCGGGGTGGATGATTTCAGTTTCCCCCAGCACCAGGTTGCCGTTGACCAGCTTGTAAAGGGCAGCTTCCTGACCGGGGTTTTCACCATATCTGAGGCCTTTTTGAACTTCATCGACAATCCAGACAACTTTCTCATAAAAAAGGGTCTGGCGTTTGTCCTGGTCGACAAAACTGATTTCAATCCGCGGCGGAAAGTGGTCATCCATTACGGTGCGATACATCTTTTTGAGATCTTCGGTCATGGCTTTACTCCTTTTTTCAAATCATAAATAGGCCTTTTCCCGCTGCGCTGTGTTCTCCGCGGACTCACATCCTCAACGTACTACCAGTACGCCTCGTCGTAAGTCCTTGTGCGGCCTTGCGCATCAGGAAAATTCCGCATTCCTGAATTGCAAAAATGATTTAATTCAAGAAAAAGTTGAACCCAATTCTAAAGTTTATAACATTTATTTAGATCATTGATCTCTTTTGAAACCAAGAAATCCGCAATGGTGCGGTCATAGACGGCCGTGTGATCAAAGGCTTTGCGGGCCAGCTGGAAACGGAGGTCCAAGCTCGTCGAACCCTGGTTTGCTTTGAGTACCGAAAGGATCTTTCCGAAATCAGCAGGATCAACCACGGATGCAACCCGGATGTAATTTTTAGCAGAGGCCCGAATCATGCAGGGTCCACCGATATCGATATTGCCTCTGGCCTGCTCCACGGTAACATCCGGCTTTGAAATCGTTTCTTTGAATGGATAAAGATTGACAACGACCATATCGATGGGCACACTGCCCGTGCGTTTTAGGTCACCTTGATGCGCATCGTTGTAAGTCTCGGTTAGAAGTCCGAGATAAATTTTAAAATCCAGGGTCTTGACCAGACCGCCCTGGGTCTCAGGTTGGCCCGTGAAGTCTGAGACCTGCATCAAGCGGCTCGCATCCGGACCTCCCAGAATTTCATTGATGCGCCCATAGGTTCCGCCGGTTGAAAAAATCCGAATGCCCGGGTTGATCTCAACCAGATCCGGAATAAATTGATCAAGCCCGCTTTTGTCGGAAACGCTGACCAGAATATTCTGTACTTTGACTAAATCATCAACCCTTTCAACGACATTAATACTCATAATGGCTACCTCTTTCCTTCATATTCTGCTAAAAAGCGGTTAAAAAAATCATGCATGAATGCATGACGCTCACGGGCCCATTTGCGGCCTTCTGCAGTCAGCATTCGATCTTTAATTTTGCAGAGCTTGACCTTAAACTCTCTGTATCCGGTGTCATCGACAGAGTAGGGCCTGGTGTTTTCAGCATCAAGGTCCGGGTTATGCAGCCGCGCTCCCACCTCGCCGGCAAAAAGAAAGGCCCGGGCCACCCCTACGGCGCCGATGGCATCCAGTTTATCGGCATCAAACAAAACCTTCGCTTCAGGTGAGCCGGGTTTATGATGATTGCGAAAGCGATGGGACCGTATACAATGAATGATATTTAGCTTTTGGCTGTTCTTGAGCGGAAGCTTTTGGACAATCGGGCCTGCCATTTGAGCGCCTTTTTCCGCATGGCAAACCTCACCGTTTGAAGCATCCTGGAAACCGCGCCCGATATCATGCAAGTAAGCCGCAACCCTTAATACATCCATGTCTGCGTTTTCAGCGGCTCCAATTACTTCGCACAGTCGAACAACCCTGAGGGTGTGCTCCCAGTCATGACTTCCCGAAGCTTTATCAAAGCACGTTTGGGCAAAAGCTTTAACCTGAGCAAGCGCCTGTTCCGGAGCAATACTGCAGGCCGATCGATCGTCTGAAGTTTTTTGAAGGTTTGTTCTAGTATTTGATGCCTTTTTGCGCGATAACATCCTAGTTTGATTCTAGTATACGATCATCGAATTTGGGATAATAAACGCAATTGATTACTATACCAAATGGGATTCATCTTGCAAGAGATTCTCGCCTCAATTTTGTAAATCATTTTACAATATAAAACCGGATATCGCAGCAATTGTATCAATGCATACAATAATTAGCGGCCAAATTTCGGTTTTTAAATTTGACGATTAATGTATAAACTTTTACTTCGGAAATGCCGATTAAAACCTAAGTTGAGCGATTGTCGAGGTTGCCGCAGATACAAGGAAGATGTCGTTGCGCTATAGTCGCCTATGCGGGACGGCATCTGACGCCGTAGATGTGGTAAGATCGGCAATCCCGAAGGGTTTCAAATTTTAAAAATTAAAAACGATAAAATTCCTTAAAAATAAAAAATTTTCCCCATTTTTAAAATTTGAAACGCTCATTTTAGGTAAAAAATAGCCACATTTACACACAACCGGTGGTTTTATACCGATTTCCATAAAAATGTTCCGAATGACGGAATTGCGGCATAAGTGGTTGTAGAAAAAAACGTCTGAATACCGGAACGTTTTTTTGACAACCACTTTAAATCGAACCGCATGATATTGAAGGGTTAAATAGCGCTTTGCAGGAAAAAAATTACATTGCCATAAGAAATTCCCAGATTAATTTTTATAAAGACGTTGGGCTGTATTATATTGAAGGCGGCTCTTTTATTCTATATAAGCCGCCGGGTAAATTGATCACGGGACTCCGTCTTAATGAAGAGCGGCACCCGACAGAGCTCTATATTCATCAAAATGATCGGATAACTGCGATAAAAGAGCTGCAAAAAGGCTTTAATAAGCATATCGCTAAAAGCATCAAAACCGGAAATGTAGTCGAAGTAAAATCTACCCTTTGCAGCCTGGTTGAAGAAACACTGGCAGAACCGAGAAGCGGCACCCTGCAAGCGCTTCCTGAGACCGTTGATGTTCTGGTTAGCGGATATTCCCAAAAGCCCGAAATTTTAAAAATATTTGCCTCTATTTCATTTAAAGATTACACCACGGTTATCCATTCGGTGAACGTGATGGCATTGACCCTGGGTTTTTGCTTCTATTCGAAATTATCTTTGCATGAAACAAAACGGCTGGGTTTAAGCGCATTGATGCATGATGTCGGCAAAACCGAAATACCTGACAGCATTCTTAAGGCATCCCGGAAATTAACCCGTAAAGAATTTAAAGTGATGAAGCGCCATCCAAAAATCGGAGATTTCATCATTAAATTTAAAAACGGAATAGACAGCGGGATTGCTCGCGGGGCACTCGAACACCACGAAAAACTGGACGGAAGCGGTTACCCCAGAGGCATTAAACATATATCCTTTGCCGGTCAACTGCTGGGCATCATCGACTGTTACGAAGCCTTAACGAACGAAGAACGACCTTACCGCAGGGCTAAAAACCCTCTGGACACCCTAAAACTTATTAAACAGGATGTCGAGGCCGGTAAATTTGACCGTAAAATTTTCGAAAAGTTTTGTTATAGTCTAATCTAAATAGGTGTCAGGTTCAAAGGTTCAGGGTTCAGAGGTTCAAGGGTTCAGGCTTCTGGCGGCTTGTTTCTGGTTGCTGGCAGCTGGCAGGCGCTACATCTGTTTAATTGGTTTGATTGATGAAACTGTTTTATTGGTTTTATTGGTTTAATTAATTGTATTTGTTAAAGCGAACCAATTGAACCAATCGAACTAATCCAACCAATGGAACAATTCGTTTATCCTTGAACCCCTGAACCTTTGAACGTTGAACCTTTGAACCAGGTGACTGACACCTGAACACCGAACACTGTAAGCCCAAATCATGTTTCCGAAAATAAGAATTCTACCGATATTTTCCATGACGCGACGAATTTCAGAAATTTTGTTCGTTTTATTATTTACGGCAACCTTCCTGCAGTGCCGATCCCTACCGTATTATGACCAGGCCAT
>Ga0255055_10002004_pt1 | contig 14458 bp, 9 predicted proteins | sample JV7_2_27_MG_FD_188633 | JGI IMG/M metagenome (GOLD analysis project Ga0255055, IMG submission 188633) | Seawater microbial communities from Jervis Inlet, British Columbia, Canada - JV7_2_27 | ecosystem: Environmental > Aquatic > Marine > Inlet | place: Canada: British Columbia | collected...
CATCAGGTACGCCGTGTTGCGGTCCACCGCGTGGACGTCGCGGAACTGGAGCGAGTCGGCCACGGGGACGACGCCTATGGTCCACGTCGCGCCGCCGTCGGTGGTGCGCGCGTAGCTGCCCTCAACGCCGCTGGCCCACGCGACCCTGTCGTTCACGGCACTCACGGCCTGAAGCCGCGCGGAGGTGCCGCTCTCCTGCTGCGTCAGCACCGGGTTCGGCTCGCGCGACAGAGGCTCACACGCCGCCCCGGCCAGCACGGCGGCCAGAAGCACCATACCCGATGTCACAGTCGTCGAGTTCCTCGGCATTGCCCCCCCTAGGTGGTGGCCACCATCACTGCAACCGCCGCGGCCTGCATCGCCTCAATCGCCTCCTTGGTGGCCTTCCCCGCTACGTTACCCTTGGTGAGCTGCTCGAGGCGTTTCTTGCGGGCCTTCAGCTTCTTCTTGTCGAACACCACCTTCAGAATGCCCGACCCGTGCGCCAGCGCCGCCAACACCACCGTGTGCGGATCGAGCTCGTTGGTGTACGTGAAGACAGCCTGGCGCAGGCGCTCGATCAGCTCGCGCTCCGGCTTGGGATCCAGCTCCGGATACACCTTGCGCTTGAAGATGAGCAACACGGTGTCCTCGTCCGCGCGCAGGATGCTCCGCTCGCACAGTGCCAGCGCTACGCGGTGCCTGAGCTGCTTGATCCCCGCGAAGCGCCCCACCCAGGTCTGCAGCGAGGCGCGGCGCTTGGCGGACCTCACCTTCTCCAAACACTCGTCCAGCAGCGGCTCGCCTATGGGCTTCGCGCTCTTCACAGTGAGGAGCTTCTTGCGCCGCGAGTCGTCCACCTTCACCCGCTCCTGGAGCAGCAGCTCGGCGAGGATGGCTCCGCCCAGCGCAAAGCTGTAATGCGTGCCCCCCACGACGGTTCCCTCTTCGTCGCACAGGGCGAGGAGCATGATCTCCTCATGTAGGAACAGTCTGCGACCCCGCATCTCCCCTCCTATCTCTCTCTCCTCTCGGGCACCGCGCCCACCGGTGCCCGTACCCAGCGCAGTACCTCGCGGATCTTGGGCGGCTTGCCCGTGAGCAGGATACCGATGCGGAACACCTTGGCCCCCGCCCACCACGCCACCAGGATCGAGACCACGAGCAGCAGCGTAGTGGCCACGTACTCCCACATGGCCGGCGGTCCCGCCGCACGGTTCATCATCACGAACGGAGTGAACGGCGGGATGAACGACATCCCGCGCGCCAGCGCCCCGTTGGGGTCCTGGCCGATCGGCACCATCGTCAGCAGCGGGATGATCAGCACCAGCAAAACGGCCGGCATCATGTTCTGGGCGTCGGTCACCGTGTTGCACAGCGAGCCCATCGCCACGAGCACCGCCGCGTACAGCAGGTAGCCCAGGAGGAAGTAGACCAGGAACGAGCCGATGTAGACCGGGTCGCTCGCCAGCGCCGCCAGATCGAAGCTGGGCGGGGCCCCCAACATCCGCGGCACGAACTTGGTGCCGAGGAAGAACACCAGCAGCCACGAGCCCACCAGCGTGAGCCCCGTGGTCGCGATGCCCACAATCTTGCCGGCCAGCAGCTCCATTGACGACACCGATGAGAGCAGCACCTCGATCACTCGGTTCGACTTCTCCTCCACGGTGTTCGTCATGAGCATCTGGCTCACCGAGAAGACCGAGATCCACAGCAGGTACACGAACGCCACCGGCGCCCACTGGCGCAGCTTGTCGCGCTGCTCGACGGCCTCCTCCTCACCAGTATCGGTGACCTTGAGCATCTCCCAACGCACCGGCTCCTGGATCCACCGCGCCACCTGCGGATCGATCGCCTCCTCGGCCATACGGCGGGCCTGCACCTCCTGGCTCGCGCGCCGCCCGTACCAGTTGCGCAGGTCGTCGTCGGTCAGGTTGTTGGAGAGGTACTTCGCACCCTCGGAGCCGGCGACCGGTTCCTCCCCGATCACGAAGTATGCGAAGATCTCATCCTCGGCGACCATCCGGTTGAGCGCGGCCTGCGTCGTATCGCTTGGGCGCACCCGCACGTAGCGGTTCGCCGATACGCTTGAGAAGAGCTCCGCGGCCTCAGATGCCGGCAATGTGCTCCACCACGTGTGCACCGCGGCCCCGTAGTCGGCGAGTGTGCGGCGCGCGTCCTCCGACAGGCCGTCCCCCGTCCCGTAGCCCTCCGCGATCACCAGTCGCGCGAACAGGCCAACCTGCTGCGACTCGAGCTCGGCCAGCACGGGCGTCACGTCCTGGAGCACCAGCGGCAGCTGCCCGTAATCGTCGTCCCCTTCCTGGTACCACTCGATGGTCTTGTTCAGCGCCGACGACAGATCGCCCCCAGCGACCCTTCGGTCCACCGCGTCAGCCAACCACCCGCTCCGATCGACCACCGCGTAGCGCCGGGCGTCCTTGGTGCGCTCGAGCAGCATCGGGACGACAATGGCTGTCAAGAGCAGAACGGGGATGAAGATGATCCCGAACCAGAAGCCCTTGGTGCGGATGTTGGCAACGTACTCCCGCTGAGCGATCAGGAAGATCTTACGCATCGGAGTCAGCTCCCACCGCCCTGATGAACACCTCGTGCAGCGAGGGCTCTCGCGTGTCGAAGCGCCTTATCTGTAGCTGTCCCACGAGCTGCTTGAGGATGTCCTGCGGATTGGTGCCCTCGGCCAGGAAGATCTCTGCCGTCTTGCCGGCGTCGCTCACCCGGCGTACTCCGGGCAGTCGCTTCAGAATCGAACCATCCCCCTCGTAGTCGATGACGACCGCCTTGTCCCCGCTGGCCCGTGCCTCGGCGAGCGTGCCGTCCAGCACCTTGCGGCCCTTGTTGATGAGGAAGATGTAGTCGCAGATCTGCTCGGCCTGCTCCATCACGTGAGTCGAGAAGATCACCGTGCGGCCCTGGCGCTTCATGTCCAGGATCACGTCACGCACGACCTGCACGTTCACCGGATCGAGCCCGGCGAACGGCTCGTCGAGTATCACCAACTCGGGTTCGTGGATCAGAGTCGAGAGTATCTGGACCTTCTGACTCATTCCCTTTGACAGCGCCTCGGTCTTCTTGTCGATCCAGTCTCCAAGGCCGAACCCCACCAGCAGCGCCTCGGCCCGCGTGCGCGCCTCCGCCCCGCCGAGCCCTTTGAGCTTGCCGAAGTAGGCGACCAGCTCGCCGGTCTTCATCTTCTTGTAGAGCCCCTTCTCCTCGGGCAGGTAGCCGAGGCGGTCCTTCACCGACTCAGGGGTCGCGCTCCCCAGCACCGTGATGCTGCCGGCGTCGGGGTAGAAGATGCTCATGATCATGCGGATGGTCGTCGTCTTGCCGGCTCCGTTGGGACCCAGAAAGCCGTAGATGCACCCCTGCGGTACGCGCAGGGAGACATCGTTGACCGCGACCACGTCGCCGAAGCGCTTGGTGATACCGTCGAGTGTCAGTGCGAGGTCCATCCCATCCCCTTCCCGACCGCAGCCTACACCGGTCGCTCGAGTATCAGCTCGTAGTACTTGGACATGCCGTACCCACCAATGCTGGGCGCAAAGATCTGGACCAGCCTCCAACCCTGCCTTGCATGATCCTTCACCACGTCCTGGTATTCCTTCTGGGCAGACTTCTTCACGCCCACCCATCCCTCGCCCATGCGGACGAACTTGTACTCGTAACGCTGATGCATTCTCCCTCCTTGGGAATCCGGCCGTGTAGGAATGTAGCGAGCCGTTCCCGTCCTCCGCGGGTCAATCTCTGAAACAACCGGTCTGGACAAATAGACGCGCTAATGCTCGATTAAGTAAGTTGGGATTCCACATCGCCGCCCGGCCACTGGCGTCTATCTTGGAGGGTCGTTCACGGGAGAGGGACTTGTCTGCGTTCACGTCGTTTTTGGGGGGTCCGCGTCGACTGGTGCTCGACGTGGGGAGCAACGTACTCCTGTCCGGGCCGATTCGCCGCGCAATCGTCGAACCGGCAGCGGCAGCAAGCGACGAGCTGCTCCGGCTGCTGCTCAGCTACTACGGCGAGCGCCTGTGGCAGGCCGGCCTCATAGCCGGCTCCAGCGGCAACCTCTCCGCCAGGCTGCATCGGCGCAACGCCATGTACATCACCTCACGCGCCACCAGCAAAGCCTTCCTGCGCCGCTCTGACATCCGGAGCGTGCCGCTCGAGGAGGACGGAACGGATACGACCAGCGTGAGCGTAGAGCTTCCGACGCACCGCGCATGCTACAGCTCGGGCGAGGAGGTCGGAGCGGTCATCCACACCCACGCCCCTGCTCTCACCGCGATCAGGCTGTTCGACATCGACCTCGGCGAGGTCCTGCCAGAGGTCAAGGCGTCCCTCAACACGGTAGCTCGCGTACCGCACGCTCCTGCCGGTTCAGATGAGCTAGCCGACTCCGTGGGAGAGGCCGTCGGCAACGGATCGGCGCTCGTGCTCCTGGAACGCCACGGCGCGGTAGCGGTGGGACGCGACCTCAGCGAGGCCTGCGACCGGATGGAGCTGGGAGAGCTGTCTGCGAAGGCCGTGCTGCTGACGCGGGGGGAGGCGGCGGGGATGTAGGATCGGCTTCGGTGAGGTTGCCGAGATCTGCGCCGGGGTCGTACTGTTGTTGAGATAGCCCAATCGCGATCGAATCCAGCCTTGGAACCAACCATGTAACACGTTGCAGTGCAACGTGTTGAACCTCTGTTGAGGCTGCGGCCCCACTGCTTGTGATGCGCCCACGACAAGCAGTTGGACACTCCCCCAAGAGGGCGCTATGGAACGACCGCTCCACCTGGCCATCTTCGGCAATCCTGAACTCCGCGATGCCGCCCAACAGCCCCTTCCGTTTCGGACCAAGAAGCAGCTGGGCCTCCTCGTGTATCTCGCGCTCGAGGCGCAGCAACGGGGCGTCCCGCGGGACGTGCTGATCGAGCTACTGTGGTCAGACGCACATCCCGAGCGGGCACGGCACTCCCTATCCCAAGGGCTCTCCACGATCCGGGATAGACTGGGCAACGACGCCGTCACCAGAGGCGCCGGCCCGGTGCACCTCCTGTATGAGCTGCCGACCGATCTCGATCTGGTCGTTGCCGGCGAAACTCTCCTGATCGATCTCGAGCACCCTTTGAGGGAACTGGAACACTGTGCCGGCCCCGCTTTCGCACACTGGGTGGACAGTGCGCGAGTGCGCTGTCTCAAAGCCGCGCGACACGCGCTCTCGGAACAACTCCAGGCAGCACGCTCCGAGGGAGATGTCAAGCTCGTGCACGAGCGAGCAGCGCAACTGTACTCGGTCGACCCACTGTCTGACGCGGCGGTGCACGCCTTGGCCGAGCGACTGCTGCTGGAAGATGACTCGGTCGGAGCAATCCGACTGCTGCAGGGTCACGTGAAGCGCGCGAAGAGAGAGCTGGGATGCAACCCGCATCCGGATGTCGGACGACTGCTGCGAAGGCTCGAGAACGGGACCCTTCGAATCAAGCAGCCCAGGGCCGTATCGATCGAAGCGGCAAGTAGCCCACGACCGGAGATCTTCGTTGGTAGAGAGGCCGAACTCAGCCGCCTCGAGGCACTGTGGGAGCAAACCAGAGTTGGCGCCATCAAGACCTGCCTCCTCACGGGACCGGCAGGGATCGGAAAGACATCCCTAGTCCGCAGGTTTGCCACATCCGTAGCTGCCAGAGCGTGGCCCGTGTGGCAAATCGCCTGCCAGGATATTGGGATCAACATCCCGTTCGCTGCTGCTTCGGAACTGATCCTAGCCCTGGCTCAAGACCCAGGGGCGAGCGCTACCGACCCGAAGTGGCTTGCCGAGGCCAGCCGTGTGACCCCCGGACTTCGAACCACCTACCCCGGGGTGCCGGATCCACCTCCTGCCCCCGCCGAGGCAATTCGCCTGCGAGTGGCAGAGGCCCTCGCACGAATGCACGAGGCAGTGTCGGACGGCGGACCGGTGTTGTTCGTGCTGGACGACATTCAGCAGATGGATCCCGCCAGCCGCGATGTACTGAGGGTATTCCTGAGGCGGATAGAACCAGGACCGGTGATGGTAGTCGCTACAGCCCGTACTACCGAGCCGCGCGGAATAGGTCTATCAGGAGATGCCGGATTTCGCGAGTTCGATTGGCATGAATCTGCTGTGATTCCGCCACTCACTACCGACGATGCGCTCGAAGCAGTAGACACCATGCTCGGCGACGAGCCCAGGACGGACCCACCGCCCCGAACCACGATCACTCAGCTCGCAGAGGGCAATCCCTATCTCCTCGAGATGCTGGTATCTGACTGGATACGCGACCCGGCCGATTCACTCGTCGCGGCGGAGGCCCGTGGCGAACCGACTGCCGCCAAGTGGCACCCACCCGACACGATGCGGCGAGCGTTCGACAGGCAGTATCGTGGGCTCTTCGGGAATGCCGAACGGATCGTCAACCTCTTGGCGGTAGCGGGGCGCAGGATCTCGCTAGCCGAAGTCGCATCCATGCTCGCCATCAGCGCCCAGCACGTAGACCGTGCCGTACTAGAACTCATCCAGCGTGGAATCGTGAGAGCTGAAGCGGAGTTCCTGGTATTCAAGAACGAGATGCATCGGGCTTTCGTCTACTACGCGATGTCGGAGGAGAGCCGGGTATACCTGCACGGCCTGTTGGCTCGGGTGGCGAGTCAGCGTGGTGCTCCGGATGACTTCCAAAGCGCCCTCGAGGAGTCGCACCACTGCTTGAAGGCAGGCATGGTCGACCGCGCCATCGAGGCGGTGATGAGAGGCGCCGAGCTTGCGGTGATACATGGGGCTGCAGGGGAGGCGGAGAGGGCGTTGAACCGGGTACTGGGACCTGCATCCGGACCCAAGGTCAACCGGTTGCACCTGCTTCTCGCTCAGGCGCTAGCGGCACAGGGGAAGTACCAAGCAGCAGTCAACGCGCTGGCAAGATGGGACGCCACGGAACAACCCCCAGCCGAGCGCGTAGCCGCGGCGCTTGTTGAAGCGGAGTCGCTCATACGCGGACGTCTGGCGGATGGACTGTCCCTTCGCGATGCAACAGCACGTGCGCTCTATCACGCCAAGGCTCTGGGAACAGAATCAGATCAGATGCGCGCCTTGCAGATCGGGGCCGAGGCAGCGGCGGAAGCAGGCGACTTTGAGGAGCTTTCCGACATCACGAACGAGGTGAAGCAAATCAGAGCAAGCACCAATCACCCGCACACCGAGGCCCTGACAGATCTGACCATTGGATACTCATCGCTCGTAAGCGGAAGCCCGCTACTTGCGGTAGAGCACTTTAGAGCGTTACTGGCCGCCGCGGACCCTGCTTCCCTTGAGAGAGAACGGAGGCGGGCCTACACCGGCCTCGGATGGGCCCACTGGATACTGGGTCGCGGTGCTGAGGCACTCCAGCTCTTTCGGCAATCGGCTGCCATTGCAGAGCAGATTAACGACGTGCATGGGATCGTGAGCTCTTGGTCCAATATCGGATCGCTAACAGATGACTTGGGAATGTTCACGTCATCAGCTGACGCCTACCGGCGTGCACTGCACTTCGCGACCTTGGAACCCAACCCCAAGAGCCTTGCTGATCTGCATATCGATATCGCAGGCCTTGAAATTACCCTCGGCCATCTAGAATCGGCTGCCGCCCATCTCAACAAGGCCATCAAGTACGCCGAGACCGCAGCCCACCCACGCATCCTTGGCATGGTCTGGATTGTGCAAGTGGACCTTCACCTAGCCCACTCGGAATTCGACGCAGCCTGGCGTGCGCTAGAAGAGGCGGAGCATGCCTGGATCGGTCGCGACCTTCTTGATAATGTGGGTCGCTACGATCGAGTCCGCGCTCATTATTACTTGGATCGCTATGGATACAAGGAAATGAGACGGCTGCGTCACGAGCAACTCACCGCACATCGAAGCGAGAGCGTTTGCAACCGCATCCAGTTCGGGCTCTTTGAAGAATGGGCCGCTCACCAGGCAGGATGCGAGCTTGACCGTCCGTGGACCGCAGTACGGGATGCAGTCGCACTCGGGTTCATTGGCTTGATCGGATCCGCCGCTGCAGTCGGCATCGTCCCACACGAGCTCCCGCAGCGCCACCGCCATGAATCAGGAGCTCGCTACGTCACGCGGGTGTTTCCCGAGGCAGGACTCGAGGAGGTGCCAGCCGAGATAGACGATTCCTGTTCGGAATGACACGCAGTCGTGGATCGCGGGCACCGAGAGAGCAAGCTGTTATGGTGGAGAACGATCCGCCCTAGCGCCATCCCGAAGACTGCCTCACACGCGGCGATCTACGAAGGCTAGCCAAGCTTCCGGCAACACGGGCACCTGAAGCTGTGAAGGCCTCTAGCTCGGAGTCAGAGATGTCGGGAACTCGCCGCTCCCCGATCATCCGCCGGATGACGGCACTATTCTGGAAAGATCGCACTACTTCTGGATCAAACTGCGCACCTGAGTACTTCTCAAGTTCTTCAACCACATGCTCAAACCTCAGTGCCCTGCGGTACGGGCGATCAGTCATCATCGCGTCGGCTGTGTCCGCCACCATGATAATCCTAGCGCCTGTCGGTATCTCGTTGGCCGCCAGACCATCCGGGTATCCCGCCCCGTCATAACTCTCATGATGCGCGCGGACGCAGTGCTCCACGTACCCGCGCAAGCTCGAGATCGTGCCGACCAACTCGGCGCTGCGGATAGGATGGGTCCGCATCACGAGCCGCTCATCCTCAGTGAGCTTCCCCTTCTTTCGGAGAAGGGGTGCGAATTCCTCGTAGATCTTGCCTACGTCATGCAGCAGAGCTGCAGTCTCGATCTGCTCCGTTTCCTTGGACGCCAGTCCCAGACTGCGGGCCAACGCCTTGGCAAGAGTAGCTACGCGTACCGAGTGCCCTGAAGTATACGGATCCCGGGCTTCGATTGACTTCACCATCAACTCGAGAAGATCGCGGTTCGCTTGCTCAAGCCTCAGCGCAACACGGTGCGCGTTCCGCAGGAAGAACAGGGGCGCAATGACGAGCGCAAGACCGAAGACACCAAGTGTAATGTAGAGATATGCAAGCAAGACTGAAATGGAACTGGACAATACGTTCTCCACCAGTTCCTTGCTAACCACATGATTCCAAGTGTCTGATAACTCCGCGTTCGTACTAAGGACGATGGCGAAGGACACAAGTCCGTTTACGACTACGAAGTATGTAAGAGACGCAGCCAGGAAGGCCGGGATGTTGAAGCTGCCAGCGAAGAGGGTGTATGAAGGAGATCCGCCGGCAAGAACGTACAAATAGCCAGCCGCCCCGACAGCGATGATCTCCTTCGCAGTGTTGTGAAGGACCTTTATGAGGGGCTTCCGCTTGAGAACTCCTTCTGCAATCAACTCCGTTGTGCTCGCCGTGATCATCGCCCAAGCAGGACCAACCAGTATCACGGCGGCCAGGTTAGGCACGAACACAACCGAACTAGTAGTCGTTCCCGTCCCGGCACCGAGCCGGAGAGCAAACACCTCTGCGAGCAGCCCTGTCAGCAGGAGAACGGCGAGCGCGTTGAGTAGCTTGCTATCGCCCTGCGATATAGCGAAGTCCGCCGATGCCCAGAACAGTAGCACCGACGCCATCGCGCATACCGCGAATACATATCCTCGGACGAGACTAGGGCGCTTCACGGTCGGTGGGAGGGGAGAACCCCCGAAGAGACGGCTACCAATTATGCGAACCGCCAGAGAGCACAAAAAACTTCGCCAAAGCGACGAGAAACGCTCCGAGCCAGCCGAATGCCATGGTAGCCTCACCTCCTTTCGGCAGCCGATCCGACTGCACACATGGAGAAGCATACCCCGCTATGGTATGCCCGAGGCTCCGCTAAAACTTGCTGACCGATTCGCTCCGCTTGGCCCTACGGCAGTCTAGTAGACCTCTCCCGGGGGCTCCCTTTTCTCCTTTCTCGGTTGGCACTTCACCGCCTCTAGGAAGCGGCCCCAACCAGTAGCAGCTATGTGTCCCGAGCCACGCCTAGCGCGAGGCTCGACCAGTGACTACGTCCTGAACTGGATCCACCTGTTGGTGGCATCCAGTACCGCGAGCACCGCGGCCCTCTCGGGGTTCTCTTTCGTCTCCGCCGTGCCCATCACCATATGCGTCTCGCGGCCTTCGACCGCGTGTACCCCGACCATTACCACGTTCGAGTCGAACTGGTCGAGCAGCTTGACGGCGTCCAGTTCGAGCGTCCCGGTCTGCAGCAACCGGTCGAGCACGGATAGTGCTGCCCGCGCCGCTCCCTGCATCCGCGCCTTGGGCGTGTCGGCCACTTCCTCCTCGGCCGAGGCTTCGTCGCCCTGCGCAACCAGGGACACGCGCACCGCCACGCGGCGCTCTCCCGCCGGCGCAATCTCGATGCCGCGGAAAATGATCTTGCGCCGCTGGGCCTCGTCGCGCACCGCCGACCGCTCGAGCGCCTCGATCGGCTTCACCTGGGCGGTCTGCGCGATGCTGATCTTACGATGGTCCAACTTGAGTCCGAGCTGCGCCAGGAGGGCGCTCTCGACGTTGCGGACCATCTGCTTCGGAGGCGTGCCGGCGTGCGTGAGCACATGCACGGCGGTCACCTCACCAACGGGTGACACCTCCACGCGTGCGGAAAGCACGCCCTGGAGGCTGGTCAGCAGGTTTTCGGCCCTTTTGACACCCCACGGGTCCGGCCGCGCCATATCGGGCAGGTCGGCTGCCACGTCGGGTTGCTGGTTCGGGTCGCTCGGACTCACCTCAGCTCCATTCTGGCCCGTGATAGCTGCCAATCGCTCTGTCCGGGCGCACACCCCTGAGCCGAATTAACCGACCAGAGTGTTAACAATTCATGAATTGCGACGTAGTGTCGCGACGATCGTCACTCACCGGTCGGCCTCTCCGCCATCACCACCCGGTTCCCGCCCTCCGCTTTCGCCCGGTACAGCGCCTTGTCTGCGGCGTCCAGCACGTCGAGAGGACCGCCGCTGCGCGGGTCGTAGCCAGCTGCACCCACCGAAACGGCAACCATGCTGTCCGTGTATCCCAGGGCGCGTCCTACTGCTTCCACCGACTCCCGCACTACCTCACTCACGTGCTTCACACCCTCGGGACCGGTCCCTACCAGCACCACCACAAACTCGTCGCCGCCGTATCGGGCTGCAACGTCGGTCTTACGAACCAGCCGCATCAGCTCCCGGCCCACCGCCGCCAACACCTGGTTTCCCGCCTCGTGCCCAAACTCGTCGTTCACGCGCTTGAACTTGTCGAGGTCCAGGAACACCAGCCCAAACGGCTCCTGCGTCCGGTCGCTTCGGGCTATCTCCTGGGCTAGCCGGTCCTGGAGCACCCGATAGGTGGCGAGCCCCGTGAGCTCGTCCACCGCGGCCTGCTGCCTCGCTTCCTCCGCCCTGCGCTCCTGGTACGGCGTGCACTGCCTGTAGGTGGCCCGCCCGCTCAGTAGCGCCGTGGCAAACGCGACGCACGTTTCGTATCCACAGGCCCCGCAGTCCCAATGCACGTCTCCGGGCGCGGTGCCGATCTTGCCTATCACATCGTTCAGTTCGCCGTCGCTCGGCCGGTGGCCGTTGCGCGCGAACTCGAAGGTGGCGCCCACCCGGCATTTGACAGCCGGATCCAACACCGGGAGCCCGCTGCGCGGCGGCTCGGCCTCCTGAGCCACGCGGCGGCGGCGGAACAACTCCTCGCGGGGCCCCAGCAGTGGGTGGTCGAGACACCCCTCGCACGGGAGGAGGTCTACGAACCCCAGGTCCACCTCGTCCACTGTAACCGCCCGGGCAATCACGTCCAGCGACTTCAACCCTCGAACCTTGCGAAACCGCCGGCTCGTCTGGGTCTCCATCTTCAGCACCGGCAGCGGCAGCCCGCCTGCTGTGCTCACATGGCGCTGGCGCACCTCGGGAATGCGGCTGAAATAGCGCGCCTGGCGCCCCAGCTCCACTCCCCGGGCCCGGAACAGCTGGTCCAACTCGTCGAACGTCACCAGCGCGTCCACGTCGCCGTTCGCCTCGAACACGCAGACGCCCACGTACACGATGGGGACGTCCGGCCCGTACACTTCCCGCAGGTAGGCCCCCTCGGCAGCCAGCGGCGTCTTCACAGGCGCCAGATACGGCACCAGCTCCGGAAAGTCATGCCGCACCCGCTCCACTACGATGGGGCATGTGGACCGGATCATCGTCCCCCACCCCGGATCCTGGAGCAGACGCTGGTACTCGTCGGCAACCAGCTCGTCTCCCAGGACACCGCGGTGCACCGCCCTGAACCCCGCGGCGTAACAGGCGTTGACCACTTGCTCCGGTGCGTATGGGTGGAAGTGAACCTCCGCTTCCACGCTCAGCACCATGATCGCGTTACCACGATCCGCGAGCGTCAACGCCTCCGCGAGATCTCCAACCGCGTCGATCGCATCGTGCGGGCAGGCCGGCACACATGAACCCGACCGGATGCACGACTCCTCGATGATGCGAACGTTGCTGCCGTCGACCTCAATTGCCTGCGCAGGACACACGCGTACGCACGCCAGGCAGCTGACGCACTTGTCGTTTATTTCAAACCGCACAGCGACGCCGGCCCGGGCACGCGGCCCGTCCATTTGAGGTTCGCAGGGCGACCGACACTATGGGCTTCAAGTTACTGTATGTCAATAGCTTGGCAGCTTTTGGGGCTTGTTTCTGAGGGCCGAAGCAGAGGGCCTCAACGGCCAGACTGCCCCATCCTGGACCGCGGATCAGAACATAGCATTCCAGGGTCCCGCTCGATAGCGGGCCTGCCCCATACTGGGATAGCCAAAATCCGGGGGCCGGCCTGTGAGGTAGGTCACGATTCTGGTTGGCGGACGGCAGGCCACTCCTCGAGAAGGCCCGAATCGGCCCCGACCAGCCTCGGCCAAATTGGGGCGAATTGGATGAATCTGGGGCTGTCTACCCCAACTCGTACTCTTTGATCTTGCGGTAGAGCGTCCGCTCGCCTATCCCCAGCCTCTCGGCCGCGCGGCGGCGGTTGCCGCGGGTGTCCTGTAGGGCCGCCTCGATGGCTGCGCGCTCCACGTCGGCCATCTTCATTCCGGGCTGGTAGACCACCCGGTGGCGGGTCTCATCGGACAGCGACTCACCGGGCCCGCCGACCTCGACCACTTCACCCACCTGGAAGTCCTCGAACGACGGCCGGGGGCCCACCTCCATCACCTCCACGCGGTGCGGCTCCTCGTCCATGCGGCGCCTGAGCTCCTCCATCTGGAGCTTGAGCTCGATCAGGCTGCGGAAGATGTACTCGAGCTCCTGCCCGGGCACGCTGCGCGTGCTGCCCGGCACCCGCATCGGTAGCAGCCGCGTGCCCTCGTCGCGCACCTCGGGCGGGATGTCGCTGGCCTGTATCTCGCGGCCCGGAGCCAGCACGACCATGGACTCGATGAGGTTCCTCAGTTGGCGCACGTTCCCCGGCCAGTGAGCATCCACCAGGATCTGCATCGCCTCGGGTGAGATGCCGCGGAACGAGCGTCCGTGCTCCTGGCTCAGGTCGCGCACGAACCGCTTCACGAGGATGGGGACGTCGCTCCTACGCTCCCTGAGCGGCGGCAGATAGATGCTGAGCACGTTCAGCCGGTAGAACAGATCGTCGCGGAACTCGCCGGTCGCCACCGCCTCCTTGAGCGCACGGTTGGTGGCCGCGATCACTCGCACGTCCACCCTGATCGGCTGCGTGCCGCCCACGCGGAAGAACGTGCGGTCCTCGAGCACGCGCAGGAGCTTGGCCTGCAGGGGAGGCGGCATCTCCCCGATCTCGTCGAGGAAGATGGTCCCGCCGTCGGCGAGCTCGAACCGTCCCAGCCTGCGCTCCGCCGCACCGGTGAACGCGCCCTTGTCGTGGCCGAACATCTCGGACTCGAGCAGCGCTTCGGGCAGGGCGGCGCAGTTCACCGTTATGAAGGGTCCGTCGCGCCGCGGGGAGATGTGATGGATCGCCTTGGCTACCAGCTCCTTGCCGGTCCCAGACTCGCCCTCGATGAGCACCGTGCTGGTGACCGGCGCCATCTGCTCGATCTTCACCAGCACCTGCTGTATGGCAGGGCTCTCCCCCAGGATGCCGGTATGCTCCTGCAGCCGCCTGCGTGCGATGAGCCGCGTTGCGGCGGCCACGACGTCGCCGGCGTCCACCGGCTTGACCATCGAGGCGGTGAGACCGAGCCGGCGCGCCTGCTTCGCCGGGTCGGGGCTCGCTTGCTCGATGAGACCGAGAGTGGAGATGGGCTTGTCGCGGGCCAGCGCAACGAGCGTCTCGGCCCGCTGCTCCGACAGGGCCCCGGTGAGGATCACGACGTCGGCGTCCGCTCCGCGGAATACGTCCCGCGTGTCGTCCTGCGACGACACGAGAACGGTCTCGAAGCCGGCCTCCTCGAACGCCGCGTTGGACTGCACCGCGACCTCGAGGTCGTCCATCGTGATGAGCACCCGACCGGTCATTCGTG
>Ga0255055_10002005_pt1 | contig 14458 bp, 12 predicted proteins | sample JV7_2_27_MG_FD_188633 | JGI IMG/M metagenome (GOLD analysis project Ga0255055, IMG submission 188633) | Seawater microbial communities from Jervis Inlet, British Columbia, Canada - JV7_2_27 | ecosystem: Environmental > Aquatic > Marine > Inlet | place: Canada: British Columbia | collected...
TGTTGTTTGAACCCAAAGGAAGTATTCGAATACAGCTCCTAAAACTATAAAAACTCCAATTAATATCCATTTTTTTTTTGGTATTAGAAGTTCGCCACCGAGCCACATCGCGAAAACCAATGCTGGTGCAACCCACATATAACTTAACAACGAATAAAAGTATATAGGCGTAATGTTGGCTCCTGTGAATGTAACTAGAATAAAGTCTATAAACGGACCAAGCCATAGGAATCCAACCATAAGCATAGTTAGAGCTGCTATTGTTAATAGTTTTGCTTTTAACTTTACTGATTTATATAACGATAACAATGCAAAAATTGTAGCTGATAAAATAATACCTGTTGCCGTTAAACCATCTAATAATCCTAATGCGTCAACCATATTAATATACCATATTTTTTTTTGTTTTAATTTAAAATTTATATATAATATTGTGGATTTTGTATTTATAATTACTTCTTGATTAAAATTTATCTTTTTGTTTTAATAGAGTATTAGCAAACTAAACTTGATTAAAAAACCCTTCATTTTTATGAAAATAATTTTAGAAGACAGAAAATATTAATTCTTGCGTTTCCTAATCTAAAAGTGAAGCAATCCTGTTGGAAACGCTCTGGATATTTAGAAAAACCATACCTAAACTAGAATTAGCGCTACAAAGCGTGCATAAAATTGCGTTTTCACCAGCTTTAGAGAGAACAATTATTCCATTTAGACCTTCAATAAGGATTCTTTTTAACTCGCCTCTATCAAGTTCCTCAACCGCTCGCTCTGAAACGCTCTGTATGGCTGCTGACATCGCAGATACTATGCCATCGTTGACATTACGACTTAAAACGGAACAAATTGGAAGTCCTTGAACACTAACTATAGCGGAACCCTCTATATCACTATTTACTGCTGATAATTTTCTTAGTAAATCCGTGAGCTCGCTAATATTCTCAGACAACCATAAATACCTCCTAATGTTTTAATGAGAGTTTTAGTACCTTACAAATATTTTCACTCAAATGTAAAGCATCGTAATGAGTGATAATTTAATTACTTATATGATCTATTAAAATTAATTTTATTTAATTATTAATGTTTATTTTATTTTTTCTATTTTGTAATGTATGATATACTTAATTAAAAAATATTTTTATCAATTTTAATATTAATATATACTAATGAATGAAATAAACAAATTGAAAAATCAATCTGATCAAGGAACTAATAAGGAAGAAACTGAAGCCGAAGAAAAAAAGATTAAGTTAGAATCTCTTAAAAAAGCGGGTAAAATCGCTCAAGAAGTAAAAAAATTCATTAAGCCTCAAGTTGAAGTTGGTACAAATGTATTTAACCTTATTAAAAACGCTGAAGCAAAAATCATCGAGTTAGGTGGAGAGTGGGCTTTCCCTATCAATGTAAGTATAAATAATACGGCAGCTCATTATACATCTCCAATCAAAGACGATGAACTTACTATTAATGAAGGAGATATTGTGAAAATTGATTTAGGAGTTCATATCGAAGGTTATGTTGTTGATACTGCCTTTACAGTAAGTTTTAATGATGAAAAATCCCTTGAAAATATAATTCAAGCAACTGAAATAGCTCTTGAAGCAGCAAAAATGTTAGTTAAACCCAAAGTCAATACTAAGGAATTAGGAAAAAAAATAGAAGACATCGTAAAGGGATTTAAATTTAACCCAATAAAAGAACTAGGCGGACATCAAATTGAAAGATGGATTGTACACGGTAAAAAACGGCTGCCTGAATTGGGTACTCAAGGTGGGGATGTTATGGAAGAAGGGGAAGTTTTTGCTATAGAAATTTTTGCTTCAACAGGAGAAGGGAGCGTCCATAATACAAATGCTTCTTATATTTATGAATTAAACCCTTACGCAGGAAGAGTTCCCTTGAGGAGAAAAACATCTAAGCAAATTCTAGGACATATCAATAAAAATTACAAAACGCTTCCCTTTGCAGAAAGATGGTTAGCTAAAGATTTTAGAATGGGTGTTGTTTTTGGACTCCAAGAATTAATTCAGCAAGGAAAAATTCAAGTTCATTATGTCTTAGCAGAACAGAAGGGCGAGTTTGTCGCTCAGAGCGAAGAAACGATATTGGTAACTGAAGATGGATTTAAACAGCTAACTTGAAATTGGAGGTATAAAACCACCTAATCTCAGAGAACTTATGAAAAAACTAAAAATATGCCTTATTTCTTTAACTGTTTCTCCAGATAGGGTCGATGGCGAGGCAAAAGTTATAAGAGCCCTTTTTGAATATTTAAAAAAACAGGGACATAGCGTTAAATTAGTCACCGGTAAATGGAATAAAGACTTAGACACTCCAGACATTATTCAATTCAATTTAATCAGAAAGAGGTTTCTATGGGTACTCCATTTTTATTTTAAAGTCATTAAATACTTAAGAAGAAATAGTTTCGATATTGTGCATGCAAATAGCGCAAAGGCTGCCTTACCAGTGATTATATCCCGTCAGAAAAATTTTTTAAGTACAATTCACGATTTTACTCCTTTTGAAACGCAACTCACAAAAATTCCTTTAGAAAAGCTTTTAATTAGATTTGTTTCAAGAAAAGCGTCTTTGATATTTACAGTATCTAATTCTGTTAAGCAGGAATTCCAGCGTTATATTCCCAATATTGACAAGAATAAAATAAAAACAATTTACAACGGTATTGATGAAAAATACAAGCCATTTCCTGTTGAAGCTCAAAAGTTAAAGGAAAAACTAAATATTCATGGTCAAGTATTATTATATGTTGGAAGAATAACACAATATAAGGGCGTAAAAAGCATAATCGAGGCTTATAGGCTAGTTAAAAGCGAATATCCTAACCTCAATTTAGTTATTGGTGGAAAACCTGATTTTTTAATGGAAAAGGAATACAATGACTGGGTGGCTGATTATAAAGACGTTCGTTTTTTAGGTTTTATCCCAGAAACTGATATTCCATTCTATTTTTCTATGGGCGATATTTTTATTACATATTCGTCTTCATCTGAAGGGTTTGGATTAACCTCTTTGGAAGCTATTTCTTGTGGAACTCCTGTTATTTGTTCAGCAATTCCAGTATATAAAGAAATTTTAGGGGACCATGCAATATTTGTTCCGCCTAGAAATCCCATTAAATTAGCAGAGAAGATTAATTTTCTACTGCGCGATGACGATCTAAGAAATCAATTAGTTATTGATGCTCAAAAATATATCCAAAAATATAGTTGGAACGCTGTAGGTAAAAGATTAGAAAACGAATATGAAAAATTTATGAGTCTCTAAGAACGCTCCAAGAGGTTTTTCTTAACAAAATTATAACAGATATCGTTTGGATTCTCAAAGCTCATTATTTTTTCTTGAAAGCTATTATTGAACCTATCAGATTTCGGTTTGGTTGAGAGAATTTCTAAAGATTTTTTTACAATTTCATCAATCTCTTTGATATGCTGTAACGGGAAGCCATTATTTATTAAAAAACTTTCTTGGGGTGCAGTCTCTCCTGGAAAAAATTCTATACTTGGTACATTTAATAGACTTGATTCACGTACTATTGTTCCACCTCCGCTGATTACTAGGCTGCTGTAAAAACATAGATCAACCATATTTGGCATGTATCTTGTTATTTTTATGTTGGAATTTCCTATGTAATTCTCCAATTTCTCGTTGAGAAATAACTCTTGCTTTTTAGTTCTCACAATTATCAAAAATTTATGATTTGGAAATTCTCTAAATATGGGAGGGAAGAACTTGCTAATTAATGATTCTTCTGACTTAAGAATATCAATAAAATAGCTCGCAAATGAGGGTTCACTTCGAATAACTACATATTCTCCCTTCTTTAAGCTGTATTCCTCAAGAATGGAGGGATTTGGTTGATACTCCGATAACCAAGCTATCTCGTCTATACCATTATATCTTATTAATTTATTTGGATTTGCGTGAAGGTCTATGTACAGTTGCTCAGGAATACAAGATGGAGTAATAATCTTATCTAAATAGGGAAATATTAATTTACATACTGGAACATTACGGGGTTCGTCATTATAACCTATTGAAGGGATATTTAATCCATAAGAGATTCTTGCACCTTCAACAGATGAAAATGTAATAAAATAATCTGGCTTAAAATTTACAACCTTAGGGTATAATTCCGCTAAGCGGTTGATATATGACTTCAATTTTTTTTCTAAAGTTGCGCCCCCATGTTTCCCTACCTTCTTATAAATTACTTCTAAATCGTCTAAAATTTGAAATGTTGAATCGTAATCTCTCGCTGTAACAAGGATCTCAGCTCCTTCATTTCTAAATTTTTCTAAAAGAGATTTAAACATTATACCTGTTTTTGGTTCTTCTATATCAATCCAAATTTTCTTCCCTGATAAGCTCATAATTATACTATTTCTTTCAGTTATTATTTAAAAATTTTAAAAAGAAGCATGTATTGCGATTTAAATCCAATCTGCAGGTTTTTTTTTTAAAACCTCAGCAGGGTTTCCAACAACGATATCTCTCTCCTTAGTATTTTTTGTGACAACTGCACCAGCTCCAACAATTGTTCCCCTTTTTAAAGTTATTCCTGGTAAAATAACTGAGTTTGCACCTAGTGATACTTCATCTTCAATTGTTGGCCCAATTAAATCAAATTCCTTTCGCATCATGTATTTATCATTTGTTAATTTACTGAAAGGCCCCATAAATACATTATTTCCAATTTTACAATATAACGGAATATATACTCCTGTTTGAATACTAACTTTATTGCCTATTACTACATTACCATCAATAACAGCGTTAGTACCTATAACTGTATCATGTCCTATTGATGTCTTTTCTCTTATCATAACATTATGTCCTGTTTGACAATTGTCCCCGATTGAAACTTCAGAGTAAATTATACTTCCTGCCCTTATAGTACAGTTTGTGCCGATAGAAACTAAAGGACTTTCATATTCCGTTACATTCCTCCTACTCTTTACAATTGTTAATAATTCCGCCCGTTGAGGGTGTCCAATAATACAATTGTCCCCTATATATGTTCCCGATTGAATTAGAGCATTTCCGTAAATTTTAACACCCTTAGAGATATAAACTCCATTTTCTATTTTTACTCCTTTTCCTATTATTGAAAATGTATCAATATATGCATTTTTATCCACGAGAGCATTCTTATGAATTAAAGAATTATTTGTATCTTCCAGTTTCACTTCTACGGATTCACTTTCTTTAAATTTTTAGTTAAAATATATTGTAAAAAATATTAATTTAATCATTTTACACAATTACAAGGAGAGGAATTACACTTTTTACACTTATTGGGGTATTTACTTACTATAGCTTTTTCTATATCAATATTTAAGATATTTGCAATAGAAATTGTCCAGGCTATTATATCTGCTAACTCTTCAGAAATCTCTTTTTTATCTATTTCTTGGGCGTTTAATAAAGTAGCCAGCTCACCAATTTCTTCAATAAGCCAGATGTACGTGCTTTTAATCCCTCGATTTAGGTCCTTGTGAAGGTATAGCTTTCTAAGTAACGCCTGAAATTCCAACATACGCATATTTAAATGTAATCATATTTATAAAAAATGTTATGAATAAAATTACGAGGGGGTAAACAACCAACTAAAAATACCTAACCAAGCAAAATTTACTATTAATATTAAAGCAAGAGCTATAATTACAGTTGTTATCGGGCTAATTTTAATTCCAATTGAACTATCCTCAAAAAACCTCATTAAACCAGCGCCTCCTAAAGGCATTGGTGCACTTCCGCTTCTTCTTTTTTTACGTCTTGATTGACTGCGCTGAGACGACATTTTAAATTTTATCAATTATTTTTATTAAATTAAATAAATTTAAAACAACAAAAATAATAAGTTTTATCTCGAATTATATAAAAAAATATAATAAATTTTTATTAATGGTATTAATTATTGTTAGTTAATTTGAGTTTACAAAGGAATTGAATTATGCAAAGAAAAAGGTTTGTCATTATATTAATTGGGTTTTTATCCGTTATGATCTTATTTTCAGCCATTCAAAATGATTTTTCAAACAATTATCAACATCATTCCTCGGTTGAAGACCCTCAGCTATCAAGGACTTTAGAAGGAGCAGATAACCTTTTAGTAGTAGGTATGGCAAGAACCACTAATTTAAGTACCTTTGGTTTAGTAAATATAAAAGATAGGCTGACAATCTTAAATAATAATGACAATCCGATTAATTCAATTTTATTTGGATTAAAAGTTGAAGATTCAAATAATTTAATTTATTTTAACGCTTTTGGTGAAACACAGAACACACTGTTAATCGAAAGATCCCATCAAATAATGGATATTTACGAAATGATAACTATATATTTTGATACACCTCTATTACCGTCACAAGAAATTACTTTTACTGTTCTGCATTCATATACAAATTTAATATTTTATCAGTTTGCATTTATTGACAATGAAGTCACTCAGCTCTTAGTATTTGAAGGGCCATTGTTTCCTCTTTTACCTTACAAGAGCGAAGGAACTATTGTATCTAATTATCTACTACCAGAAGGATCAGCGCTACAATATAATAAACCAATTGGTGGAATGGGAATTCCTGTTGGAGAAACCAATGTAATATACGATTTAGGAACAAACGACGAAATTAATTATCTAGAGCCTTTTTTATTAAACTTATATGAGAATAACGAAACAATTATTTCTGTAAAAGATATGTCTGCTTCAAAATTAGAAATAGAAAAGATAGACAAGGATATTTACATATCTCCCTGGGGTGTTATTAAAAATGTTGAAGAAATTACGATTGAAAATATTGGAGTTGCTGATATCAATTCAATATCAATGAAAATTCCAATCGATGCTGTGAATGTAAAAGTTTATGACGACCTAGGAGAGATTTTAGGAGTATCGCTCATGGACCCTATTGTCGGTGAAACGACAAGAACTGTTATTATTGCTTTATACATGAATAGAGTTCCACTGACATCAGCATCAAAATTTAAGTTTTTTCTCGAATATAATCTACCTCCTGAAGGATATATGTCCTTTAATTGGCTCCAACAATCCTTTTCAATAAATTTACTTACGACAAAATATGAATTTTTAATACACGAACAAACTACCAATATAATTATCGAAGGTTGTGGTAGAATTGACTATATGTCTTCATTACCAGAAGCTTTGCATAGCGCGGGAAATTCTAAAGTTTTAGTATACAGCATAGAAAATGTTAGTCCACTAGTAGAAAACGATGTACTACTAACTTTTACTATTGATTTATTTGAAATACTTATTAGACCTGTTGTGTTCGCTATGATCCTTGCCTTATTATCGTCGATTTTCGTTCTTGTGATTAAAACTCTAAAAAGAGAGGAACAGGTATCGATCTTCAAAAAAGAATTCATCCCTACTAGTGAAATTAGAGAATTTTGCTCATTATACGAAGAAAAAAATGCATTAGTATTGGAAATTAGAAAAGCAGAAAGTGAGACAAAACGGAAGAAGTTAGCAAAAAAGACATATAAGAATATTTTAAGCAAAAACACGACAAAAATAGACCAGATTAAAGAAGAAATCCGTCCTTTTAAGACAAAATTGTTGGAAACGAGCGATACATTTAGTAATATTGTAAAGAGACTTGATGTGTTAGATGCCGAAAGAATTAGTATTTCAGATAGCTTAAATCTCTTGGAGGCGCGATATAAAAGAGGAAAATTACCTTCTAAAGCAGCATACCAAAAATTATCAGATGATTTCTTCAATAGACAGAAAAAATTAGATAGAACGATCGATAAGTATATTCAACAACTAAGAAGTTATTTATTGTAAATGACAAAAATTCGGTGAATTAATGAGACCGTGGTTGTGCGATATTTTAGCTTGTCCGATTGATAAATTTTTTCCGCTTGAGTTGATAATCTTTTCTTTTGAAACCGATGAAAATGTTTTTAAAGATATATTAAACGCGTATGATAAGAGAGACATAATTAGTATTAAAAAGGAAAAAGTTATTGAAATTGAGCAAAAAAATGAAGAATTACTTCTGAAAGACGAAATCGTGATTGAAAAAAGTAAACTTGATAATTATATAGAAGTAATAAATTCTAGTGTTAAAGAAGTAGATAATATAAGCGATAAATCTTCATCTGAGCTAAGTAAGCGATGTATTCACATTATACAAAATGATATAAAACAAAAAATAAATGCTTTCTCAAACAATTTGATGAATGAATATATTGATGCAATTTTGCCAGAATTATATTTATTAAACAAATTTAAAACTGAAATTGAAATTGAGACGGGTCTATTGTTCTGTTCTCAGTGTAAGAGATGGTTCCCAATCATTGAAACTATTCCGCAGATGTTACCTGATGAATATAGAGATGAAGAAGCAGATATGCTATTTCTGAAAACCAATAAAGATTTATTAGATAACGCATTTTTTAAACAAAATTTAAAACCATTTAATCTATAAAAAATAATTGTTAAAGCCCGGTGGTGTAGTGGCCAAGCATCTGGGGCCTTGAACCCCGTGACCACGGTTCGAAATTTATCGAGTCATCTCGATGATCGAAATTCCGTGCCGGGCTATTTATGCCTTTTATTTAAAAAGATTTATTTGATTATGAGAACAAAAATTAATCCAAAACTAAATGATTTAACATGATTCGGTTATCCTCTATGAATTGGGGTATTTTAGAAACAATTTACCTAGTTATATCTTTCATTGTGGGATTTGTTATAACATTAGTAATTATCCCTTATATTATAAGAATCATGAAACGGAAAGGATACACGGGGATAGATATTCATAAAACACTAAAAACTGAAGTTCCGGAATCTGGTGGGATTTCTATTATCATTGGTATATCAATTACTGCTATATTACTTACTATATTTTTCCCAGATTTTTTTAATGAAATTTTTATTTTTGTTTTAACAGTAGTAATCTCTGGTTTAATTGGCTATATAGATGACAGAATCAAATTAAGATCAAGATACAAGCTGTTGTTAACACTTTTTACAGGAATAGTGATATTTTTAGCAAACGCCGTTGGGTTTATACAAATCGAATCTCCTACTATCCCCTTTTTGGGAAAATTAAGATTAAATCTTATATATCCAATACTCGCTCCTTTGATCGTTGCTGTTTTTGCTAATACAGTCAATATGTTAGAAGGATACAATGGTGAAGGCTCAGGGACATCGATTATTGCTTTACTTTCCTTGATTATTTGCTCTATTATATGGGATTCCGCAGAAGGTTTGTTATTTACAGTTGTATCCTTAGCAATATTAATACCATTTTTCTTATATAACAAGTTTCCAGCAAAAATTTTTCCAGGGGATGTTGGAACTCTAAGTATTGGAGCAATTTTCGCTTCTATCGCTTTGATTGGTTCTCTTGAAGCAGCAGTTTTTTGTGCATTGCTTATTCATATATTTAATAGCTTTTACGTCATTTATTCTGTAAAAGGATTTTTCGAAAGCAGTGAAATTTTAGACAATAGAAGCGACATTTTATTGTTAGAAAACGATTTTATGAAGGCTTCGGATCAAAAAAGCGCTGCTTTGACATTACCTCGGTTAATATTAGCTAAAGGACCAATGAAAGAACCAGATTTGGTAAAAAACTTTTTCATAATTTCGATAATATGTGGCTTTTTTGCTATTTTAACAACATTATTGATGAATTCAACAATAGATTTTATTACAACAACTATTATTACTAGTGGTTTTGGGTTAATTACCGTATTTTTATTGTATAAATATCCTAGAATAAGAGGGATCGTAGTTCTTATGGTAATATTGATCGTAGTAGGGTACTTATATCTTATCGTTATTGATTTATTTATCATCCCCATAGATTTTATAGATATCAATATTATTGGTTTTATAATACCTACTAATATTCTTATATCCTTAATTATAGTAATACCTGGACTTTTACTATGGTATTTTATCACTATTAAATACTTTTGGTCTGAAATTAATAAAATGAAGAAATAATTGACAGAAATAAAGAGGTTAACTAGATTATTTGCCCATCCATAATGATACCTGAATTTTTATCATGATAAATTGATAATATTTAAAAAAATTAAAATAAAGGATTAAAAAATGAAAAAAATCGCTCGTCTTGGTTTGTTTATTTTCTTTCTATTTACTACCATTTCTTTTTCGGTAGCTTCATTTTCTCTTCTCGATAATTGGATTGTGATATTAGCCGATTGGGTTTTTTATGCCCTTCTCATTTTTTACTTGTTATCAATTGAAGAATTGTATAGATGGGTTAAAAATGGTAAAAGAAGCGAATTGAGCGATTTTGTGGCTCTTCTTTTCTTTTTTTTTCTTATTTTTTTTCTTTCAAAAGATGTCTTCACTTCCATTATGGGAGCATTTTCAATTTACCTATGGTTTGGCATAGCAGAATTGAAGGATTATCCGGTTTTAAACAAAATTTTAATAATTTCTTTGGTCACTTACAATGTAATTTTTATCTCGGGTATTATATCGAGTATTATTAATAACCCAATAGTAGTAAACACAGCTTTTTCCTTTTCATTTTGGATAATTTTAGGATTAGGTTTTATTTTATTTGGTCGAAGATATATTGTTATTTGGAGATTTATGTCTCCTGAATACTTAACACTCTTTCTTTATATACTAGCATGGTTGGCCATTGTTTTTATTAACCAATATACACCTCTTAACTTTATTTCGAATAAATCCTTGCTATTTAACAAGTTCTCCCCATGGGAGCTCATTTTTAATGTTTATACTGTATTAATAATGATAAATTGGGTAATTTATTTCATTTCAGGACCTGTTTTAGATTTTTTACTTGGAATAAAACCAGTTGAAGATAAAAAAATTTTAGATTTAATTGAAGAAATAAAATTGGATATTGGAATAAAAGGTAAAGTTAAAGTAGGAATTGGTAAATATCCCATATTAAATGCTATGGCCTATGGTTCCATTTTGGACAAAAGAATAGCGCTTATAGTTGAAGATTTTAACAAAATTCCCATGGACGAATTAAAGGGTATTGTAGCTCACGAGTTAGCACATACAAAGGGAAGACATACGCTAATCTTAACTTTTATAACGACTGGAGATCTAATATTTAGATTGCTTCTAGGTATTCCTGCTACATACTACGATTATACTTTTGGAAATCCCCAACTTCCTTTCATATTATTTATATTATTAAATCTCCTCATTTATGTTATTCTGTTTATGTTTGTTAGAATACTTGAAGGAAAAGCCGATGCAAAAGCAAAAAACACAGGGTATGCTAATGAGCTGGTAAAAGCACTTTATAATTTAGAAAGTTTCTATGCGACTGGACGGGAAATTGGTTTGAACACTATGTTATTATGTGATGAGAAGATAAATATTGACAACGAAATGTTAAATTTCTTAAATACTGCCGATTATATTAATAAATCAATAATTAAACCAAAAAGAATTTCACTCATAAGTAATTTAATTAACTCTCATCCTCCCACATACCACAGAATTGTTGCTATACTTGATAATAAATTAAAACCGACAAAGGAAATGTTACTTCCTTTCATATGTTTAAAAAAGTCTAAACAGAGATATTATGGTAATCTTTTTGAGAACGCTAGAAGAAAGTTTAAAGACATTGCCAGTGATAAGTTTAGAGAGCACTTCAAAATTCAAAATATTACAACTCTAATGCACGATTTAAACAGAAGAGAACTCTACAAATTAGAAATTGAAAAAGACTTTATTTTTAAAAATAAAATCACAAATGAACGACTTTTAGGTAAACTGGAAAATATTCAATTTAAAGATGATGTTTGTGATACTGATGAATATGTTGTAAAAAATCTAAAAGATAATAAGATTCATAATCTAATTTCCTCAAAATATACTAAATCTGAAATTTCTCTGAAGGACAGCTATTATTTAGAAAAGGAAGGCATCTTAAAACTCTTAAATGTTGATATAAATCCCAGTAAAAAAAAACTCGATTTTTATTTCCTCGATAAAGCTGGGCATGAAATTCTAAAACCGCTTAAGGAAACAAAATTACCTAATCCTATAAGCTTAATTGAATCACTTAGTAGTAAAGATATTTTCTTTAATAATAAAGGAGAAACATTAATAATCAAATGTTCAAATGTAGAAATTTCAGAGGTTTTCAAAGAATCAGAGTTGATTTTTGATGAAATACCTCAAAATGGAGAAAATATTGAAGAACGATACGCATTAAAAGATTTGATAATTAAACCTAAGTCTATATATATAAATATAAAAAAATCAGATATATCTCGAGAATCTGAACAAAGAACTATAAATTGGTTACTGGAAAATCAAATTAGAACTTATTTTTATCTTAAAAAACCTGTGAATAACCTCGAAATAGGGTATTTAAAAGATTTTAAATTTTATCCCCAGAACCCAAAGAACTCCCAAAATGAACGACAGACTAACCTAGTTAGCTATGTAAATGTAAAAAACATATTCGGTAAGGATGTTAAAATTCCGTACAAATCATTAGAAGGGTTATCTTTCGAAAATGATACCGCGTATATTCAAAGAAAGGCGGAAACGAGTTTAATTAGTAAATTCGGTTATATTTTTTTGAAAAAGTTTAAACCAGATAAGATTTTTTACCTCAACAAAGTTTAATTGATATGTATCAGTTTAAAATCTTATAATGACGAGCAAAATTAGAAGTGTTCTTCAACTCTTACGGATAAGACAATATTACAAGAATTTATTAATATTCGTTGCGGTTTTTTTCAGCCAAAGAATATTTAATACAAACCTCTATTTTCCTCTCATTTTAGGTTTTATATTACTTTGCTGTGCTTCTTCTTTTAATTACATCATAAACGACATAATAGATGTAGAGAATGACAAAAAACATCAAGAAAAACTAAATAAGAAACCTTTAGCGTCAGGAGAACTACCAATTTATTTCGCAGTGTTGTTACTAGTAGCAATCGTAGGATTCATGGCATTTTCTTTAGCCTTCCTTCTACTTTCTAATTTCATTTATATTAGTTTTCTCGTAATGATAATTTTTATCATTTTAACAGGACAATTCTACAATTACTTCTTTAAAAATTATGCTTTTGTTGACATTTTGGTGTTGTCTACTGGATATTTATGGCGAGCTCTTGCTGGAGTAGTAATTATTGACGCACCTATCTCTGCTTGGCTATTTTTAGCCATATTTGAAATTGCTATGTTCCTAAGCATAGCTAAAAGAAAAGGAGATTTGTTGTATCTTGGCAAGGATAAAGCGATTGAACACAAAAAAGTTTACGATCAATATTCTCTAAAATTACTTGAACAATTTCACGTGGTAATTGCTGGGTCATTATTTATGACATATTCTCTTTATCTATTTTTAAATTTTTCCCTCCTCGAGCCCACTATTAAATTACAGGAATATGTTGTAATATTCACAATCCCAATATCGCTTTACATAATCATGAGATTTATGTATTTAACCACATCTAAGCCAGAATTAGCAAGAAAGACTGAAAAAGCTTTTTTTGACAAGGGTATTATTATTTCAGGACTTCTTCTCTTTTTTATCCTCTTTTTCTCGTTTTATTTTGACATACTCTTAACAATTTTTGAAGTTTCATAAAATCAACTTTTTGTAACTCTTTTATTTTAAATCAATTGACAAAATGAGCGATAGCCCCAGCAACGGAATATTCGTTAGAGATTTGTCCATAGAGTATTTTTAGAGTCCTTTAGAGCTCTATTACTTTAAAAACAATAAAATATGAAAGTTAATACAAGAGATTTGGGTGGGTTTTAATTCCCCCTTCTGTAATTATAGTACCAAGGCCTTATGAATTGTAATTTCTTTTTTTATCCCATTAATTTCCATAATTTAAAATTTTTTAAAAAAACCTTCTCTTAACCCCTTCTAACATCCCGTAACATCAAATTAAAAACCAAAAATCTTATAAGTATACGAAAACACTACATAACTTAACTTACTATATACTTAAAAACTCATAAAAAAACAATATGTGATTAAAAAATGGAAAAAAAAAATATTGCAATTACTGTTCTAATCGTTGCTTTGTTAGGATCAGGAGTAGCCAACATCTTACTGGTTGTGTTTCAACCCGAAGCACCTCCACCAACGCGTCTTGCGTATGTAAGAGGCACTACTGATGGTCCGGCCACTTTAGAGATAACAGATTCATGGGATAGCGTGTCCAATGACATACTTGAACAAGTTGTTGAAACACTGTTCTTTTATGACTTATCTGACCCCGATTTACCTCGAATTAACGTGCTTGCTAAAGGTTATTGGTGGGAGAATCTTACCACAGTTCACATCGAATTGAGGCAAGGCATCACGTTCCACGATGGAACTGATTTTGATGCTGACGCAGCAAAATGGAACTTGGATAGACTCGCATACATGATAAACGG
>Ga0255055_10002006_pt1 | contig 14451 bp, 12 predicted proteins | sample JV7_2_27_MG_FD_188633 | JGI IMG/M metagenome (GOLD analysis project Ga0255055, IMG submission 188633) | Seawater microbial communities from Jervis Inlet, British Columbia, Canada - JV7_2_27 | ecosystem: Environmental > Aquatic > Marine > Inlet | place: Canada: British Columbia | collected...
CGACGATACACCTCTATTGCGGCAACGTCTTCGGGCCCGACGTACATCGAGAGTTCATTCAGACTCGCCCCGAAGTAGGTCGGTCGTCCGTCGACATACACCCTGGGGAGGCATTGGCGGGTACCGGATCCCAGCACGAGCACTCTGCCGTACACTTCCCCGGCATCGCCGATCGGATTGTCCAGCGTCAGCACATTCACACCGGGTATCCCGGACAGATAATCGTAGGTGTGGCTCACCTCCCCGCGTCTCTCCTCGATCCATTCAGGAGACACATGATGGCCGAGTCCCTTCCTTTCCCTACGGTAGAATCCGCTGCGCGCCAGGTATCCGGTCAATCGTTCAGCTTCGACGATCACGGGCTCCACCGCAACAGCCAACGGCCGCATCATGACGCTCAAGACCAACGAACTCTGGAGTGAGTCTAGCAAGAGCTCGTGTTCCCACGGATGGTATCCCAGGCGCTTGAACACCACTGAGATCTCCCCCGATAGCGGCTCCCACCCCACTATGTCGAACGTCCCGTCTTCGCGCGTCGTGGTGCTGTCAGCACCGTTCAATACAACCGATACACTGCTCAAACCCTGGCCACTCATTCGGTCCGCCACCACTCCACTCAATACATTGCCGTTCTCGGCATTCGTTCGAGCCCGAGCCCCGGAGCCAAGTTGTAGGTCCAATTTCCAGATCGGATTGGGAGCCGAGTAGGAACGATCGTACGGTTCGCTAGGGACACGGTCCCAGGCAAGCAACAGCCTTCCGTCCAGCGCCCAGGGGAACACTACATTGGCCAACCTGCTGACGGCTTCCTCGTGCTTTGCCTGAACAGAGACCGGGTGGCCGGGCGGCAACCCGCACACAGCAAAGAAACCCGATTCATCCGTTGTCACCGAGCGTCGAAACTCCCGCGACGAAAACGCCGGAGTGTCCCCCAACTGGATGGAGTCCGCGGGCACAACCTCTTGCCACACCGCGGTCACAGTGGCCCCGGACACGGCTTCCTCGTCCGTTCCCTCGACCACTCCGACGATTGTGCTGCGTACGACACTCCCGCCACCCTCACCACACATCTGACGCAGTGTGGTGGGTAGTGATGGGGTCGCAAAGATCAACGTATCAGTCGTACCACGACTGAGATTTGCCACCTCGTTGTGTGACCGGTACCCGACGGAGTCGAACCACGGATGCGAGAACGACACGTCGTAGGAGCCCTGGAGCGGTACAGCCAGAAAAAACCCGCCGCCATCATCCGTTACGGCCGCGAAGTCAGTTCCTTCGATCGACACGCGAACGCCCCCGAGGCGTATGCCCTTCGTGCTGTCATACACGCTGCCCGTCAGGTGCGCCAGGGTGGCCGGATAGATCCTGACACCATCACCGGTCACAATCTCGAGAATCTCTCCGCCGGTGGCCGTGTAGCCCGTCACGACGCCGGTCGGACTCTCATCCGCCTCGCTCGAGATACTAGTGGCCGGCTCGGCGGGGCTCGGGGGCGCACCTGCGGAACCGCCTTGTTGTGAACAGGCAACGGTGACGCCCAACACCATCACGATCGCGCAGTACAAAACGGAGTCGATCTTCAACTTGCCTCCGGCAATCGGCATGCTCATTGATCTCTATGCAGGAGACCACCGCGCCTGAAGTACTCGGGATACTTGATCACGAAAACTTCTCCTGCCCTCAAAAAGATCTCCCGCGAAATGCCGTACGGTGTGCGGAAAGTCAGCTCATCAGGAAACCACGGTATGTTTACGGCCACCGAATCTCCCAGCCGGAGTCCGCGCGATCCTCCTAGTCGATAACGGCGGGCTCCGCCGTAGATCGCCTCGATTGAGACGATGCCCATCCCCCGTCTCGATATCACCATGATGGTGACCTGCTGCTCTGTGGCCTGGCGTAGGTAGATGTTCGGCGTGAGTAGCTGCCAGCGCTGCACGATCCACGCACCGGATGGAAGCTGGAGGAACTCCACCTCACCGCCGGCGTATCGATCGCGGACACCACCTGGCAAACGCGTGAAGGTCACTTCGAGCGTCTTCAGCCGAGACGTTTCCTCTTCTAACCAGAGAACACCACGTACGTCAGCGATGTCGCGATCCCGCGCCGGTTCGAACGCGAGTCCGAGTTGTCCTGGCCTGGCTACACTGTCGCGGACCACGCGAAAACAGTGGGTGGCGAGAAAGGTCTCGTCCAAAAGCACCTCGGCGTCGGGTAAGGCATACGAAGCTTCGTCTTCCCCATCCACGATGTATCCGTCTTGCGCCAGTTGTGCGGCCGGTAGGCTCTGGTAGGGCTGGCTCGCGACTCCTTGGACAGTCGAGCCTGTCTCATCACCGATCCCTTGGAGGTCGCCATTCAAATGGCGCTCGTAAGTGTACTTGCGGAAATACGCAAGCTCCTGAGTGCCGTCCCACGCGGTTGCTGCCAGTGCCTTGCGGATCTCCTCCCACACTAAGGCAGTCTCTGCGGCTCGCTCCGGATTCACCCGACACTGTTCCTCCCCACGTACCTCGACCGCCGCGAGGACCACAGGAAAAGCCACTACTCTGAGCGTGTAGTAAACCGTGGTGTCGGCCGGCAGAACCAACGGCCCCGACTCATGGGCGCGGTACCCGATGCGCTCGGAGCGCAACCTGAACGTGCCACTGTCGGGAGCTTGCAGCATGAAACGCCCGTCGCTCGTACTGAGCGCCCGGTCAATCTCGTTGCCTGTCGTGTCGATGAGGACGACGAAACCGGTTCCAACCGGCATGCCCGAAGTAGAATCGATCACCTGACCCGTCACAACTTGGCCAGATAGTCGGGTCGGTGTCGCATGCGCCGCGAGGAGCACGCCGAGAACTAGAAAGAGACGGCGCTCTAGCATCGCTAAGTCAGGTCGCAGTGAGTTGATCCTCCGCTTCACCTGGCATTCTGATACCCACAAGGTAGCAGCATGGTCCGGCGAGTCCAGACGATGTTGCGGTTGGAGGTTAGTCCGAAGCCAAAGGATCGGTCACCGTCTGTGCCCCGGATGCCAACCAAACTCACGCAGAGCCGACGTAGGGCGGCACAGGATGGCAGAAAGCGATCGAAGGCCGCACCTAGGGGAACAGCCATACCCAAGACTTGCGTTGGCTGCGGTGGGCCGCTCAAGCAAGGTGACCGACGGTGGTGCCAGATCCGGCCATCTTCCAGCGTCAGATCTATCCCAAGCTCAAGTCACTTCAGGTGATCGCGCGGGTGCGGGCCGCCGGCCTGTCCTACGGCTACTGCAACCAGATCAAGCTGGGTATGGTGACGCCGCATCGAAGGTGGTGGGAGACGCTGAGGGAGCTGGTGTGAGGTGCGTGTGTTTGGTGCCGTTACCGCGATCGTGACCGAGAGCCGCTCAGGTGTCTGAGGTTATGCGAAAGAACTCCTGCCCAGCAGGCCGGAGGCCCAACCATCAGTTCTCGTTCAGCAACGCCTGAAAACGCGGGTTGTTTCGCAGCGGATCGAACAGCGGGTGGATGCGGAGGAACGTCGTTGAATAACCCGACGGAATGGTCATCAACGTATCCAAGTTAGCGATGGCTTTTTCATGCTCCCCAACCATGATGTAGGTTCGAGTAAGGTACATGAGGCTCAGTGGCCCCTGAAGGGCATCGCTTGCAACGGTTCGTCCCTCATACGCCCTTAGGGCTTCCCGTATGGCGTCGTCCTTGCGCCCGAACGCTGCATATGCGTAGCTCAAGTTGAACCACCCCTTGACATACACAAGTATCGAGTCGAAGTAAGCCTGTGCGCCTTGTGAGTTTCCCTCGGCCTGTTCCGATACTGCTCGTGCGAGGTAGTAGAGGTTCGGGACGCCCAATGCCTCGCCGGTGAAACCCTTGAGGTCCTCACGAAACCCCCAATTCGGCAGTCCAAACCACATGTCGCGGATCTCCGTGGTGACCATACGTCGTAGCACCGCTGACATACCAACTCTTTCTGCTGCGTTCCGTAACACTCGCTCTGCTCCTGCCACATCTCCCTCGCCAAAGAGCATGCCCTCTGCCCTAAGGAATGCCAGCGTGAGATCATCGCCAACAGCGCGTGATTCGGGGCCCAAGTTTGAGTATCTGTCGAAGTAGTGACCTGCCTCGATGTAGTTGCGCATATGTAGGTGCGTTAAACCAGTATTAAGTAGTAGGCCCGGCCTGCGAGGGTTTAGCTCAATCATTCGCTCCTGGGACGCCAATGCCTCATCCCACCTCCCGAGACGGCGCAGAGCTAAATCCCTGTTGACAAGTAAATCAGTATTGCTCGGTTCAGCTCTCAAAGCCTCCTGTAAACGATCAGCAGCTTGCTCGTACTCACCACGACGATAGAATCCCATTGCCTCGCCGAAGTCTATCATCCACGAATCTGGGTCAAGCTGCCTCGCCCGTTCCAGGGCTGCGAGACTGCTGTCCCGCTGATTGAGAATGCCATAGCACAAGGCGAGCCACGCCCAGGCTTCAGCAAAACCCGTGTCAGCAGCAATCGCGTTCTTGAACTGCTGTGCAACCTCAAGGTGGGCTTGTTGACTGACCTCGCTTTGCCAGAGGCGAAGCCCTTCCGCGTAGTGTTCCCAGGCCTGGAGATTTTCGGTAGAATGGGATTGCATGGTCTCACGTTCGGGCGCTGCCAAATGGATGTCCAGTTCCTGCACCACTTGCTCGGCGATGTTCCTGTTGACCGCCATGTACGACTCCAGCGGCTCCTCATACTGCTCGCTCCAGACAGAGTACTCGTCCGACGCTCGGATCAGCTCAGCATGGACTACGATTGCCCTCGTATCGTCGGAAACTTGCTCGCCATAAGCCGACAGCTTCACCATGTAATCAATACCCAGTTCATCGCCTATCTGATGATAGCTTTTGCCCGTGATGTCGTATTGCTCCGCGGTGTACCGTGCCTTGACCATCAGTCCCGACACCGGCCTCAGACGAAGATGGACAGCTCCCGCTACCCCTTCGGCAAACGAAAGGTCTTGCGTTGATCCCGCAGTGAACGGCGGCAAGACAGAGATTCTCGGAGGGCCGGTGTCTGCGGGTTCACGCAGTAACACTGTCAGCACCACAGCAGCAGCAACGACAACAAATCCGAGCCCAGCGATCAACCGAGCGGGCTTCCTACGCCCCGCGACCTTCAAGGCCGTCGGTGTTGCCAACGCCACACTCAGCGTCTGCCCAAACTCCTCCGCCGTGGCGAATCGGTCCACTGGGTCCTTGGCCAAGGACTTGGTCACCACTTCTTCCACACCAACCGGGACCGTGTTACGCAACACTCTCACACTCGGCACAGGCTCGGCCATCTTCTTGGCTAGAATTGCCTGCGGCGTTGACCCGGTGTACGGTGGATCTCCCCCTAACAACTCGAACAACACGCAACCCAGCGAGTAGACATCACTGCGACCGTCAAGTCGAGCCTCACCGGATGCCTGCTCGGGACTCATATAGGCAGGTGTTCCGACAGCCATGCCCGTCTCGGTGAGACGCTCGCCACCGGCCAAGCTCACTGCCTTTGCTATGCCGAAGTCCGCTACAACCGCATGGCCAGACTCAAGCAGGATGTTCTCTGGCTTGATGTCACGATGAACAACGCCTTGCTCGTGAGCATGATGTAGCGCATCGGCTACCTCGCCAGTGATCCGAACCGCATCTTCTATGGGCAGCTTGCCTTCCCGGTCCAGCCGTTGCCGCAACGATTCTCCCGCCACAAACGGCATCACATAGTAGAGCGAACCGTTGGCTCTGCCTGAGTCGTATACCGGAAGAATGTGAGGATGGGTCAGGCCTGCGGCAGTCTCGATCTCGCGCAGGAATCGGTCGGCAAATAGTGAGGCAGACAGCTCGGGTCGGAGGACCTTGATCGCGACTTTTCGGTGGTGCTTCAGATCATCCGCCGAGTATACGATAGCCATACCGCCACGACCGATCTCATCATCGATCGTGTAGCGGTCAGCTAAGGCAGGTTTTAGACTCTCCAGGACATCTTCGGACACACCAATACCCTCCTGGTCCGGTGACCATACTACGGCCTGCGGGATCTGGGCGCTAGTTGAAACGCACCGCCCCAGCGCCGAGCGCGTGACCTCGACGTTGCTAGTCGGAGTATTGCACTCGGACATAAAGGCCCGCGATTCACTCGCGTGTGATGTAAGGAGCCCCCTCCTTCCCCTCCTCATCCGTAAACAACCCCAAACCCTCCACCACAACCCCTTCCTCTCGCCTCGGGCACGTCTCCTCACATCGTAAGTCGCTCACCAAAGTGGCCAGGGGGCGTGCCCACTGTTCCCGACCGTTTCCCCCCATCGAGAGGAGGCTTCCTAGCCACGAGAGGAAGCGTTCCGACAACGAGAGTCACGGTCGCGCCCAGCAGGCGAGAGATGTTCCGTACTCACTTCTCGACCACCCCACCAACTCCGTTGCTATGCTCCGGTCGATGTGTAGGATATGCAGTTATGCTGGTCAGTTCATTTACGAGTTAGACGACGATGTGGGAGAAGATGTCAGCGGTCCAATTGAGCCCTCTAGTTGCCGCGTGCACTGCCTACGGCACCTCAGTTCTCTTCTTCGCGGCCCTCCGAATGCGTGCCAGGGTCCGAGTCGTCGTTTTCGTGCTTCTGGCAGTCTTGGTGGCCCTGACACCTTGGATGATCCCTGCAGAGGCACGGATCGCCCGCTTCATCGTGGCAGTCTACTCATGTATTCTGGTCTTGAAGATGTGGGACCTCCACTTGGGCGCAGGGCGATCAGTGCGCCCGCGGTTGTCGGAGTTTCTCGGCTTCCTGGCCAACCTTGCGTCCTTGGTGCATCGGAGAACAGGATCTGAGCGGCAGCCGACGCCGCGCAAGAACGGCATCAAACTGTTCAAGTCTCTTGTTGAAGTCTCACTTGCGCTCCTGGCGTTCAACATCTTGCTTCGGTTGGATTGGGGCTCGACGCCGTTTCTGGTTGAGCATGTGCTGAAGGCTTCCGCGTTCTTCGTCGGGGCCACAGCGTTGTTCAGTGCGTTGGCTGCCGTTGCGCGCGCGCTTGGGGGCTACGCGCCGGAACCCATGACTCGTCCTTTGTTGGCAAGGACGCCCGCAGACTTCTGGCGCAGGTACAACCGCTGGACCGGTGAGTGGCTGCGCGAGGATCTATTCCGCCCGATTGGCGGTCGAAGACATCCCGTGCCAGCGACTTTAGCAGTCTTCGCAGTCTCAGGGCTGCTCCACGAGTATGTGTTCTCTGTCGCGGTGGGGAGGGTCCAAGGATTCCAACTCGCCTTCTTCTTGATGCAGGGTGCAGCGGTAGTTCTGACGGCAAGAGTGAAGCCAGGCCGAATCATCGGAGTCGGTACGACCTTCGCGTTCAATGCGCTGACCTCGATAATGTTTTTCGCGAGCGTCCATGGCATAGCCCCGTTCTACGAAGGCGGACTCCCTGAGTGGTTATGGGGAGCCTAGGCCAAGTCGCCGTCTAGCAGGCGCATGAAGCTGCCAGGCGGTAAGGCCCCGATTTGCTGGGCCCGGTTACGATCCCTGTTTGGCGCTATGTGATACTGCGTGGTCGGCAACGAGTCCCGAGGTGTCCCCAACGAAACCAAAGTGTCGGTCAATCCTCGGAGCCGGATGTCCATCTCGCGAGCTGCAATGGTCGGCGTCGATTCTTAGACGTTCACTCCAAGGGTCAGCACTGCATAATCTGCCTCAACCTCGACAGTCCCGGTGCCACTGGCTGAAATCACTGACCGATCATCACTCTGCTCTTGTGCGTGAACCGACAGTGACTGCTGTGCCCCTCATGTGCTCCGAACCCCAAACACCAATGTTACGCAGCGACACAAAGGTTTGATGTACGTCAGATGGGTTTCGACGCGTCGTCAACGCGAATCACTGCTTGTGAGGTTTCCTGGCTATCCTTCCGCCAATAAGTAATCGAGGGTGCCCGCATATTCGCGGCTGGCATCGTCATCGGTCACAAACTCAACCTGAGAGGGAGCACTGATGCCGATGTTGAGCTGAGCTGCCCTCCTGATTTGTTCCTGAGAGAAGATCCTCCCGCTTATCGAGGTGCATCCCTCCTTCTTCAATATCGCAACGCCGGCCGCATCGATGGCGACGCGGTCGGTCCCGGCCAGCATTACGTTTGGACGGCTCAGAGTGCCCTCCGTTGGACCGCCTGATATGAAGGCCTCTACGCCATCCATCACGATCAAGTCCGGTTGGTAGGCCAGGTTGATCTCCGCTATGCGCGTACGGATGTCTCCCCAATCCGCGTGTAGCGCACTCATCATTTCGTGAGGCAGTAAACCCACACCCAACTTGAGGGACATTGTGAACGAGGCCCACCTATGTGTCTTGAGGCAACAGGTAGTTACTACGCAGTCGGCGTCTCGGGCAGCCGCGGGAACAAACAGACCATCCGACCAGTGCAGCTCCGGATCGGAAAAGTATGACCACCTGCTGCTGCCGGGATCGAAGTGGTCGTAGTCTTCGACACCGAAGCCGAGGCGCGCCGCCAGCTCGCCGATGCCTTTTTGATCCATAATCTGACTCGTATTCCCCGAAGTCCTCTCACCCAGTGTGATGCTGTTTGCACCGCGGTCGTATAGCTGTACGACCAATTCCTCGAGGGTCATGTTGTGTGTGGAAGCCGGTGGAGGGTCTGCCGTGTTGAAGTTGGGCTTCAAAAAGACGTTCATCTGCGAGATGGGGGGCAAGGCGAGTAGCTCGAGCACCTTCCTTACACCGGCCGCACGATCCTGTGTTCTGACCAGTGCAACGGGAGAGGCAGGGCCATTCGGCTCAGGTGGTACGTATTCGTTCACGTCGTCAGGAGTCGGTGCAAAAGGTGCGTCACTGCCGCAAGCGTAGAGTGCTGATGTGCCGCCAAGCATGGAAGACTTGAGAAACTGACGACGGTCCATGGTTTCAGACTCCTCTTGTCCGGGTTGCGGCCGGTTCTGTTCGCATCGGATCCGTCGCACTCTCATCGAACTGAGAGTGCCTATGGCTTTGAAGTGCTGTGCGTCGCCGCCCGAACGTCCACCACCATACACGCAATGTATACGTGGGATCCCAGTGCGCTGCCCGCTCTCATATCGAAGAGTCGAGGTACGCCAACCCCGGGGCTGGTATTGTCAACCTAATGTCTCTTGAGTGATGCAGGACCTGCAATGTTGGTGATTGCCTACTTAGCCGTAGCCGTACTCTAATCCCTGAACGACCGGTCGCATAGCAACCGGTAATGCGCTGCCCGCAGCAGATGCCGTCCCAGCCTGAAGCGGTTGAGATCTGGCCCAAGCTCCGGTCACTTCAGGTGATCGCGCTGGTGCGGGCCACCGGCCTGAATGTAGAATGCAGAAGGTTGAAGTGCGTCACTCACCAAGCAAAGGAACTGACAAGCCGCGGCAAATTCTGCGGGCAAGGAGATCTGCAACCTCTGTATGACGCGGGACTGCCTGGACCGAGCCTGTCTCAGGGTTGTACCACAGTGAGTGCGAGCGTCCCTGGCGTTTGAGACAGCACCCATGTTTGCGTAGGTGCTTGAGCAGAACCGAACGCTTCACTCGAGCGTAACGGTCTCACGGTCTGCGTCGTCCGGCACACCGCGCATTCCGTCCTCCCGTCGGTCTTCCAGGACTAGCGCGATTGCGTCGGCGAGGCTCTTCCGGGCCTCCTCTTTCGTTGTACCCTGTCCGTTTGCGCCGGGGATCTCCGGGCAGTAGGAGATGAACCAGTCTCCGTCGCGCTCGAAGATGGCCGTGAACTCGTGCCTCATGTATCCTCCCGGCTGACGGGAAAGCATGTGCTCTACGGACATCGGCGCACTCCTGATGAAGGTACGCCGATACTCTACAACATACGCTCGGCGACTTCCGCATCAAAACAACGCCTAGTGGATCATTCCTGCTCGTCACGATCCGTTGAGCCGAGTTGCTGGGAAACTGAGGTACCGGCGACCATCCGCGCTCATCCGCTCTTGTCCGCGCCGGTCCGCGGCCTCTATCATTCCCCGATGCCAAAACAACCTCACTTCCAGCCAGCGCTGTTCAGATTCATGAAGGACCTCGCGAAGAACAACAAGCGCGAGTGGTTCCTGGCCAACAAGGAGCGCTACGAGCGTGAGGTGAAACTGCCGCTGATGGGTTTCATCGCCGATTTCGCTCCGCGGCTGAACAAGATCAGCCCGCACTTCCTCGCCGATCCGCGGCCGACTGGTGGTTCCATGTTCCGGATCTACCGGGACACCCGGTTCTCCAATGACAAGCGACCGTACAAGACCCACGCAGCGGCGCAGTTCCGCCACGTGTCGGGCAAAGACGTGCACGCTCCCGGATTCTATCTGCATCTGGAGCCGGGCAACGTGTTCGCGGGGATAGGATTGTGGCATCCCGACGGTGGAACGGCGCGGGCCGTGCGTGACGCGATCGTCGAGCACCCCGCCAATTGGAAACGAGCGATCGGCGGGAAGACGTTCAAGCAACAGTTCGAGGTCGGCGGCGATTCACTCAAACGGCCGCCACGCGGTTACGACGCCGAGCATCCGCTGATCGAGTATCTCAAGTTCAAGGACTTCGTGGCTTTTACAAAGTTCACCGAACGGGATGCCTGTGGCGCCGACTTCTTGAGCAAGTACGCTACGGCGATGCGGACTGCGAAGCCGATGATGGAGTTTCTTACGAAGGCGGTGGGGCTGGCGTTCTAGCCAAGAGTGCAGTGTCCAGAGTGCGTGGTCCAGGCGAAATCACTTCCATCCCTCGATGTCCCCAAACGGACCTGGCGTCCCCTTCCCGTGTAGTAAATCTCAGTATCGGACCAACAACTCAGTCGCCCTCCCAGCCCACCCACGGATTGATTTCGGGGGCTTCGATGATTCACGATATCCAGCACCTCGGCAGCGTAACAACGCAGCAACGCGGGGTTGTGCTGCAGGCTACGATGATGCCGTTGCGCCAGGCTGTGGCATACTCCTAGTTAGGCGGATCGCGTTGCCCTGATCGCGCACTTGGAGGTGACAATCATGTGTATACGTCTCGCAGCACTCGTGACGCTGACCGCCTGCCTTGCCACGGTTCCAGCAACTGGCCAGATGACCGGGCTTCCCATCATCGCAAACCCGAACACCAATCCGGGTATCACAGCTACGGGAGTGCTGACACTGTCCAGCGGCCAGGCTGGTGGCGGATGGGGATCGACGGCCGAGGTCGATTGGACGGTCGGTCGTGTCTCCGTCCGCGCACTCCTCGGATCGCGCCATCCGCGCGAGGAGTTCAGTCTGCCGGTCGATCTAACCACCGAGATCGAAAGCTATGCGGTATACGGCGTCGGTGGAGCCTTCCGGCTTCTGGGAGGGTCCGGTGAAGGCTTCGCCATCAGCATGCAAGTTGGCGCCGGCTTCGAGAGCCGTCACCGAGTGGTGGCCGAATCAACAACAATAGTGGGCGTACCATCTCGAAAGACGTACACGATAACTCTTGCCGTTGGCCTGCGTGAACACTTTTGGGGCGTTGGTTGGGAGCCATGGGTGGCCGGCAGCGTTCGCTCGGTCAAGTTCGACCTCGGGGAGCTACCGCGGTGTGTCGGCGGCTGTTTTTTTGTATCAGCGGGGATCGATATTCTTCCCGGGCGCTGGATGCCCGGCGCCAGCGTGCATCCGGGCGTTTCGGGGGGCTTGGATCTGTGGGTGACGCCGACATTCTGCATGCGTGTCGCATTTGACCTGACTCAAATCGACGTTCCAGTGCTGCTTGTGCATCGATCGACTTCGTCGTCGACGATGTACCTACGGCAGCCGACGTACGGCGTTCGTACCCGACCGCAGTTGTTGACTGCGGGTTTTCGCGTGCGGTTTCCGACGTCGTGATACGGTCCGCTTATCACGCGCATGAAGCTGCCAGGCGGTGAGGCCCCGATTGGCTGGAACAGATTCAACGCTACTTGCTGTTACCAATGGCGTGACCGGCGGTTAGTCACCCGCACAGAATGGACCTAACCTCATGCTCGGCGGGCCCGTGGAGTGACGTTGACAAGGGCGGCTCGACCATAAACGAAAAGGCGACAACATCATTCGTCGCGATTGGATCAGTTCACGCCATTGACTCGGCGTTTCTCAGCGGTGTTACGCAGCTTCCCCGTTATAGTATCTCAACGGATAAGGCTCAGAAGTTGCACGTGCTCTACGTCCATGTCATCGAGCAGCCTGCCCAGCATGTAATCCAAGCCGATTTCGTATAAGGTGAAGCGGCCCGGAACCTGAACGGAGCCCAACCACTCGCCCTCAGGGGTAAACACCCACCAGTCCCTCGGCTCATCTCGCTCCGCTTCCCCAAGGTGCTGTGCCACCCACACAAACCCTTCGGTGTCGATGAGCAAATCAGAATACGCTGGCCTGGTCTCCGGTTCGGGAACAGCTGCAAAGATCTCTTTGATGTATTGAGTTGGGCTGGGGCCCGCGAGAGCGTCACGTTCCTCCTGTATCTCCTGACCAGACACACTCAGATCCACATCCGGGATCCGAACAATCCGCTTCAGTAGTCCCGCTGGAGAGACAACTTCGAATTGCATCTGATCTGCTGATCCTAGGTAGATGAGTCCTTGATGCGCTGTGATGTGGGAATGCTTGCCGAAGAGTGCGGGTGCAGAAAACGTAGGTCCTTCGAAGCTCTCATCTCCCGCTATCGAGGTCACAGTATCGAGCACCGCACCGTTCAAGGATATGGTGATCACCGGGTTCATCCCGCGATACAGACCGTTGACCCCTTCGAAGTCAGCCAGTGAGTAGAACGTCGCCACCAGTGTTGTGTCGTCGAGCGTAGTCAACTCCGAGACGCGCAGCCCGTCCCCAATGAGAGAGAATGTCCTCCCCACTGAAAGATCGGGACCCAGGACAGTGATACGTCGCAACCAGTAGTCGAGTGCGACTAGTGAATCACCTCGAATCCTATGGATGCTGGTGAGTCTCTCGAACTCGCCTGGCCCCTCGCCTCGCCGACCTACTGCTCGTAAGAACTCTCCCGTAATGGAGAAGAGCCTGACTTCGCATGAACCGTGATCAGCGACAGCGATTGAACCGTCCGGAAGACGAATTGCATCTCGTACCCGATAGAACTCGTGAGGCGGCCCGACTCCGGAAGTGGCAAGATCCAGAACAGGCGTTGCATCAATCAGCCATCCCTCCTCTGAACTCCATCGAGGTGAAGTTGACTCGATAATTGTGATCCCCGCGCTGTCGCGCTTAGATACCGACGACGACGGGCGATCACCTGCGCACGCTGTGAGCATCAAGCCAAACATGGCAATGACCGCAAGCCCTGAGTTCGCTAGAGGACTCCTTGCGTCACGTAGAGCAGTGCAATCTCGCCTGGTCATCACCATACGCGGTGAGCCTCTTCGCAGAATGTCTCGCACCATATCCTCCCGTTACGCTGCGAAATCACAGAAACAGAACATGTGAGCCGGCATAGAATGCAATCTTGTCCGAACCACCGCCAGGGCGTTTCTGGCGCATCGCATGTCGTTGTTGGGTCATTCGTTGGCCCTGACCGCCGCCGAGCGTACGACCTGGACTCCGGCTCACGGCTCTGGAGCTTGGTGATCTGGACAAATCAGTAGAGACACTTGAGGCGCGCTGAAGACAGGAACAAGTCCGGCCGCGCCGCGTGGTATGAGCCCGGACCTCCGAAGGCTAGAAGCTTCATTGAAGACGTAGTGTCGGTTGTCTACTGGCAAACGGTGTTCTGGGCGGGGACGACGCTGCCGATATTGGGGACTATGCCGGTGTTGTTGAGGGGATGGTCGGCCAGGAATACTGGGCCACGGATCCCCACCCACACAGACCCCACCAAACGATCACGGATTTATATTGGCTCCGTTCGCTCCCCCCTCACACCCCCCTTGCGATCCCGTAAGTTAACAAGTGCCCTTCCTGTAACTCCTTCTCCCACAAGCGGTTAACCTCATTTTCTGAAATACACTAGCGATTTCTCCGTCTATCTAGTAGGGGCACACGCGGCCGGTCGCTGCTCGGCCGAGCTGCCTCGAGTGAGCATACCAAGCGAGAGGAGTCGCGTCATGAGCGAGACCAACCCCGCCCTTAAGGGCGGACGCAGGGGTTCACCCGCACCCTGTTTGCTGGCCCACAAAGCCTGCAAGCACGTCCACCATAGCTGTTTGCTGATCCACACAGGGTGTTCGCAGGCCCTCATACGCTGCGTGCACGCCTCCAACCAGTGCGTGCAGGAGTACAAACGGTGCGTGACGGTCTACACACGTCGTTTGTTAGGCTACACAGGCGTTGTGTTGCCTTGCACCGGGGTATCGCGGGCCAGCAAACACGGTTGGTGGACCAGCAAACACGATTGTTGGGCCAGCAAACACGGTTGCTGGACCGGTTTACCCTCTCGGCTCCCCGTATTTCCTGACTCGTCGGCCGTATCTCTTGGTTTTCACTGGTGCATCCTCCTGTGGAAGAC